>OLOM01002457.1_pt1 | contig 11255 bp, 5 predicted proteins | sample 1672531 | NCBI WGS metagenome assembly OLOM01 (sample SAMEA3136696, study PRJEB25190) | human gut metagenome | reverse complement strand
ATTTCAATTCTGTAGTCTATGTTCCTTTTGATGCTATTCTTAGACAGAAAGGTACCATTCTTGACATTTCATGGCTCGATAATCTGTTTAATGATAATGCGGCAGATAATAATCCAAACTATGAGTTACTCTGTGATATCTATGATAGCCAGAACAACTTGTTGGTTCATGGATTTCCAAAAACATCGTTTACGGCTCTTATATCAGAACTTACGTTGGTCTTACCTCCGTCAGCAGCTGATAAACGTGCTTTCCTTCGTGACTTTGACCTTCTCGACTTTCCTGGAGCCCGTCATCGAATGAAGTTGCCGGAAAATAGTATTCAAACAGAGTTACCGATGATGCTTCGCAGAGGAAAGGTGTCTTATTTGTTCGATAAGTATTCTGATTCATGGCGAATCAATGCAATACTTTTCTGTAAGAATATGGACAAACCTGAGAGTGAATTGGGTGAGGTTCTCAACAGTTGGATTAGCAACAATATTGGTGCAACTCCAGAAAAGCGAGCAAAATATATTAGCAGCACTAATTTTACTTCTCCTTTCTTTATCATATCTACGTTTTTCAATTGCGACTTACAACGTACAAAGGAGACTCCTCTGTTCATAAAGACTGTGCCTTTAGAGGAACGTTGGAAGACTCGTTTTGAAAATCATTTATGTGATGAGGTAATTAAGCCAAGTGTCTATTCATGGTTTGAGCATTGGGTTCCACAAAGTGCCGGTTTTACTTCAGAGGCATTTCAGAATATCTATATGCTTCGTGATTACTTCTGGTCGTCAAATCAGCAGATATTTGCTGGCTATCAGGCAGGTGTTAGTGGAGAGAACCGTGTTGTTGAACATCCTGAATTTCCAGAATTCTTGGAGGCTCTCCGTAACTCATTTGTGTCTTTCCCATTTGTGAAGAAACATTTCGCTCATCCGGATCAGGCTTGGGAGGATGCGGCAACAATCAATCATGATGGTTCGCAGGCTATCATTTCTTCTCTGGAGAAGATTGCTACTGTTATCGATGATGCGCGCAAACAGAAATACCATGATGAGGTAAAGAGTATGCGTGATGAAATGCTTACTGCACTTCAGCACTTCTATATCTCAGGAGAAGAGAATGATAAGCGTGAGGAGATTAGACGTACTGCTGGCGAAATGAAGTTTGGACTCGATATGCTTTCGCCATCTTCTTTCGGAATGCTGATCAATAATTTTATGGTTTCTTCGCACGATCTTCGCTATCTGGCTACAGATATTGTGCTTCATAAAAAGGAATTACCACAGGATTTTACGCTGATTAATGTCCTGAGACTTAATGCAGGTATTAATCCGAATGATGGTAAGGAAGTTAATCTTAAGAAACTTTGCGACTATTATCATACTAATGAGCAGATGCTTCGTGATGGATTAAAAATGCAAAATATCAATCTTGAAGATGTGATTTGCGGACAGAACAACACGATGACTACTGATGCGGATATTCTGGCCAAAAATATTTCTGAGTACTGGGCTGATTATATAGAGTCTGCTGCACATAAACTGAATAAGCAGTTGATTCATTCGGACAGAATAGCATTTATGTATAATGTGCTTTTCAAGAAGTTTAATATCAGACAGATGATTGCAAACAAAATTCAGGACTATGCAAATACTATTGAAGATAGAGATGTGCTGTCAAATATCATTGCAGATTCTATTAGTCTGATGCTTAATGATTTTGTAACTTCAGTGGGGCGTAAGTTTATGACAGATGAGGATATTTTACATGTTAAGACTATTGCTGAAGATATGCATGTTCAGGTTGATATTCAAGAAGACAGTCAGGTAGAACAACCTAACTTACGTGATACGATGGAGGCTTTTGAACAGTCTGTAGAGACACTTCGCTTCCAAGTTTTCGATGAGCATTGTCGTAACATGCTTCGTCGTTTACCATTGTGGGATAATTTCAAACGCTGGGAGAATCTGCTTGTTATTGGTCTCATGTTTACAAGTGATGTTACTGAGATAGATGAGCAGGCTAATGAGCAGATGAGAAATATAATAGAAGAATGTCGAATGGTATTAAATAATCAGATATGACGATATTTATAGATAAAAAAGCTCTGTGCTCCACACTTTTAAAAGATTTCTGTGAAATACAGGGCATTGGTAATGATCCGATGTATATGCGTCCTGGTAGCGTTCAGAGCATAGTAGGACGATATATTCCTAAAGATATGCAGGATTTTCTGGCTGTTCCAGAATATTCTGCAGAGGATGATGCTATCGTTTGGTTTGCTCCTAATTGGACAGATACTCCACGGCGCATCAATGACCTTTATGGGGAAGAAAAGGAAAAATACGATAGAATATACCGCGATACGTTAAACGTTTATAATGATGTGAAGCGCAAACTCCATGGTGAGTCTCTTGGCATACTGGATTCTGCACTTAAGTTTGTCAATGAGAATTTCTTGTTCTGCTATGATAATAAAGTAGTGCTGGTGGCATGGGGAATGAATCTTCGTGATAGTGTATATGATGCCAAAGGTAGTATTGTCTTCAACTTCTCGCAAACAAAGGGTTATACTATTATTTTTGATCCGGGTGAAGGTGCGGAGCTGGCTAATCCTAATGACCGTGTTATAAGAAGAAAAGAGAAAGCGGAGTTGGTAACAGCTGATGTGCCTCGTCTTATATGCAAACCTGGTTTTCATTTTATAGATTGGAAACCACAGGTACAGGGTACTATAGTTACGTCTGATATGGTATTTCATGCGCAATATCAAAAAGATTCTAAAACTTCCTCTGTAGCCGAAGAGCCGGTTGTTAGTAATGTTCAGGACCTTTCTGTTATGCATACCATACGTTTTGTAACGGATGGTAGTTGCCAACTTGACGGAATGGAACAGTTGCAGGTTGAAGATGGATATGAACTCACAGAGAATGATTTTCCTAAAATGATTCCTCTGGAAGGTTTTAGTAACCCATATTGGGATCCTGCATATTTAGGTTCTGTTCATTCTGATTTGGTCTTTAAAGCCAAGGCTTCACGGAACAATTATACAGTGACCTTCTTGCCGGGAAAATATGGAGAGTTGAAAGGAATTTCTACATTTACGGTTCCGTATGGCTCCCGTATAACACAAGTGCAGATTCCGCAAGTAGTTCCTTTCAGTGGTTATACTTTTGCTGGTTGGAACATTACTCCATTGGATTATAGTGTGGCCAATAATTGCTCTTTTCAGGCACAATACAGGAGTATTCCATGGTTGACACGGCTTTGGATGTGGTTCACGAGTTTCGGATGCCTGAAATGGTTGCTTCTTTTGCTGGCATTGCTGCTCCTGTTAGGACTGTTCAGTTGGCTATTCCCTGGTTGTAACGAATATAGGTGGAATCGTTATTATCATGATGTAGTAGTTACTGATGGAAATCAATATCATGTTGGAGAATCTACTGGTAAGATACACTATCTGCGTTCTGGAGAAGGACAGGATGTTGATATCTTCCCTCAAGATACAATACTTGAGCACTCCGAAATTAGTGATGAGGTACTGGAACATGGTGGAAATATCAATGCTTTCTTGCGTTTCTCAATCATTTGGAATCAGCAAGGTGAGGATATGGTAGATCTGGACGCACATGCAATTCAGCCTGATAATGAAGAAATTTATTATTGTACACACATGAATAATCCGACATCAATGTCTGGTGTATTAGATGTTGATGACATCCGTCCGCAAGGTACTGGTGTAGAAAATATCATTTGGACAGATCCGGAAAAGATGTCTGATGGTACATACACACTTTTTATCAGGAATTATGATGGCGGTAGAAATCATGGGGCCAAAGCTGAGGTGGCTTTTAATGGTAAGACATGGCACTACACGATTGATCAGCCTATCAGAAGAGAAGAAGATATTCCAATAGCACAAATTAAAATATCTAACAATAATCAAAATTTTTCTATCCGACACTCTAAATATTTAGATAGGACAGAATAGTAATAAGGAAAAATAATTATGCCAAAGAAATCAGCTATATTGAATAATGTAACAGAATATTCTCCAGAAGATTTAGCAAGTTATATCCAGCAGGGTATTGTGACGTTTGAAGAACTTCGAAACAATACCGAAGGTGAGTTTACTGCTAAGATGCAACTTGATGTGGAGAAGTTACTTGCAGGGAATGAAGACGGAGACTTTCAGACAGTAATGGAGTCAAACTCTATAGCAGACTTGCAGGATTTTCTTAATAAGTATCCAATGGGAACTGCTGCGCATTTGGATGCTGTCCGTCAGCGTAAGCACGAATTGGAGGCAACACTGGCTGCAGAGCCTGTAATGCAGGTAGATGATATTGAGGAAGAAGAGTGGCAGGAAATCAAGGAATCCTGTGATGTACAACTTTTAGAATCTTTCAAGGAAAAATATCCTAAAACTTCTCATCTTTTTGAAATTAACAGACTCATTACTGAAGAGAAAAACAAGGAGCGTAATCGTGAAAAATCTCCTGTTGTTCTCAAGACTATGATTAATAATGCAAATAGTGTAGAAGAGGTCTGCAAAATCATTCAGGAGTTACTTGAAAACGAAATGATTTCAGTTAGTACCCTCCTTGAGGTGATAGAGCAAGACCATAATCTATTATCTTCTTCGGTTTGCAATGATATCATTTCAAAAGGTATTCTCAATCGGAATGACTTGAGTAAGTGTGGCATTTCCGATGAGTTTATCAACAAGATGTTGGCCAATACAGGTATTCAAAACTTTGAGCCTGCACGCCCTTTACAGACAATCAAAGAACCCTGTACAGAGGTGTATTTCTGGGGAATTCCTTCTTCAGGAAAAACATGTGCGTTGGGTGCTATACTCAGTGCTGCAAAGAATGGATTGGTTGCTCGTAGCATGATTCCTGATAATAACTGTCAGGGATTTGGCTATATGAACAGACTTTCTTCTATTTTCTTTCCAGGACGTGTCTGTCGCCTTCCTGGTGGAACTCCAGTGACTTCTACCTATGAAATGCGTTTTGAACTTGAAGACCAAGAACACCAGATCCATCATGTAGCATGTATTGATATGGCGGGAGAATTGTTTACTTGTATGTTCATGCAAGATGCAGGAGAACAACTACGTGACGATCAGCAACAAGCGTTGGAAACTTTGCATAATATTCTGCTCAGCAATAGATCGAATAATAATAAAATTCATTTCTTTGTTGTTGAATATGGTGCAGAAAAACGTCTCTTCAATGGTCTTCCGCAGGCAGAGTACCTCAATTCGGCAGCTGCTCACCTTAATAATATGGGACTCTTTGATAGTAATACAGATGCTATCTATGTCCTTATATCCAAGGTGGATAATGCTTCCTATAAAGGATCGCTGGATGATCATTTGTTGAAATATATGACAAAGAATTATTTGGGCTTTTATAATAATCTTCTTCGTATCTGCAAAGAGCATAATATCAATAACGGGCGTGTCAACATTGTTCCTTTTTCTATAGGAGAAGTATGCTTCAAAGATTACTGTCTGTTTGACGCAACCTCTGCGGCTAAAGTTGTGGATTTGTTTATACGTTATTCTTATTATGAGGAAAAGAGTTGGTTACAAAAATTGATAAACATGTTTAAAAGTTAAGAGATATGAGCAAAATAGAATTATTAATACAAAAAGCCCATGGTGGCTTGACTGATGTGTTCGTGACAAATAAGGGAGCATGGTATGGAAAGACATACGATATGCGAAACTATATTTCTCACTTGCATCTCAGCAGACTTTTCTATGTCTTGAATTATCATGCGACTGGAATTTATTTTTCAATAGTCAAACCATTGAATGTGGGAAGAACTGGCGATTACATGGCAGCTTGGATTTATATTCCAAATTCCATAACTGTTGCTTCAGAGGATTTATTGAAATTGGTTTCACTTGTACAGGAAAAAATTGTAAGTGGAGTAGAGCAATATGATAATCTTAGACCGCTTTTGGACAGCTCTTATCCTGATTTGCAGTATATTGACTGTATGCCAGTTCGTCAGACCGAAGTTCTTGCCTATAGAATGTATGGTCAGAATACTGATTTTGTCTATTTAGGAAACCTCTTGGCGCAAGGATTAGATCAGTCTTATTATAAGAAATATAAGGCTGTATTCTTTTTGGATATTCCTGCTCGTAATGAAGTACCACCATCTGTTTTACAGCAGATGTATGATTTGTCGAGAAATGGCTTTGAACAGCCTGCTTATCTGTTCCCTCCTCAAACTTTGCCAGTAGCTGGTATGGAACTTTTCGTCAATCAAGTTCCTTTTCGTGATAAGCCTTTGAAGACCATATTAGGTTCAAAGTTAAATATACTTCTTCATAGGACGGGTTACAAAGACGTGGTTTTATCGGTAAATATCTGTAAACCTCGTCAGTCTTTTTTGCTTCAAAATGAAATACTTTGGGAAAAGGAAATCAATGCCCAAATGTTTCACGTAATGTTCAAGGGGCGTCTTGCTATGCAATACCAACTTTTTGTGAATGGTAATCTTGTGTCGAGTGATCACTCAATAAGTATTCGTGAACAAGAGGCAAGGAATGCACGAGTGGAGGTGATGAAACCTGGATGTGCTAACTATCAGGGATACTTGAATCTCACTCAGCCGCTTACTCATACAATTGTACTACAGGAACTTCCTATTAGGAATGCTTCGCATACATCTAAGTCAAATAGCTCAGTGTTTGCAAGCAAGAAATTCTTGTTAGGAATGATTGTATATACTGTGGTAGTTTTCTTTGCAGGTATCTGTTTGGGAGATTTGATCAATAAAAACGATATTCAAGAAAATCCAGAAATGGCAACTCCTATTGAGAATGAAGTATCTCCAGAGTCTGAAAATAATTTTGATTCTGAATCTTCAGAATCTTCAGAATTGGAATCTGAAGGCAAGCGAAATACAGATCGTAAGGCTTCCCGAAAGCAACAGACAGCTCAACCAGAGAAACAAAAAGACAAGGCGAAGTCACAGGGAAAAGAAACTGAAGAACCTAAAGAAAAAGCTGGTGCAGAGGCTGCCGCTTCGGGTAAATCTGTTTCTCAATCCGCAGACAAGCATGCTTCTCCGACTAATAGAAATAAGGATAATGAATCTGCAAATGTATCCACACATAGTTCTGAGGATAGTCCGAAAAGTAATAAAGAATAATAACTATAAATTATCGTATTATGAGATTTGAGTATATTTGCCATCATTGCAATAATCGTTTTACAACGGTTTTAAATGCGACTAAAGAACGTGTTGCCTGTCCATATTGCCAACAGATAATGACCGCTTCAAATATTAATGTTGTGGTTGATGATAGTGTAAATCAGGTGAGAAATCAGCAACCTGTCATTAATCAACCACAACAGGCTCGGGGTCAAGCTCGCCCTGTTCAGGGGCGTCCAGTCCAAGCTCGTCCAGTTCAGGCTCGTCCAATTCAAGCTCAGCCAGTTCAAGCTCGTCCAATTCAAGCTCAGCCAATTCAAGCTCAGCCAGTTCAAGCTCAGCCAATTCAAGCTCAGCCAATTCAAGCTCAGCCAGTTCAAGTTCAACCTGTTCAGGCTGAGGCTCTGGATCCTATAGTTCTGGCACCTCATGCAGAACCTGCTGCAATGGTGAACGATATGGATAAGCCTGATGAGTCGAATGTAGAACCGTCTAATATAGGCGGGGCTAAGCCAGAGAACTCTGCTGAAGAAGTCTCAAATTCAGAATCTGAGAAAGCTTCATTACAGGAGAGTTTTAACAAGGCTCTTTTAGAAAGTGTCGAAGAGGACAAAGAAGATGACGAGAATGTAGAGATTGCCGATGAACTGAAGGAGGCTATGAATGACACTTACGAAGGTGTTTCGAAAAAGAAGTTTAATCCAGTATTGATGATAGTATTGGTGGTAGCCGCTGTGCTGTTTACTGGAATCTATTTCTTATTTATAAAAAAGGATAAGCAGGCTGAGAAAACAGAGATGCTTGTTAAAAATGAAAAAGCAGCAGTACAAGCACTCAAAGATTATGCAAATAATTATCCTGATATGAAGATTACTCAGTATTTTATGCTCGATTTGGATCAGGATGGACAGAGAGAGGTTATTGCAAACAATGACAAAAACCTGATTGTCTTTGGTGCTGAGGAAGGAACTGCGTATTTGATTCATAAAAAGCCAGTTTTTGAGTGGGTATATCTTCGTGGAAAAGGGGTTTTTGTGGTAAATTCTGATGAGGCTCAGACTGAAGGAAGTGCTGTATGGCTTATTAAAAAACAGAAAAAACTTGTAGAGGATGCTCATCAGGAGAATTATCATTTTGTCGATGGTAATTATATCAAGACTTTGGATGGTAAAGAAACGAAGGTTTCTGAAGATGATTATTATGGTTTTGTCAATACGATTATTAAAAACTATACCAAACTAACTCCTGTAAAATTGTAAGCTATGAGAAAGATATGTTTGTTTATTTTGCTCCAAGTCTATATTGTTATGGGGTGGGCGCAAGAGACATATACTCTTGCGCCTCATCGCGAGTATATTGATAAGGTAATTGATGATGCAATAACATATGCCAATCAAATAAAGATCGAGGATAGCGAACTAAGTCCATTGATGAGGTTTGCAAAAAAGAATATTGCAAGTGATGTTAAGTTTGCTAATTTTGATGGGTCTGACTCTTTTGTAGGGTTGTGCCATCCGAATAAGACATGGCGTATTGAAAATCGTAATTATCGTCTTCCTACACAAGATGAAATGATTTATATAGCTCCATTCTTTACTTCGCTAAAGGATATGCCCCTTTTTACGAAATCAGGAAAATTGTATAATAATGTGGAGACTCTGAGTTTAGAAAAAGCGGGAAAGACTACGGTTTACTCAGACTATATAAGTAAGGAAAATGTGATTTATGGATTGCGCTTTAAGAAAAGAGCAGATAACGAACCGACAGATAATCCATATCGAACGGCTTATCGTTATACTTTGGCTGGCGGTTCGCTCATTATTGGTGTCAAACATTTAGGTTCGTCAGTTGGTGTAAAAAAAGTAAAGGATATTGCTGATCCTAAATGGTGGGCTGCACAAAATAATATTCAACTTTTAAATTTTCCAATGAAGGGAGAAGGTGTTGCCTATTGTTCAAGCGATCCTGTCCTTCTTCTGATAAACAAAGAGAGTGTACGTATGTCCACTGAAAGTAATACGAGTAACTATCTGACAAGACCTTATATTGATATTGACAAGACGTATGAAACAAACAGGACAGTTATGCACTATAATATTTCTGGCACAAATATCAAGGTGAATAAGACAATGGATCCAACACTTGTTGAACATTTCGGAAAGGAACTGCCAACTGCAGATGTTTATGTGCGTTCCAATCCTTCTTCTTCCTATTTAGCATATAAGGATGGTAAGTTCCCTTATGGTGAAATTGTATCTCAACCTATGGGTGGAGGTGCATTTAATTATCATATCACGTTAAAAAAGAATTTTAGTGATGAATTGAGGATTATGGAGTTTAATATTAAAAATGCAACTGATATTCCCGAACTTGAGGGTAAGTTCACTATGACTCAGATGCCAATTGAAATCAATCATGTTCCTGACTCAATTCCTGCAGACTATCTCGCTAATAATTATCTCACTCAAAGTGGCTCAATGGGAAGTAATTCAAATTCTGAGATGGGATCTTTCTGCTGGGATTCTGCTAAATCTTATGCAAACTTCTCTGTTGAGGATGAAGAAAGAATGAAACAGGTGTTGTCTTTTGATGATTTAGACAACGTCCCATTGAAATACTATCATTTGCCTTCTCTGAATAATCTGAGTTGTATCTTGCCTTCTCACACGAAGTCTTTCACTGAGAAATATGACTTAGAGGAGATTGATTCTATGGCTTATGGCATCTATGATCAGGACCCTAATGTCGTAAGCTCTTCTTATTATTCAAAAGGGGATGGCATTATCTATGCGATTCGCCCAATTAAAAGTTGGTCAAGTGCTGCGTTTCGTTATCAGTACAAACCCAATGAGGGTCTTGTTGTAGATATGGTTCCATTGGGTTCTGCAGCATTTAAAGTGAAGAGCGCACAGGAAATTAGTGATGGAGAGATATTTTCAAGATCTGATGTGCGTACTCGCATATTTCGCTCTAATGAAAAACAGTCAAGTGGAGGAATATGGACAAGTACAGAATCTCCTTATGACCCAGATGAAGCTATGGCTTATGAATACAACAAGAATGGAATATATTTGAGATCAGAATCTAAAAGTAAGATATTGCCAGTCATACCTTTTCTTGGTGAAGAGAAAACTACAGAGGAAGAGTCTGATGAAGAATCTGATGAGCCTGTAAGTCGTAAACCAAAACGTGTACGACGTTTGCCTCGAAAAACTCGAACACGTCGTCCCGCCGCACCTGTGAATAAATCGGCTAAATCTCCATCTAAGGGAAATAATCATATCATAGTTGTAGATAAAACAAAATAATTTAAATAATGAATCAAATAGAATTTGATGTGAGTTGTCCATATTGTGGTATGGTTTTCAGGGTATCTTCTGTTCCCTGCACTCAGGTTGAATGTGAATGCCCTCATTGTCATCAGACTGTTGTTTTTGATGCTCCAGAGACAGGGGATGATGTTCTCAATACTGAGGACTTTGAGCCTGAATCTTCGTATGTAGTTCCACAAGTTCCTGTTCAGCAGAGCTATGTACCATCATCAAACTCAATGCCGCAGGATTATTATGCACCACCTCAATATTTAGAGGAACCGCGACGTAGGTCATATTTTCCTTTCATCATAGGAATTATAGCCCTTGGTATGCTCTTGGGAAGTGTGGCTTATTGGTATTTCGGTATTTATCAGCCACGAAAACTGGAATTAGCTGATTTTAATGCTGCAAAAAGGAAAGGTGATGTCTATGCAGCACGAGATTTCCTTAAAAAGCATCCAAAAAATGCAACACGCGAGCACCGAAGTTATATGGAAAATATTGTCAATGCATTTGTAAGAGATTCAACTGCTTGGGAAAAAGTGAAGGTTGATATATCTGGAGGAGATCTTGATAGTAGCATTTCTGCTCTTGAAAATTATCTTTCATCATATTCGAAAGGAACGCATAGAAATGAAGCTTCTACACAACTCAATAAATTTCGTAATGAAAAACGACGTATTGAGGAAGAAGCAAGGAATAAGAAAGTGACAATTGAAATGCTTACAAACGGTTCAGAAGTGCGCTACTATAACTGTAACTATGGTG
>OLOM01002456.1_pt1 | contig 11255 bp, 14 predicted proteins | sample 1672531 | NCBI WGS metagenome assembly OLOM01 (sample SAMEA3136696, study PRJEB25190) | human gut metagenome | reverse complement strand
TACGCGGCACCCGGGCCTACTGTGACGGCAAGCGCGTGCTGTTTGAGTGCAGCGACGCCTTCCGCGATTATATCCGCAATAACCGGGAGGTCAGCAAGCGTCTTAAGGAAACTATCTACCGTGTATCGCGCACCAAGTACAGTATCGGCCCCTATGAGGAGCCAAAGACCGACGACACCACCGTTTCCGTCAGCCTGGATGAGACCCTGCACACGATGCAGGCGCTTGGTGTCGATTTGAAAATCGTTGATAAATAATTATTTTTGGAGGATATAACCATGAAAGCAAGACTGCCCAAGGGCTATGGCCGACCCGATCCCAACGCCATGATGCGTCAGGTCCAGAAGATGCAGGACGACATCCGCGCCAAGCAGGAGGAGCTCGAAGCCAAGGAGTACACCGGCACCGCCAGCGGTGAGATGGTCACTGTCACGATGAACGGCAAGCATGAGATCACCGCCGTCAAGATCAAGCCCGAGGCCGTCGACCCTGATGATATTGAAATGCTTGAGGATCTGATTGCCGCCGCCGTCAACAGCGCCTCCGCTGCCGTTGACAAGGACTCCGAGGAGGAGATGTCCAAGATGACCGGCGGTCTGAACATCCCCGGTCTGGGCTAAGAGGCTGCCTATGTTCAACAACAATGTTGAGCCGCTGGAAAATCTGATCGACCAGTTTGCCCAGTTTCCCGGCATTGGCCGCAAAAGTGCGGTGCGTATGGCCTATCAGGTCATGTCGATGCCGCCCAAGCAGGCCATGGAGCTGGCCAAGGCGATTGAGCACGCCAAAAGTGACCTGCACCGCTGCCGCATCTGCCAGGACTACACCACCGGCGATGTCTGCAAGATCTGCGCCTCCCAGAAGCGGGACCGCAGCATCATCTGCGTGGTCGAGGGCCCGCGCGACATTAAGTCGATTGAGCGCACCCACGAGTACAACGGCCTGTACCATGTGCTGCACGGCCTGATTTCGCCGATGGATGGCATCGGTGCTGATCAGCTCTGCATCAAGGAGCTGCTGGCCCGTCTGAATGACACCGTCAAGGAGGTCATCATGGCCACCAGCCCGACGGTGGAGGGCGAGGCCACGGCAATGTATATTGCCAAACTCATCAAACCTCTGGGCATCAAAACGACCCGCCTGGCCTATGGCCTGCCCGTCGGCTCGAGTCTGGAATACGCCGATGAGACGACGCTGTACCGTGCCATGGCCGGACGCGGCGAGATGTAAAAAAATTCCTGTACCGCTTTTGCCGGTACAGGTTTTTTATTGCAGCTTTATTTCAGCAGACCGTAATCCCGCAGACAGCGCTGTACACCCGTCAGGGTATCGTCAAAGCCGACACCCGCTGCCGCACGCAACCTGCCTCCGTCCATCAGCAGGCTGCGCGGCCAGTCTGCCGTCTCTATGACAGGGTGGATGTCCAGCAGCGCACAGGCGCGCCGGGCCGTCGTGACCATGTCGCAGTCGTTCTCGCTGCCAAAGTTGTACACACCGCCCGGCAGTTCCATGGCCTGGGTCAGCCGCTCCACGGCCTCCCGCACATAGGTGATGCCGCGGTAGTCCCGCGCCGAAAACCGCAGCGTTTCCTGCCGCATAGCAGCGGTCAGCAGGTTCAGCAGGAAGTTACCGCGGATCGGCAGGCCGTACCCAGGCAGATCGTACATCCAGGCCGCCCGCAGCAGTACGGCATCGGGCAAAATATCCAGCACGCGCTGCTCCATCTCCTGCTTGTGGCGGCCATAGACGTTGGCGAGGGAGAGCGGTGTATCCTCGTCAAACGGCCCGTGCTCAGTAAGGCCCGTGTAGACCTGGTCAGAGCTGAACGCAACCAGCTTTGCGCCGCTTTTTTGTGCTGCAGCCGCCATCCAGCACGGCAGCAGAACGTTGGCGCGGTAGGACTCGTCCGGGTGCTTTTCGCTGTAGCCCGTGTCGGAGAGCGCCGCCGTGTGTACGATCACGTCCGGCTGCTCGCGCCGCACCCAGTCGGCCACGGTCTGCTCATCCGCTGCGGCCAGCATTCCTTTGGGGAAGGCGCACAGCTCGTACCGCCCCGCCAGCTGGGTCATGATGCGTGCCCCCACAAAGCCGCCCGCGCCGGAGACCAATAGCTTTTTCATGTGTTTTCCCTCGCAATACGATTTTTGTCTTCATTGTACCGTTTTTGCGCAGCTGTTGCAAGCGGCTTGACAAATACCGCGCCGGTTTGTATAATAGGAACACCTAAAACAAGGTGTGGATTTTTACAGTTCTGATACTACTTTTCGCCACACAGCGCTTTCTTTCCGGGAAAGCGTTGTGTGGTTTTTGTTGTGCCAAAAGGAGAAGCCCATGAACGATACCTTCATGAAAGAAAAGCCGATTTTTCCGTTGCTGACCTCAATGGCCCTGCCTATGGTCGTCTCGATGCTGGTCAATGCACTGTACAACATCGTGGACAGCCTCTTTGTCGCCCGCATCAGTGAGGAAGCCATGACTGCGCTGTCCCTCGTCTACCCGGTGCAGAACCTCATCAACGCGATTGCTATCGGCTTCAGCATCGGCATTGCCGCGCTGATCTCGCTGCATCTCGGTGCAGGCAACAAAGAAAAGGCTGACATGGCCGCCACCCACGGCATGGTGCTTTCGCTGATCCACGGCGTCGTGATTTCCATCGTCTGCACCGCCATCATGCCGCGGTTCCTGCGCTCCTTCACCAGCGACGAGACCGTCATTGCCATGGGCGTGACCTACTCCCGCGTTGCCTTTATGTTCGCCGTCGTCATCATGGCCGCCATGGCGTTTGAGAAGATCTTTCAGGCGGTGGGCCGGATGAACATTACGATGATCGGCCTGATGGGCGGCTCGGTCTGCAACATCATTCTGGACCCGCTGCTGATTTTCGGCATCGGCCCGTTCCCCAAAATGGGCATTGCCGGTGCGGCGCTGGCTACCGGCATCGGCCAGATGGTTCCCGTCATCTTCTATCTGATCGTCTACTTCGTCAGCCCTATCCCGGTCAGGCTGCGCTCCGGCTGCCTGAAGCCGGACGCCAAAATGGCCCTGCAGCTCTATTCCATCGGCGTACCGGCCATCCTGAATCTGGCGCTGCCCTCGGTGCTCATCACCTTCCTGAACTCGCTGCTGGCCGTCTACTCCCAAAGCTATGTCGTCGTGCTGGGTATCTACTATAAATTGCAGACCTTCCTGTACCTGCCCGCCAACGGCATTGTGCAGGGTCTGCGCCCCATCATTGGCTACAACTACGGCGCGTGGAAGTATGACCGCGTCAAAAAGCTCTACCGCACGTCCATGGGCATGTGCGCTGCCATCATGGCCGCGGGCACGGTGCTCTGTCTGGCGCTATCCGGCCAGTTGATCGGGCTTTTCAGCTCGAACGCCGAGACCATCGCCATCGGCACGTCGGCCCTGCGCATCATCTGCGTAGGCTTCATCGTCTCGACGATTTCAGTCGTCGCCTCCGGCTCGCTGGAGGGTCTCGGCATGGGCGTGCAGTCGCTTGTCATCTCGCTGTGCCGTTACATCGTTGTCATCATGCCGCTGGCCTGGCTGTTCTGCCGCCTGCTGGGTGCCGACGGCATCTGGAACGCCTTCTGGGTGACCGAGGTCATCACGGCGGGCATTTCACTGGTCGTATACCACAAGAGCGTGAAGCTGAAATAAACCAACAGGAGCCTGACCACAGCCGGTCAGGCTCCTGCTTTATATAAGTAAAAGGCTTTCCCCGAGGGGGAAGCCTTTTTCGTTACACCTGTTCCTGCACGTACCGAATAAACGCATCGCGCTCCGCGGTGGAGCGCACAACGGCCGTGTACATCCAGTCGCCCATGTCCAGGCGCAGCGCCTGGGGAATGCGTTCACACATCCGCATACGGGAACCGTACTTGGCCATGATCTGCGCATGGGTGTGCTTGTACTCATGGCAGTCGCGGCGGCCTGCGTAGACGCAGAAATACTTCTGGCCGTCCAGTTCGGCGTTGCGTATCTCGTCGTAGCAGACCATGTCCGCCCAGATCTGGTAGCAGTCCACCGAGTTCGCATAGTTGATCATATCGGGCGTGTAACCGCCTGCGGGGCGCATGTTGACCTCCAGCGCAACGTAGTCGCCCTTTTTGCCAAGACCCGGCTTGTCCTCATTCAACTGGAAAAACTCGCAGTGGAAGAAGCGGCTCTTTGCGCCGAACGCCTTGATGGTGCGAAATCCCACATCCTTCAGCGCAGCGGGCACGGACTTCTGCGTCCAGTAGGAGAGGTCGCCGTTCTGACTGACGATGTCCAGCAGCGGGGTGGGGAACACGTTGGAGGTGTAGAACAGCGGCACGCAATGGCTGTCGGCCACACCGTCGAAGCTGACGATGGTGCCGTTGATGTACTCCTCCATAATGTACCGGACGTTATGCGGCTTGGCGTAGAATTCTTTCAGCTCGGTGAAATTGCGCAGCTTGTAGGTTGCCTCGGCACCGCAGCCGTTATCCGGCTTGACGATGACCGGATAGCCGACCTCCTTGATAAAGGCGCGGGCCTCGGCCAGTGTGCTGACAATATGGTAGCGCGCCACCGGTACACCCGCAGCGATGTAGCTTTCCTTCATTTTGCTCTTGTACTTGATGCGCTCGATGAAGTCATTCTTTGCACCGGTATTGATGTTGAAATCCGTGCGCAGCTGGGCGTCCATCTCCAGCCAATACTCGTTGTTGGACTCGATCCAGTCGATCTTGCCATAGTGGAAGGTAAAGTACGCGACAGCGCGGAGCATCTCGTCGTAATTGCCAAGATCATTCACGCGGTAATACTCAGTCAGGCACTGCTTTAATTCCCAGGGAATCTCGTCAAACGGAGCATCACCGATGCCCAGCACATTGACGCCGTTGCGGTGCAGACGGTCACAGAAATTCCAGTAGGTCTTGGGAAAATGCGGGCTGACAAAGATAAAATTCATCGGGTACTTCAACTTCCTCTCTCAAACTTCACACAAACCGGCGTCACACAAAGCGATTCTGTGCAGCGTCATACTCATAGCCGATCTCGCGCAGGGCCGCACACAGCGCGTCACGGTCAGTCTCCTCACGGTCACACAGCGCGTCCAAACTGGCGTCGCGGTCCCGCAGTTGGGTGTTTACATAGCTCAACAGCATTACAGGGTCACGGGGGAGCATAGACCCACCTCCTAAAAAGCAAGCATAAAAGAGAAAAAGCCGGTCACACGATGTGACCGGCATTTTTTCCTTCCAATCAGACCGCGCGGGTAACTTTACCAGAGCGCAGGCAGCGGGTGCAGGCGTAGATATACTTCGGGGAACCGTCCACGATCGCCTTCACGCGCTTGACATTGGGGTTCCAGGTACGGTTGCTCCGACGATGAGAGTGAGAAACCTTGATACCGAACGTGACACCCTTGCCACAGCAAGAACATTTGGCCATAATTGCTTGCACCTCCTTTTCAATAGCTTTAATAGTATAGCGTATACTGCGCGAAAATGCAAGTGTTTTGACAGAAAAAATTTTGATTTTTTTCATAATTTTGCGTTTTTGTTTGATTCAGGCGCTAAATATTGTGTTTTCGGTGCCTACAGGGCTTGTCTTGCCGCCGTTTCTACGATATAATAGACTAAGCTTTTAATGGGGTGGTGTTACCTTTTGAACGGATTGTTGTCTCCTGCGGTGATCGTGCAGTATCTGCTGCGCGCTGTTGTCGTGCTCATCACCATCCCGTTTCATGAGTCGGCCCACGCGCTGGCCAGCCACCTGCTGGGTGATGACACTGCCGTGCGCGCCGGGCGTCTCTCGATGAATCCGCTGCGCCACTTTGACCCGCTGGGTGCCCTGTGCATGCTGGTGGGAGGCGTCGGCTGGGCCAAGCCCGTCTCGATCAATCCGTACAACTATAAGAACCCCAAGGTCGGCATGGCGCTGTCCGCCGCTGCGGGGCCTGCCAGCAATCTGCTGCTGGCGTGGGTGTCGATGATCCTGTACAAGCTGTGCTGGTACAGCAGGCTGGGGGACGCCGTACCCGTGCTGACGATGTTCCTATATTATATGGTAGCCATGAATCTGAGCCTGGCGGTTTTCAATCTGCTGCCGGTGCCGCCGTTTGACGGCAGCCGCATCGCGCTCTTGTTTTTGCCGCAGCGGCTCTATTTCAGGGCGATGAAATATGAGCGATATATTATGCTGGCCGTGCTGGCACTGGTGTTTTTGGGTCTGCTGGACGCGCCGCTGTCCTGGCTTGTCAACGGTATGTGGCGGCTGATGCTGCACCTGACAGGCTTTGTGGAGCTGCTTTGGGGGTATTGAGTTTTTGCCGGAAGTTCTGACATTTAAAATAGAAGATTTTGAGGGCCCGCTGGATTTGCTGCTGTACCTGGTGGGCAAAAATAAAATGAACCTCTATGATGTCAACATCATGGAGCTGATCGAGCAGTACACCGCTGCCATCCGGGAGATGCAGCAGGACCGGATGGAGATTTCCAGCGAGTTCATCGACATGGCGGCGCATCTGGTGCAGATGAAAAGCGCGCTGCTGCTGCCGCGCAGCCCCGAGGCCGAGCGCATGAAGGCCGAGCTGACGGGGCGCTTGATCGAGTACAGCGCCTGCAAGGAGGTGGCCGCCCAGCTGGGCAGCCGTGCCCGTGACCTGTACACCGTAGCCCGTGAGCCGATGCCGCTGGTCGGCGCTGCCGAATACACTCGCCGCCATGACCCGAACTGGCTCGTGCAGGCGTGGTTCAATCTGATGGGCCGCAGCACCCGCAAGAAAAAGCCCACGCAGGAAAAGTTTGAGCCGCTCGTCACCGCGCCGTTTGTCTCCGTCGCCAGCCGCGTCTCCCACATGCTGCGCGGCTTGCTCAAGGGCAGCCTGCAAAAAATGGGCCAGCTGTTCAGCCACGAGGAAAGCCGCAGCACAAACGTAGCGACCTTCCTGGCGCTGCTCGAGCTCATCCGCGCGGGACGCGTCAAGGTCGACGACAGCGGCATCTTGCAGCTGGACCGCACACACCGCAGAAGAAAGGACAAAACGCCATGACAGAACGACAGGAGCTCGGCTCTCTTGAAGCCATGCTGTTTGCCCACGCCGAGCCTGTGGAGACCACCCGCCTGGCCGACGCCCTGCGGCTGGACGCCGACGAGGTCACCACGCTTTTGCAAAAGCTGCAAAAGCATTACGATGAGCAGGAGAGCGGCATGGTCATCCTGTACTTCGAGCCTGACCGCTGGCAGATGACGACCCGCCCGTACTACGGCGAGATGGTCAAGCGCATTCTGGACACCCGCCGCAACGCGCCGCTGTCGCCCGCCGCCCTGGAGGTACTGGCCGTCATTGCCTACAATCAGCCCGTCTCCCGTAGCTTTATCGAGCAGGTACGCGGCGTTGACTCGTCGTCCACCGTCACCAAGCTGTTGGACAAGGGACTGATCGAGGAGGCGGGCCGCCTGGACCTGCCCGGCAAGCCGGTAGCTTTCCAGGTCACGGACACATTTCTGCGCGTCTTTGGCCTCGGCAGTCTGGCCGACCTGCCGCCGCTTCACGGCGAGGCTGCCGAGAGCGCCGAGCCGGAGGAGACGGAAGGCGACGACGGTCAGCTGGAATGGAAGTGATTGCTTATGGCCATTCTGTTGTTCCTTCTCCGACTGATTGGCTGGGTGCTGCTGGCGGTGCTCTTGCTGCTGCTCGTCGCCCTGCTGATACCGCTGGGCGTTCGGTTTGTGTACCGCCCGGGCAGCGTGCGGGCCACGGCCTGCTACGGACCGCTGCACTTCACGCTCTGGCCGCGCAAGGGCCAGCCGGAAGCACTGAAAAAGCCCGCCTCCGCCGCACCGCCCGGGCAGACCGTGCGCAAGACGGCGGACGGTGAGCAGGCGTCCGTCACCGTGGAGGTCAGGCCCGCCGCAAAGCCCGCACAGACCGTCGCCCAGCAGCCCGCGGCGCAGGGGAAACCAGAAGCGCCGAAGCCTGCTGACAGTGTTCCCACTGAAAGCGCCGATGCTGAGGGCAGCGCGAAAAAGAGCAGTCTGCCGTTCGGCATCTCGGCGCGCATCGACGCCGCTATGCAGCTGCTGTCCAATGACCCGATGGCATTTGCCCGGTGCATGCTGGGCCACACAGGCTGGCTGGGGCGTCATCTGCTGCGTTCGGTGCGGATGTCCGGGCTGGACATCTTCTGGACCGTGACCGCCGACGAGGCAAGCGCCACCGCCGAGCTGTTCGGCGCCGAAATGGCGCTTGCCAACAATCTGCTGGCTCTGGTCCAACAGTACATCCGCGTACAGAATGACCGCCTCTGGCTCGAGCCGGATTTCACCGGCGAGCGCGCAGGGGAGCGTATCGTCTCGTTCCGTCTGACGTCCTGCGCCGCCGTGCTGCTCTGGCTCGTCATCCGGCTGCTGTACCGTCTGTGGAAGGACCCGCAGCTGCAGCCCGCCGCAAAGGCATAAACGATTTCTTTTTTTCGATAAAAGGAGGAACTTACAATGGCTGAACATCCTATTCAAGGTCTGATGGGCGTCACCATCGAGAAAATCCGCGACATGGTCAACGCCGAGACCATCATCGGCGACCCGATCCATGTGGATGGCACCACCATCATCCCGGTCTCCCGCGTCGCCTTCGGGTTTGCGTCCGGCGGCTCCGACGTTGGCCCCAGCTCCAACAAGCAGATGTTCGGCGGCGGCAGCGGCGCAGGCGTCTCGGTCACGCCGGTGGCATTCCTCGTCGTTTCCAACGGCAATGTGCGCACCGTCCAGCTGGTGGAGAAGGTCTCCGCCGTTGACAACGTTATAGCCTCGCTGCCGGAGCTGGTGGACAAGGTCGCTGCGCTCATCAAGAAAGAAAAGCCGGGTGCTGACGCACCCGCCGAATAAGGAGTATAAATTTTAATGGCAGAACAACGTATTCAAAAGGTACTGGCCGACCAGGGCATCTGCTCCCGCCGCGAGGCCGAGCGCCTGATCGCTGCGGGCAAGGTCAAGGTCAACGGCCACCCGGTCACCCTGGGCGACAAGATGGACCCCGACTATGACAAGGTCATGATCGACGGGCAGACACAGCGCATCGTGCGCAAGCGCCAGTACACCTATATCATGCTGCACAAGCCCCGCGGCTATCTGACGACCCGCTCTGACGACCGTGGCCGCAAGACCGTCATGGATCTTGTTTCCGATGTGCCCGCCATGCTGCGCCCGGTGGGCCGCCTGGACAAGGACAGCGAGGGGCTGCTGCTCATGACCGATGACGGCGCGTTCATCAATATGCTGACCCACCCGTCCGGCGGTGTCGGCAAGCTGTACCGCGTCACGGTCAATCCCCGCGCCACTGAGCAGCAGATCATCGAGATGTCGTCCGGCGTTGTGCTGGATGACGGCGTCAAGACCAAGCCCTGCGTCATCCACGTCGTGGTCGATGAGCCGGGCCGCAGTGTGCTGGAGATCACCCTGCACGAGGGCCGCAACCGCCAGATCCGCCGCATGTGCTCCGCTGTCGGCCTGCAGGTCGTGCGCCTGCGCCGCAGCGCCGAGGGTCCCGTCAAGCTCGGTATGCTGCAGCCCGGCGAGTACCGTGAGCTGAAAAAGAGCGAGATCAATGCCCTGCGCAACGCAGCCATGAAATCTGCCGGCAAAGGGGAGAGCCGTGCTGCCAGCCCGGCCCGCCGTCCCGGTCCCCTTAAAAAGCGCACAAATTCTGACTAAAATTGCAGAAAATTCTGAAAAATGTGCAAAATTCCACTTGTGGAAACGTCGCGAACGTAGTATAATTCAATTAAATGGCGGATTTTTTGTAAAGTATTTTTATAAAAAACAGTCAGCTTTACCATAGGAGGAAACTGTATGGCAGCAAATAAGCCCGGCAAGGCAGAGATCCTTGCAGCATTTTTTGATGACGGCACCTACGCGCCGCTGTTTACTGACGGCGCTGTAAGTGCAGCTTACGGCTGTGCAAACGGCCAGAACGCCTACGTCGTGTTTGAGGACGGTTCTCCCGTCGGCGTGCAGGATATCGAAAAGAATATCCGCGTGCTGGAGATGGCCGCCGAGACCGGTGCACCGGTCGTTACGTTCTATGACTCCACCGGCGCTAAGCTGGAGGGCGGCCTTGACCTGCTCAACGCCAACGCCCGCCTGACCGCTGAGATTGCGCGCGTGTCCGGTGTTGTGCCCCAGGTCGCCGTTGTTACCGGCACCTGCGCCGGCACCAACGCCATCAACGCCGCCGCCGCTGACGTCTGTGTCATGGCTGAGGACGCCGAGCTGTTCCTGAACGCTCCGTTCAACGCTGAGGACAAGATTGCCAACGCCGGTTCTGCCGCGTTCGCCGCCAAGGCCGGTGTCGCCGCCGTTACCGCTGCGGACGCCGTTGCCGCCGCCAAGCAGGCTGCCTCCATCGTCGCCCTGCTGCCCGCCAACAATTTGGCCGGTCCTGCGCTGTTCGACTTTGCCGCTCCCTCCAAGGCTCTCGACCTCGTCAAGTACTCCGCGGCTGACGCGATCTCTGCTCTGGCCGATGAGGGCAGCACTGTGGAGCTGTACGCAGGCTACGGCAAGAACATCGTCACCGCGCTGGCTACCATCAACGGCAGCGCCGTTGGTATCCTGGCCACTGAGAAGGCCGCCCTGTGCCACAAGTGCACCGCCAAGGCTGCCCGCTTCGTTCGTCTGTGCGATGCCTACAGCATCCCCGTTGTGACCGTAGTCAACACCGAGGGCTTCGGCAAGAGCGAGGGCGACGATCAGGCTGGCGGCATCCGTCAGGCTGCCCGTATGGCCGGTGTCTACGCCGAGGCTACCACCGTCAAGGTCGCCGTACTGGCCGGTGAGGCCGTCGGCCCTGCCTACACGGTCTTTGCCGCCTGCGCAGACTGGCGTGTTGCCGTGCAGGGCTGCACCGTAGCCCCGCTGGCTCCCGAGGCCGCTGTCACCGTTCTGTACAAGGACGAGATCTTCGCTTCCGATAACATCGTCAACGCCACCAAGGCCAAGGCTGCCGCCTACGCCAAGGAGGTCTGCAGCGCCAATGCCGCTGTGGCCAACGGTGCTGCTGACACCATTGCCGATGCTGCCACCGCCCGCGGCGCTGTCGCTCAGGCTCTGGATATGCTGGCCAGCAAGCGCACTGTGCGCCTGGCTAAGAAGCACGGCAATATCACGCTGTAATCATCAACCTTGAAATAGGGAGGACTTTTCCATGAAAAACCTGATCGTTACCGTTAACGGCGTTGCTTATAATGTCACCGTTGAGGAAGGCACTGGTGCCCCCGCTGCCG
>OLOM01002455.1_pt1 | contig 11258 bp, 7 predicted proteins | sample 1672531 | NCBI WGS metagenome assembly OLOM01 (sample SAMEA3136696, study PRJEB25190) | human gut metagenome | reverse complement strand
GTGTGTTATGAAAACGACGGAAAAAGATGCCTTGCATATCGTCGCGATAGTCCGCGCTCTTCATGATGCGCAACGATTCCTTGGAGGGCTAAGCGCTGAGGAATTCGCTGAGAATGATGAGAAACAGAATGCCGTGGCTATGGCGATTGCCAGAGCGGGGGAGCAAGCTAAGAAGCTGCCAGACGAGTTCCGGAATATGGAGCCAGATGTTTCTTGGTGTGGGGTAAGTGTGACATGCACGATTGGATTGCGCATGATTACGATGAGTCTGATTGCGACTGGCTGTACTATGCCGTAACTCACGAAATACCACAGGCTTTTGCGATATTGCAGCCGTATGTGGAATGTCAGACACAAGTGCCTAATCGCGATTGTTTCCTTGGGAGCGATTGCTGTCCACAGCGATCACTTCTACGGTTCCCGTCGACGTTTCCATACCATTTCGTTTTTGGTTGATACGGTCGATTTCCTCCTGAACGATGTTGCCCAAGCTTTTCTCACCCACTTCGACGTTTTCCGCTGCGGCCGATTCGTTGGCGAACGCGTTGAAAACTTCCTGCTTTCGTGCCAATATGTCCGTGATTTTCTCGTCAATCGTATTTTCGGCGAGTAGGCGGTAGACAAGAACGTTTCTGGCTTGTCCCATTCGATACGCTCTGGAAATCGCCTGGTTTTCGATGGATGGCTTCAACTGTGGCTCGCATATGATTACCACGCTGGCCGATTGTATGTTAAGTCCCGTTCCACCGGCAACGATTTGTGCCACCAGAACCTGCCCAGCAGGCGCCTTGTCAAAATCGTCGATGATTTCTTGTCTCCTCGTTGGTGTGATGGATCCGTTGATTGGTTCGGTGCATTGGCTACCCAACATGTCCGCGATTTTCCGGATGATGTCAAGATAGAATGAAAAGACAAGGACTTTCCTGCCTTCCGACTTTGCCTCTTCAATGATTTCCAGTAGACGTTTCGCTTTGCCAGAGTCTTTCAGGTCCGGTACGTTCCAGGACACGCGTCGGATGGCGTTGTAATTTTTGCGGAATACCGTTTCTTCGTACCTACGTTCTTCTGAATCGGAAAGTTGACACCATTCCTTGATTTCCGACAGTTCTGGAAGCTCCGTCAGCACATCCTCTCTTCTGCGCCGGTAATACACAGGGGCGACGGTCTCTTTGAACTGGGGAGCCGAAGAGAGCTCCTTCATTCCGGATATTTGCATGGCAATGCTTGGTTGCAATAGTTTGATGAGATTGATCATCTCGTCCACCTTGTTTTCCAACGCGGTGCCTGTCATGAATAGCAATCTTTCCGCGTGCTCCGCAATCGCCTTCGTATTTTTCGACCGGTTCGTGCTCGGATTTTTGATGTAATGCGCTTCGTCGACCACAAGCAGCGAATATGTGAAATTGTCGGGAAACTTGAAATACGCAGTGGTCTCATAGGTGGTAACGGCAACGCCGCCGGTTCGTTGCCAATCTTTCAACGCTGATTCTCGACTGAGGCCATGCACTGCTATGACTCGCAGTTTGCTGAACTTTTGAATTTCACGGCACCAGTTGACGATGACGCTTGCCGGGCATATGACAATGAAATGCGTTGCCCCGGTATTCCTTAACGAAACCATGGTGGCGATTGCCTGAATCGTCTTGCCCAAGCCCATTTCGTCGCCGAGAAGGGCTTTCTTTTGATGCAGTATGTATTTCACGCCCCATTCCTGGTATCGACGCAAATCGCACAGCAATCCGTCGGGAAAGAAGCACTCTTCCTGAACTTCTTTGGCAAGGTTTTCCGGAAGCCCATACACGGTATCGCCATTGCCCAGCAGTCCCGGAACGATTTCTTCAAGAGTATTGGCATATGAGATGGGATGTTTCTTGAAGGAATCCCACGCATCGTCTTCCGCAAGGGCTTCGATAGCGACGGACCCAGACTGCAGCCTTTCCGCGGTTTGCCCGTACTCACCGTGCAGCGTCTCCTCAAGGAGTTTGTATGACTCAATGGCGTTTTGCTTTGTCTGTCGAGACGCGAACAGCCAACGGAATGTTCCGGTTGAAACCTTGATGTCTTCCAGAGCGTTTTGGATGGTGTTTGAATATTGCTGGGATAGCCGGTTGCTTTCCTCTGCCAGCGGTTTCGCCTGCTGGTATTGGGATACTGCGGTTATCAGACGGGTCATGTCCTCAGTCCGATTATCCGCGCTGAGCCGCAACTTCGTTGTCGTAGAAGCTTTGTCAGCTGCTTCGCTGACGATCCGTTTGATGATTCGCGCACCGTCTTCGCTGATACCTCGTATGGCCGCCAATTGATATATAGACGAGGTCAGCATGTCGGCGTACGTTACGTATCCACTATCGCGTAGCGCTTTCACGCGGATGCCGTGTTTGTCCCGATTGACTTCTTCTACCGGGATTTTCTCCATGAGTTTCAGAACTTGCGTGGCAACGTAGCGGTTTGTCTCCTGCTGGATGGATTCCCGATAAATGGCGTCGGATTTTGCGATTTCGTTTAACGCTTCCTGGATTTTCTGGCATTGCTGGGATATGTTTTTTGCGTCAGAAGATGAAAAAGAGCGTTTCGTAGCGTGACTCTTCTTTTCAGCGGACACTCGGACATGTTTTCCAGCCATCCTGCATTCCTTCCGCGTTTTCTGTTTTGTCCCCTGTTAAGGAATTGTGATTTTAATTTTCGCATGTTTTATGTTTTTGTCATTCTACTCTGACGTACGCGAAAGAGGGGGTATGCTGCAAGTGAGGGTTGTTCAAGGAAGAAGGGCCGCAGTGATGCGTTTTGCCACCGTTGCTTTTGCTCAGTCGGATTTGACTATTTGGTATGTCGCGATTGTTCTGCCGATTCTGATTCTTGCGACAATCGTAACGATTTGGGGCAATCAAATTACTGGCAAGGCTGGTGAGCATTGGGCTAGTGAGGAACTGAGGAAACTGCCACAATCAGAGTACCGTTTGCTGAACGATTTGGTGCTCAAGGATTCGACGGGACTGCATCAGATCGATCATGTGGTTGTTTCGGTGTATGGCATTTACGTGGTGGAGACGAAGAACTATACCGGCACGATTTACGGCGATTCCAAATATTCTGAATGGTTCATGTACCTTGGCAAGAACAAAAGAAAAATCCATTCGCCTTTGCGGCAGAATTACGGGCACATTCAATGTTTGAAGGAATTATTGGGATTGGAAGATTCGGTTTTCATCTCGATTGTATGCTTTGCGAATCGTACCAAGTTCAAAGTGAAGACTCATTCCGATCGCGAGTTCGTGGTGCATACGAATGATCTGAAGTCTGCGGTGCTTGACCATCCGTAATGCATGGGGCTTGACATGAACGCAGTGGCGGACAGGTTGGAAAGCCTGAATATTATAGATAAGGCAGTTCGGCACGAACATATCCGTGATTTGCAGAACACATATTCCGGGAAACTCTGAGAGAGCTAGTTGAGAGTTGAATGTACATAATTTCGGATGGCTGGATGCGATGGCCAAACGATAATGCCGGTAGACTACGTAACGTAGGAAACAAGCAAGGACGATAGTAAATGATTACCGGAGCGACGAAGAACAAGGTTGACGACATCTGGCAGCGCATGTGGGAGGGTGGTGTCACCAACCCCATCGAGGTCATCATGCAGCTGACGTACCTCATGTTCATGAAATCCTTGGATGACAAGGAGCTCGAAGCCGAGAACATGGAAATGCTGGGGATGACTGCTAAGCATGTGTTCCCGCAAACGGAGGAAGGACAGGCAATCCGTTGGAGCCGGTTCAAGGATCTTCCTGCGGAGCAGATGTTTGACGTGGTCAGCCAGAAGGCGTTCCCGTTCATCAAAACCATGCATTCGGATAACGCCTTTGCGGAAAGCATGGAGGACGCTGCCTTCGGTTTCAACAAGCCCAAGACGCTTGAAAAGGCCGTTTCCGGCATCGACGAGCTGCTGTCGAACTACGTGCAGGACGCTGACGATCTTGGCGACCTGTACGAATACATGCTGAGCAAGCTCAATACCGCGGGCACGAACGGCCAGTTCCGCACACCACAGCACATCAGGAACATGATGGTGGCGCTTGCCGGTCCGAAACCCGGCCAGCTTATCTGTGATCCGGCGTGCGGCACGGCGGGATTCCTTATTTCCGCAGCCGAATCCATCAGAAAGAACCATGGCCAGGAGATGACCGAGGAACAGTGGAAGACGTTCTCCGGCGAGCAGTTCACTGGTTTCGACACGGATCAGACCATGGTGCGCATTTCCGCGATGAACCTGTTGCTGCATTCCATCGATCATCCCGACATCCGCAACCAGGACAGCTTGTCCCGTCTGAACGCCATCCGCGACAAGTTTGATTTGATTCTTGCCAATCCGCCGTTTACCGGCAGCGTGGATGTTGAGGACATCGATGATTCGCTGAAGGCGGTTGTGGAAACTAAGCAGACGGAGCTGTTGTTCGTCGCATTGTTCCTGCGCATGCTCAAGCTTGGTGGCCGTTGCGTGTGCATCGTGCCGAACGGCGTGCTGTTCCGTTCCAACTCGAAGGCATACCGGCAGTTGCGCGCCGAACTGGTGGACAGCCAGAGGCTCGAAGCGATTATTTACATGCCGTCAGGAGTATTCAAGCCGTATTCGGGCGTAAGCACCGCTATTCTCGTGTTCACAAAGACGGACGCGGGCGGCACGGACAAGGTTTGGCTCTACAACATGGAGGGTGACGGATACACGCTCGACGACAAGCGTGACCCGGACGAGAAGCACAACGACATTCCCGACATTCTCGAGCGATGGGGAAACCTCGACGCGGAAGAATGGCGCGCCCGTACTGATAAGAGCTTTCTGGTGCCGAAGAGTGAGATCGTGGAAAACGATTACGATTTCAGCTTCAACAAGTACGCGGAAACAAAGTACGAACGTATTGAATATCCACCGACTGAGGAAATCCTCGCCGATCTTGATGATTTGAACAGGCAGATGACGGAAAGCCTCGCGGAACTGCACAAAATGCTCGGAGGAGGCCAGAATGACTGACAAACCCCAATTTGTTGAGGAAAGAGGCCAAAAAGTCAAGCTCAACAATCTGTGTTCGAGAGGAAAGTCGTCTCTTCGTCAGAAAGATGTTTCCAATGATGGACCTTATGCCGTTTATGGTGCATCGGGCCTTGTTGGAACCATGGCCAGCTTCCAAAACGCCGTGCCCTATGTTGCCGTGGTAAAAGATGGCGCTGGTGTCGGTAGAGCAAGCGCATGCGAAGCAAATACCTCCGTCCTCGGAACCATGCAGGCGCTTATCCCCAGTGAAGGGATCGATCGTGATTACCTCCTTCATCTTGTAAGATCCTTGCATCTTGGAGATGGCTTCTCCGGGTCGACCATTCCCCACATCTACTTCAAGGATTACGGGAAGTTACCTGTTCGATTGCATAGTCCAGCTGAACAGAAGCGAATCGTTGACATATTTGCCTCTATTGAGCGGCAAATCAAAGTCTCAAAACAACAACTTGATCAGCTTGATTCTCTCGTCAAATCCCGGTTTGTCGAGATATTCGGAGATTTCGCTTGTTATGAGACGAAGCCGCTAATCAAATGCGTTGATTGCATTGAAGCAGGAAAGAGCCCAAAATGTTTAGCTTTTTCTCGGAAAATGGCAGAGCCGGGAGTCCTTAAGCTTAGTGCTATTTCTTCAGGCGTGTATTGCGAGAATGAAAATAAGGCGCTTCCGCGTAGCGTTTCATTGACGATTGACAAAGTAGTACATGCGAATGATATTCTTCTTTCGCGAAAGAATACTCCTGAACTTGTTGGTCGTTCTGTACTTGTTAAGCATACAGACGGAAATATTATGTTTCCAGATATTATTTTTCGTATGCATCCTTTGCCTCCTATAAATGCAATGTATCTGTCCTATTTACTGGCGGGGCCTTTGCTGCATTCAATTCAGTCGCTTGCGCATGGTTCGGCAAAATCGATGAGCAATATTCCAAAAAGTGAGTTAGCGAAGCTGAGCATTCCGATTCCTGCGCTTAATCTGCAAAATGAGTTCGCTAACTTCGTTTCGCAGGTCGATAAATCGCGATTTGGCGGAATGCTCCACCTTCTCAACAGCCTCTCTGGAATTATGCATGCAAGCTTCTTTTCTGTGGCTGACACAGACTAGAAACGATTGGAAAAACACTGGAATAACACCCTATGCAAGCCGTGGAAGCGGTACGATGAACTCATATGGTGTTTTCCGCGGTGTGATGGGGCTGGAGGGGCATATCATGAGCAATTTTTCGTTCCTGCTGGGTCAGGATGATTACGAGCAGTTCGCCATTCCATGCGTCGAAGCCGAAAAAGCGTTCTCCATTTCTCCGACCATGTGCGCCATGGCCACGCGCAAAGCGTTCGAACTGGCGGTGAAATGGGTGTACGCGGCGGACCGTTCCATCCAAATGCCGTATCGCGACAATCTCCAATCGCTAATCCACGAACCCACTTTCGAACGCGCGATCGGCAACCAGAAAATGTTGGATTCGTTCCAATACATCGTCAAAGCCGGAAACATCACCGTCCATGGCAAGACGCGCATCAGTCCTAAGGACGCGATGTTCGATCTGAAACTCCTGTTCGTGTTCATCCAATGGATCGACTACTCGTACGGCAAATGGTACGAAAAGCGCGTCTTCGATCCGAAACAAGTGCCGTGCGTCCAACAAGCGCTCTCCCGTAAGGAAGTCCAAGCTAAAGAAGACGCCGCGAAACAGGAACTCGCCAAGGAACTGAGCGCCAAAACCGAACGTATCCAGGAACTCGAACGTCAGCTTGAGGAATCCCGAGCCGCGCTGTCCGTGCAGAAGGCTCCGCGTCCACCCATGCCGGACAGCGAGATGGATATCAGCGAATACGAGACGCGGCAACGGTTCATCGACCTTGATTTGCGGCTCGCCGGATGGGATGTTGATTCCGAGGCTGAGGTCGTCAAAGAACGCAAGGTCACCGGTATGGAAGACCATGAGGGGCAGGTCGGCTATGTCGACTACTACCTCAAAGGCAGAGACGGCAAGCCGCTGGCGATCATCGAGGCGAAACGAACCTCGTATGATCCGAAGAAAGGACTGGAACAATCCAGACAGTACGCGAAATGTCTGGAACGCGAATTCGGATACCGTCCGCTGATTTTCCTGAGCAACGGATACGCCACGGAATTCGTGGATGACGAGAACGGTCCATCCCGTCCGGTCGGGGGAGTGTTCTCGCAGGATGACCTGCAACGCATTATGAACCGGCGCAGGGAAGCCATCGATCCGCGGACCGTTCCGGTGAACGAGAAAGTCGCCGGACGCTACTACCAAATCGAAGCGATCAAAGCGTTCTGCGATAACCTGTGGAAAGGCAAGCGTCGTGGACTGCTCGTCATGGCCACGGGAACAGGCAAAACCCGCGTATCCGCCGCACTTACCGACGTGCTCATGCGCGCGCGGCTTGTGAAAAACGTGCTGTTCCTTGCCGACCGTGTCGAACTGGTCAAGCAGGCGAAAAGCGCTTACGGCGAATACTATCCCGACTGGTCGCTATGCAATCTGTGCGACAACAAGCACGACGTCGACGCCCGGGTTGTGTTCTCCACCTACCAGACGATGATCGGTGCAATCGACACCGAAACAGCATCTGACGGAAAGCCTGCGTTTTCTCCGGGACATTTCGACCTGATCATCGTGGACGAAGCACACCGGTCTATCTTCAAAAAATACAAGGATATTTTCGACCATTTCGACGCGTTGGTCGTAGGCTTGACCGCCACACCACGCGATGAAGTGGACCGCAACACCTATGACTTCTTCCAAGCGGAACATGGCGTGCCAACGTATCTGTACGAATACAAAACCGCCGTGGAACGAGACCACTATCTCGTACCGTTCTACAACATCGAAGCAAAAACCAAATTCACCGACGAAGGCATCACATACGATGACCTGTCCGAAGAGGACAAGGAACGTTACGAAGATGATTTCGGCGAAGACGATGGCGAGGGCGGAGTCGAAGTACCCGACCATATCGACGCGGACGCATTGAACAGATTCGTCATGAACGCCGGCACGGTAGACGCCGTATTGCAAGACCTCATGGAACATGGCATCAAAACCATGGGCGGAGAACAGATAGGCAAAACCATCATTTTCGCGCAGAACCAAAAACACGCGCGTTTCATCGTGGAACGATTCGGCGCACTATATCCCAAGCTTGCTCGTGGCGGCTTCATCAAGGTCGTGGTGCACAGCGAAGACTACTCGCACGCGATCATCCAGGATTTCAAACGCAAAACCATGCCCGTCATCACCGTTTCGGTGGACATGATGGACACCGGCGTGGACGTGCCGGAAGTCGTGAATCTCGTGTTCTTCAAAAAAGTTCGTTCGCGTATCAAATTCTGGCAGATGATCGGTCGTGGCACACGCCTATGTGAAGGACTCGACTGCGTGGACGGCATCGACGGCGAATACGTGGACAAGAAGCGTTTCTACATTTTCGACTATTGCGGTAATTTCGAATTCTTCCGCGAGCAGAAGAACGATGCCGATGAGAAGCCGGTCACGTCCCTCAGTGAGAGGATATTCTCACGCAAAACCGAACTGGTCCATGCATTACAGTCGAGCGAATTCACTTCCGACGAAAACCTCATGGCATGGCGTGACGAACTCGTCAACGACATTCACGGACAAGTCGCATCCTTGGACGAATCCAAGGTATCAGTGCGATTGCGGCGCGAATACGTGGAAAAATACCGGAACATTAAAACGTTCGAACATTTAAGCGACATTGACGTGCACGACCTGACCGGCGAAGTCGCGCCTCTTACGCATTACGACGGCGAAGACGAGTATGCGTTACGTTTCGACGCGCTGATGTACGGCCTTATGGTGGCTTCCGTCAGAGGACGGACCGCCGCGAGACATAAGACGAAAATTCGTGCCATTGCCACGAGGCTCAAGGAACGCATGACCATTCCTCAAGTCAAAGAGCGGGAAACGGAAATCAAACTGGTCGCCGACAATCCGGATTACCTCGATGGGGCCTCCCTTGAGAAACTGGAGCGGATTCGTATGACACTGCGCGATCTGATTCGCTTCATTGCGGACTCCACTGCCAGGAAAATGGTCATCACGGACCTGAAGGACCCTGTCATCGACCGATCGGAAGGACGGGAATTCGACACAGCCGAGCATTACGAAGACTACAAGCAGAAGCTCAACCGATACATCAACGAGCACAGCAACGATGAGGTCCTCCGTAAACTCCACTACAACGAGCCACTTTCCGGCAAGGACTTCTCGAACCTTGAAAACATCATGATTCATGAGCTTGGTTCCAGAGAGGAATACCAGAAGGCGTTCGGAGACGTTCCTCTCGGACTGTCGGTGCGCCGTATCATTAAACTCGACCATCAGGCGACAATGAAGGCGTTTGGTGAATTCATCAACAACCATTCGCTCAGTCCCGCGCAGAACGCGCTGATGAACAGAATCATCGACTACGTCGAACAGAACGGATACGTCCAGCCGGAAGACCTTGCCCGACCGCCGTTCGACCGGCCGAAGCCCTTGTTCCTGGTGTTTGGTAAGGAACTGATGGACCTGAAAGTATGCATCGAACGTTTGAACGCCAACGCCATGGCGCCCATCGCGTGATGGCATAGGGCAGACGTGTAACGAAAGTTTCATCCTACGAAAACGCGTGTTTCGTAATAGCTGGTAATCGTTGTAATGGACGTGATGCGGAACGTGCGTGAGCGAGTATGTGAGCGTACGTGTCAGGTGAGCCGTTCCAGCAGCCAGTCACGTAGGATGACGACGTGGTTGACGTGCGGATCGCGTGCCGCGTACAGCAGGGTGACGTTGGTGTCGCGTAGCAGATTGCGTACGTCGTCGGCGAATCGCGCCGCTTCGGGACGTGAATCGAGCTGCTCTATGTAGCGTGCTTTGAATTCGTCGAACTTCGCCGGATTGTGCGCGAACCATTTACGCAAATCGGTGGTGGGCGTCACCTCCGTTTTGACCCATCGGTCGAGCTTCGCGCGTTCCTTGGAAACACCGCGCGGCCAGATGCGGTCCACAAGGATACGGTAGCCGTCATCGTCGGCAGGGTTGTCGTAGATTCGTTTGATGTTCAGCATGTGCGTTGCCATACTTTCACGGTACCGCGCCAACACATGTATGCAACCGTTCGAAGTGAAATTGCGCTCCCAGAGTAGCGGGACCGACCCCGTACTCATCACTTACAGAAAAGTCGCAACGGATTGCGATCGGAAACGGGGACAATTCAAAGACTGTTGGTGACGAACTGCCTAATAAGCGCCACGGTCCGATCAATCTGGTCATCACCGGAAATAGCGGCCACACCATCGCCCTGCTGCACGCCATAGCTGCCGAACTGCGCATGGTTGCCGCCCTTGATCACCCGTTCGTAATATTGCTTCGGCATGCGCTGCCGCGCGGATTCGACTTTTTTGCGGTTCAGTATGTCGTCTTTGCTGCCGTATGCGGATAGTACGCGTAGTTTTGTTTTGCTTAGGTCATCGGTTGGGTAGGAGGCGAGGAGGATGAGTCCGTCCCAGTTGTCGGTATGTTTGCTGATGTAGTTTGCTGCCATCGTGCCGCCGAGCGAATGGCCGGCTATGTACCAGTGGTCGTATGAGTAGCCGGCGATATCGCTGCGTATCACGTCTGCGCGGTTGATGCCGAAGATGGCGAGGTTGGCGGGCATTTTCATTAGGAAGCAGTCGATTCCTGACGCGGCGGTTTCCTGCATGAGCGGCGCGTAGGCGCTTGCTTCGACTTTCGCGCCGGGGTAGAACACCATCGCCGTTGTTGTGCCGGGGCCGTCGAATAGCCATCCGTCTTCGATGTCGGTGACTTTCACCGTTGGATTGGATTGGATTGCGTTGCCGACGTTGACGGCGTGATGGTAGTCGTTGACATAGTAGACGCCGTATCCTGCCAGAACGATCAGGACTGCTATGATTGCGGCGAGAATGCGGTGGAACGTTCGATGTTCCATGGCGCCTCCGAACCCTAAAAACACACTTTCTTTCACTATAGTCCGTTCGATGTGTGCTTTGTGGAGTGGAGGGGATTGTAGTCGGTGCCGCCTAGCATGCATTACTGGAACGATGCCAGTCGTGACGATTGGTTACGTCCGGAATGCATGGAGAGGCGGCTTGGGAAGCAGCATGGGTAAGAACAGCGCGAAACCAGCGAAAACGAAGAATGTGACGCCAGCG
>OLOM01002452.1_pt1 | contig 11261 bp, 7 predicted proteins | sample 1672531 | NCBI WGS metagenome assembly OLOM01 (sample SAMEA3136696, study PRJEB25190) | human gut metagenome | reverse complement strand
AAATCTATTAACCAGCAAAGAATTCGTAACAGATCTATCCAAAAAATTAAATCAACCAATAACAAATTATTATCTAACAGATAAACAAATAAAAATGATGCATACTCGATAATCAAATATCGAGTGTTGCACCATTTTTTACTATTCAACCTCTAAAGTCAGGTATCATAGAATAAAAGATATGGCAAAGTTGCAACAACCAGTCTTATCTACACAATCATTTTATCCATTTTTCATTTTTATAATCATATTTATAACCATACACAATAAGAAAGGCATTCACCATCTTAAAATATGTCTTCTCTGTATTTTTTTCTCTTATATCCTCTAACTGCAACGCTTTAGTAAATGAATCCATGGTATATTCATTCTTAAATGTTAATCCTTGTACAAAATAAGGATAATAATGCAGGTTATTTTCAAGTTTTTTTAAAATATTAGTAATACCTTTTTTAACTTTTGAATATAAAAGAACAATTAAAGAAGTCAAAAATTCAAACGCTAGTGGATTTTCCTTTACAAATTCATTCACTGCAACATAAAAGTGATATACAAAATCTAAAGGCCCCGCTGCACCTATACCCCCAATATTGTCAACTAAGAATTCTAAATGATCAAAGTCAAAGCCATACTTCTTTAACTCGCATATTTTGGCATCCATAGGATCAAAACTAGTCTTTAAAACATCATCATCAAAATAAAATGGCATCCCTATAACAGGGCAATATTCATCCATATCTTTTTTACACAAATGAACCATTAAAGGTACATCTATATTTAAATTATTAAATACATCTCTTGCCGTAGCCATTTCATTAATTTCAACCATACCTTCATAAACCAATGTATGCTCTACATGATCTTCAACATAATCATTTTGATATACAACCACCTTAATTTCTTCTAACACAAAAATTCCCCCTTACTTAAAATCAGAAAGAGTCCAGATATCTGAACTCTTCATTGCTTATTTGCTTAAAATACTATTCATCATGTTAACAATGTTTGGACCATAATTCTTGGCAGAAGCCCATCCATAACCCTTTGGATTTTCCTTCATACCTAACCATTCAACATATTGCGCACATCCTCTAGCTACTAAATTAAATCTTGGATCCACACACTGTTGTGTTAAACCATCTAATGATGCATAGGCCTTTAAATGTTGTACATGAGCACGAACACCTACTCTAACATTTTCAAAGCTTGCACCATGTACAGCACCTGTTGCCCCAATACCCGCAAAGTTATATTGGTTTGGTAGTACATCTCCACCATACTTTAAGAAACCTGTTTCTAACATACACTGTGCAAATACAACTTCAGCACGAACACCCTCAGCTCTAGCCTCTTCATATACGATTTGTGCAAATTGCTCAATTGTACTTGCTCCACCCTTAGCTAAAGAACCATTGTATTTCTTATTCTCCCCAGTAAATGTATCATACCCACTAGACTTTGAATTATAGTAACGAACCATCTGAGCTACACTAGTCTGTGTAGCTCCCATAATAGGAGTCTTATCACTTACAGTATTATTCGTACTTGGTTTTGAAGTATTTGTATTTGGCTTTGTAGTTCCAGTATTCTCATCATCTGCTGCATGACCCTTATTGTAGTAATGATTTATTGTACTTCCAGGAGCACTACCTCCTTTTGGTACTAAAACAATTTGAATAGCTTCTAACCGATAACTATATCCAGCCGTACCTGCTGACTGACCATTTTTAGCCCAGCCTAGCCAGCCAAAGTGCTGTGCATGCACACGGTAGTAAACATCATATTGATTTGCGGCATTACCCGTTAAATTCATTCGAATCGCTTCCAAACGCTTTGACTGTCCTGAAGTACCACTTAATTGACCATCAGAAACATAAGATTGCCAACCATATGTTTGTACATGTGTCGCATATGCAATACCACCATCAATAGAACCACCAAGATGAATCTTAATACCCTCTAAACGAAGATACTGACCAGATGTACCACTCATTTCACCATCTGCTTTTTCTGACTGCCATCCAATATTTTGAACATGCGTCTGATATTTAATCATCTTACAAACAAATGGACGAGAAGTAGATCCAGGAGCCGCTTCACCTTTTTTAACCAAACGAATCTCAATGCCCTCTAAACGTTTAGAGTATCCTTCACTACCTGCAGCCTCACCATTTTTAGCCCAATCAAGCCAACCATAACTTTGCGCATGAACACGATAATAAATATCATACTTATTTGCTGCTTCCCCAGACAATTTGATTTTAATTGCTTCTAATCGTTTCGATTGTCCAGAAGTACCTGCCATAGCACCATTGGATTTCCAACCCTGCCATCCAATACTTTGAACATGCGTTTGATACTCCACATTTCCATTTAAATTTTCCAATTTAATATTGATACCCTCTAAACGCTTAGACTGACCAGAAGTACCAGACATTTCACCATCTTTTTTCCAGCCTTGCCAACCAATTGTTTGAACATGTGTCTGATATACAACTGAAGGATTACTGTTAACAGCTCCCTTTGTCAATCCTAAGGCAGCCACAATACCCTTGGCATCCGCAACCCCTAATTGTTTAATTTTCTCTTCAGACCCTAAATACTTATTAAAGTCAGACTCATTATCCATACAACAATGCTCAATAATCAAACCAGTAATACCTCTAGTTTTCGCATTTCGAATTACACCATAATAATCCGCGATGCTATTATCATCATAACGATGTGGGTTTGGATATTCATTAATGTCAATCGTTCTAAACTTAATACCACGATCGTATAAGCCTAACTTAACCAATTCATTTTGAATTGATTGTGCCATAACTTTACCCTTTGTAGAAATGTCTGGACGCCAGTTTGTGTTTGGATAATAAACCTCAGCCCCATAAGCATTATGTTTTTGAGAAGCGTTTAAATGGAAACTAATTAAATACTGAGCCCCCTGCTGCTTTGCATATTCAGCACGCTCCTCAAGAGTCATATACTTATCTGTTGAACGTGTCATAACAACCTTACAATTATATTTCTGTAATTCATCATAACAATACTTCGCAATCTTAAGATTATAGTCTTTCTCTAAACCCGTACCATTATAATTCAAAGTACCACTCTCAGCTCCACCATGACCAGGATCCAAACATAAAGTAATACCCTCATTTGATTGTGTATCAACATCCTCATCAATCAAAGCCATAGCCGCAGGAAAATCTTGAGCCATCATTCCCTCAGCCACTTCTTCAGAAGCATTATTTACATCCGTTACTTGAATAACGGAATTATTTAATTCTTCTTCCTCTTCTGTAATATCCTCTGTCATATCTGGTAATGTCTCATCATATCCTGTATATTCTTGATCCACACCAAACTTAACATTCATACCCAAATCACTGAAATTTAAATAATACTTTTCACCATTCAAAGAATAATGAAGCGAAGTAACTGTATAATCTCCTTTTTCATTACTAGTAAACACTCTTGAAAACTTAACTAAATTATCAACCTGTTCATTACTCTCTAAATCAAAAGTAGAACCATCACTCTTTTTTACAGTAATCCTAAAATCAGAATATCCTTCAGCATTGTTTAAAGAAAGAACAAAATTTTCAGCAGTGGAATTCTCTACAACAGGACTATCCACTAAGAAATACTCCATCATTGAAGCATCCCCAATCTTTTCTTCCACAGCATCTTGTTCTTCATTCGCAACATCTTCTGAAGTATCCTCTTCAGTTGTTACTTCTGCAACATTCGAAGAATCCTCTTCATTCACATTATTATCTTCAACTTCTTCTTGTTCATTTACATCTTCTGTTGTTGTCTGCTCTGTAGTAACTGTTTCTTCCCCTTCTGCAGAAACAGTATAAGTATTAGACAACGTAGAAACAGACATAAACATAGTTAGAATCAAAGCCAAAACCGGTTTTAATCTCTTATTCATACTCTATCCTCCATTATATTCTATATTTTAATAAAAAACGCTTTCAATTTCAATCAAGTAAAAAAAGGAATTGCATCACACAATCCCTTTAAAATGGTTATATTTTAACTAATTATTTACTTCTTCTCTTCAATACTTCAACAACACCAAGAGCTGCAACAGAAACACCCATCAATCCAGTAAAGAAAGTAGTTGAATTCTTAACTCCTGTATTTACTTTCTTAGCTGTTTTATTTTCCTTCTTAGCAACAGAAGTACTTGGCTTAGTTTCTGGTTTTGTACTAGGTTTAGTTTCTGGATTTGTGCTAGGTTTAACTTCTGGTTTTGTACTAGGCTTAGTCTCAGGTTTTACCTCTGGCTTAACTTCTGGTTTTGTTTCATCTGGTTTTACCTCAGGCTTAACCTCTGATTTAGTATCTTCATAAACTAACATGTAAGAAGAGAACTTATCTGTTTTGAAAGTACCATCTTCACTAACTGCAAGCTTATCTACTTTACCATCATGGTAACGCAACACATAGAATTTGCGTCCCTCTTTCTTTAAGTTTTCTGGAATAGCTACTTTAAATGTCAATTCAGAACTTGTTTCAGAAATTGTTCCCTCATTCTTATCATTAATAAATAATTGAATTTCAATATCAAATGCGCTAACAACCTTTGTATTGCCAAGCTTATCTACATATACAAGTAATTCTTTCTTTTCCTTGTCATTAACACTTTCTTTAAGAATCGGTTTGAAATCAACTTCTTTACCTTCTTTAATAGCTGTCTCAACCTTTTCCTTTTGTTCACCCTTTAAGCTATTCGTTAAGACTTTATGAAGATCCTTATTTTCAATAGTCGCAATCTTCTTTGATTCTTCAGACTGATGTACTGTCTCTTTTTTTGCAACGATAAAATTGTAACTATCATTCAAATAACATACTTTATCTTCAGTTAAGTATCTCAAGCCATCATAATAACCCCAATATTCTAATCGATAGCCATCAGGCAAGTATTTTTGAACCTCTGCTTTTTCTAATAAACCATTTCCATCTGCATCCATTTCAAAAGCGTTTTTCTTTACAGTACCAGCATTTTTTAATGTACCACCAACATTTTCATAGAATTGAATTGTAATAGGAGCTACACTATTTCCCTTCTTCACTTTTACATTCGCAACAAGTTCTCCGTTTTCTTCAGTAACATTAAATGTATCTCCATCGAAAACATATCCAAAAGGTAAATAGTTAATTTCTGTTGATTTAATTGTCTTTCTCTTCTCTCCAAAAATTGTTTGATACTGCGTACCAACAACTTCATTTGAAGCATCATCTATAAACTTAAATGTATAGAACTCATGATTTTTACTTTCTTCAAGCGTATCCAAATTATATGCAGTAAAGCGGAAAACCTCAGTATCAATTGTCATTCCCACATTCCACATATATCCTTTAGGAAGAAAATGTTTAGTCATGTAATCTAAAATTCCACCTTGTTCTGTACTATCATATTCAAATGTATGATATTCAATAGTTGCATTTTCATATGCATTCACATCACTAAATGGTTTATCACATTTAATCATCTCAAGCGTATATGTTTTCATAACTGGGTTCGCATTATTCTTTTTTAAATACATCTTATATGTATTCGAACCCATCGTACAAATACCATTTTTTTCATAATCAACATGATATCCATCTGGCAAATAGTTATCTTTTATATAACGATACACGCTTCCATAATCTTTTTGATCTTTCTTAGAAATTGTGATAGTTGATTTTGTTTCTTGACCATCCTTGTTAATAATTAAAGTAAATTTTTCATTATCCTTATTAGCTGGAACTACATTTACTCTCCAAACCCCATCTGTAGATTCCTCGATAGAAACAATATCATATTCAGTAGAGACATTAGTCGCAATTTTTTCTTTTATTTCTGCATCAGTTGCTTCATGGTCAATATACCCAATTTGAATTGTTTCATCCACTTTTCCATCTATATATGTTTGATATTGAAACATCATCCCCTTATAAACATACAAAACATACGAATCCCTATCTTCTTTATTTGTTCCATTATGTTCACAATAACAACTATCAAATTTATATCCCTCTGGCACACAATTATCCATAATATATTGTGAAACACTTGTACCTGGTACATAGTTTTGAATTGTTATCGTCTTCGATTCAGTTTTATTATACTCATACATATATTCAATAGTTAAATTAAATGTATAAGTAGTTTGACTAGGCTCCGTATTTTCTTCAGTTGATTTTTTTTGAATACACAATGCCCAAGTATTCTCATCTATCTTATAAACCGGAATGACCATAGGATCTCTTAACATTTCATATCCATCAGGAATAAAATGAGTCGGTATATACTGATAAAATTCTTTCTCATCTGCATTCGACGGAAGTGTAAATGTTGTATACTCTGTTACAGGTGATCCATCTCCATTATACTTAATAATCTGTAAATTATACTCCTTCTGTGTTGCTTGTTCTTCAACCTGCGTAGTAACTGGTTGCTCTGTATCCTCTGCCAATACAGGATAGACCAACATTGAACAAGTAGCTACGCTCAACCTATTGAGAACAATCGTTTTGATATCTTGTTCATTTCTTTAACCCTCCTAATATCATCTTGATAATACAACTTAAAAAACATAAATTCAATCTTATTTAAAGCGTTTTCAGTTATAATTGACATAAAATCATCATAGGTTAACTATACCTGTTATCAATTGTTATTAAATGATTGGTTATACTTTCCCCTAACAAAAAGAGCTTGGATAACTTTATCCAAACTATACTATTTCTCATCACAATAAAATTGATTTACCACTTTAATAACATCTTGTACTACAGTAGCTCTCAATTTTCTTACCGCCCTTTTTCATATAATATTCTATGTGACTTAGATCATCAAATATCTCAATTTCAAGATAATCATCCTTATTTTTAAACTCAAATTGAATTGAATTATTCGCAGTTGGAAAAATATCTGGTTGTCTATTTAATTTAAGCAACATGTTTCTACAAAGTTCTAATAGCGATTCACTAAACGAAGATGCTCCATGTAAATTCCAATTGTCCTTTAAGCCTGCAATTTTATTTAATTTTATTAAATTATCTATTGATTTCATCGACAACGAATAATTTATTATAGAACCATGTTTAACATTAAACGAACTATAATTCACCTGCATACTTTTACACCTCAACACTTATAACATTGTAACAAAACAACATTAAAAAGATGCACTCCTTAGAATGCATCATCTTTTAAGAATACGTTTTTTAGCTGAGACTACAAATTCTTTGGCGACTTCATTGCCCAATAGAATTAGAATCGCAAAATATGCAATTACAGATATCACAATAGAAATTATGATTCTTAAAATTAAACCCGTGATACATCTATTACATAAATAACAAGCAACAATAATTCCAATACAACCCAACCCAATGGTAATCAAATCCACTTTTTCCTTATGTTGAAGCGAACTTAATGAATAATGACGACAAATCAACATTACCATAGCTTCCGCAATCACAGTTGTAGCTGCCGTCGCATTTAAGCCAAAGAAAGGAACCAAAATCAAGTTTAATATGACATTGGCAACAGCCGATGTTAAGGTTGCGATAAAGTAATACTTTTCTTTTCGTAATGAAACCAAAACGCCTTGTGAGTAGTAACATCCAAATACCGCAAAGAATAAAGAAAAACAAAGAATACGCAAAGATACATATCCAGATACATAGGCTTCTCCACCCATAAACAACATAACATCTTTGCTTAACAGGAATATACCTACAATAGCTGGAATGATTAGTGTATATAAAACTTTTTTCAAAGAATTTAATAACCCTTCATACTCATCACTTTTATTTTGACCAAGATACACTGATAATCGTGGAATTACCACAATAATCACTGCATTCAATAATGATTTAATTACGGTATAAATATTACTTGATAAAGTATAAATCCCGACTTCTGAATCCGATCTAAAGAAACCTAGAATTGTAATGTCTGACTTCACATAAATCGTCGTTGAAATTGTAATGCAGAACAAATACAAGATGGGTTTTAAATGCTTTTTCAAATTTAGCTTTGTCGTAAATCTATACGGAATATATCGTCTCGTATAGAAAATATTCAACAAATAATTCCCTGAATAGGCTAATGCCATAATGATTGTATAAAGAATATAATGCTCTGGTCTTTTTACCAGGCATAAGATAAGAATCAACGAAATTGTTTGAAGAATAATATAACGTAGAGTTAAATAGAAGAAATCTTCAAATACAGTATTGATCCAATCCCTTCCTAAAGTATTAAAAAGTATATTAAAGCTTAATATAATCATCAATACACTTTCTCTATGCACTCTTGGAACAAAAAATACAACAACAAATAAGATGATATAAGAAACAATCATCATGACAACATTAATAGAAAACAATTCCGTTGCCAATTGTGTTAATTCCTTTTTATTCGCTCTTACACGAGCCGCTTCTCGTACGGCATAGGTAGGTATTCCTAAGCTCGCAAAGGAAATAAAGTATTGTATGATTGAATCACTAAAGCTATATCGTCCTAAATTCGCACTTCCTAAAACACGTGATACATACGGAAATGTAATTAATGGAAAAATAATGACGCAGCATTGTTTAATAATATTTAAGATTGCGTTTATTTGAATTGACTTCGTTTTCTGCAAACCATCACCTCATTTTAAACTATATTCAACATAACCTTTACACAAAATATGAATTTGGATTCACCACTCTTTGCGTAAATATCCTTCATCCTCATTAATTGGATTTTATTTCTCAATCCCCTTTGATAGTAAGCTACAGACTCCAATATATTTTTATCTTCTGCACAATAATCATTTTCATTTTCCAACAACAATTGAGCTGTCAAACTACGAATATTTGTATATCGCTCTGTCTTCTTGCCCCATCCCAAAAATAATTTCAAACGCTTAAAGACAGAATCCTTCTTTACACCCACCGTATTCGCACTATGAATACGATATAGAATATAAGAATTTTCATCATATATAAAAGAACCATATAATGTCGCAATAAGTGCAACCCACGCATCATGCATACGATAATTCAATAAACTTCTTGGCGGACAAGTAAAAGATGTGATTTTTTCAGCCATCGCATAATCAAATACCATTGTACAACCCGACAACAAGTTTTTTGAGATGTGACCAACCAATGTTAGATCTGGTTTAAAATCGTATCTTAGCTTCGTTTTTGTATCATTTTCATAAAGCCATTGATTCGAAGAATAAAGTACACATTTTCCATTATTCTGAATTTGTTGAATAGCTTTATTTAATTTTACATCCATCCAAATATCATCTTGATCCGCAAAGGCATAATAATCATATTGAGTAGACAAGCTCATCACATGATATAAAAGTGTCATAAAGCTAAGTCCTGGACCTTTATTTTCATCAAAAGGAAGTAGAATAATATCATTGTGATACGCTTTAATGATTTCTAACGTATTATCCGTAGAACCATCATCACGCACATACAAAGTAACATAAACTTCTTTTTGATTGAAAATACTATCCAACTGTTCCTTTATATACTTCTCACCATTGTAAGTACTCATCAGTACGGCAACAGTAGGATACTCATTTCTATTTTCACCCATAAGAGCATCATATCCTATAAAAACGATTCAATCGTCCATTTAAAGATATGCTCATTATCTACGGTTGGTTTCCATCCTAAATCACGAGCCTTTGACGTATCCATAATTGCCAATTTAAATGGAAGATATGGAAGCTTACTCGCCTCATCCGAGAATACGACCTTCGTTGTTTTTTTAGGACTTAATTCTGCAATTAATTGAGCCAAATCACGAATACTAATCAAGTTTTCTTCAGCCCCCACATTATATAGTGTGCTCTCTCCTCTTTCCATAATTAAGAATACAGAGTTAATGGCATCCGCAACATATGTATATGTACGCATTGCACTACCATCCGAATGCAATACAATATCCGTACCATTTAAGGCACACTGAATAAATTCCGCAAAAGCACGACCATCATCCAAAAGAATACCAGGCCCAATTGTATGTGAGAAGTGTACACCACAATAATCAACACCATATTCTTCTTTATAAGAAGCTAACATCGTTTCACATAAACGCTTTGCCTCTGGATAACAAGCACGAGAATTTAAGTTTTGTAGAGGCCCCATATCCTCCTCTTTAATATTACGATCTTCCTTCCATTCACCATACGTTTCAACTGTAGAAACATAGAATACACGCTTTGTGTTATGTGTTCTGGCAAGCTCTAATACATTATGCGTACCATTCACATGGGCCCATAAAGTCTCAACTGCAGTCGATTTAAAATCTCTTGGAGCCGCTGGCCCTGCTGTATGGAAAATAAAGTCCACATTTCCATCATATTCAATTGCTGCATTTACATCCTGATACATAAATGAAAGATTTGGAAAATCCATTAAGTTCTTAAAAACATCCTTCACCTTATCTTTTGAACGAGCAAGTCCAATTACACGCAAATCTAAATTATAACGTAAATCCACCTCAATTAAAGTTTCTACAATATAACGACCCAAACGACCTGTAGCCCCTGTTACTAAAATCGTTTTTCCATAATACATTCTCCAATTTACAGGTGTATTTAAAATAATATCTAAATCTCTTTTTTCCATGGTTCTTCTCCTTTACATACCAAACACATATTTATTTTCTTCAAGCTCAAGCATAGCCTTTAAAATATAATAATCCTCAGCCGTTGTAATCTTAATATTATGATTATTCTCCTTCACTAAATGAATATCATTCCCTAAATACGTATAGGCCAATGCTGCATCTAAAATAGGAAACTCCGTATCCGCATTTAAAATATCCTTATACGTCTGATTCAACAAATCCAATTTGAAAGTTTGAGGCGAAGTCAAACTATACGTATCATCCCTCTTTTTAAAATCTTCAAAATGGGCACTTTCCGCATTTGTGATCACAACCGACTCAATCACGGGCTTAACCGTCATAGCACTACCATATTTTTTAGCTACACGAATATTTTCTTCAATAATAGCCGGCTCAATTAATGGTCTTACACCATCATGAATCACAATAATATCCTCATTACTTGCACCATTCGAAACAATACAATCAATTCCATTTTGAACACTTCCCTGACGATCCTTACCACCAGGAATAATATCTAGGATTTTCGTCAAATTAAATTTTTGAACCAAATCCTTCATATAATCGACCCATGAAGCATTACAAGAAATCACAATCTTATCAATCTCAC
>OLOM01002451.1_pt1 | contig 11262 bp, 7 predicted proteins | sample 1672531 | NCBI WGS metagenome assembly OLOM01 (sample SAMEA3136696, study PRJEB25190) | human gut metagenome | reverse complement strand
TCTTAACCAATTGACCCGCATGTACACCAGCCTTAACAGCCTCTTTACCTGCACCTGATACAAAGACAACCTTTTCTCCATTTGTATTCACAAAGAAGACAACCATCTTGTCATCACTAGCATTTAAGTTAGAAACAATATCCTTCAATGCACCCGCATCCATTCCAGAAACGGATTTAATCAATACATTGACTTTACCAAAGTCTTTAGCTTCCGTAGCCCACTCTTTAGACTTCAAAGTAAAGATTTGATTCTTCAAATTATCGATTTCCTTTTGCATATCATGCATTGTCTTATAAGCAGCCTCAACCTTCGTATCAATATTCTTAATACCCTTTTGTTTAGCACTACCCGCAATATTTTCTAACATGGCATGTTCAGACGCAAAATCTTCATAAGCCGCAAATTTAGTCTTAGCCGTAATACGACGAGAATCTGAACCAATACTTTCCTCACTAATAATCTTACATAGACCAATCTGAGCCGTATTTTCTACGTGGCAACCCGCACAGAATTCCTTAGATACATCTCCCATTGTTACAACACGAACTGTATCTCCATATTTTTCATCAAATAATGCAGTGGCACCAGACTTCTTAGCCTCTTCAATCGGCATAACCTCTTTAGTAACTGGATAAGCCGCACTAATATATTCATTCACAATACGTTCGACTTCAGCCAATTGTTCAGGCGTAACCTTTTCATAGTGATTAAAGTCAAAACGCAAATATTCAGGACAGTTAAAAGATCCAGCCTGATGAATATGATCACCCAATACCTTCACTAAAGCCGACTGCAACAAGTGTGTACAAGAATGGTTCGCTGTAGTTGCCAAACGATCTTTGACATTTACTTCACCATGTAAAGACATACCCTTTTCTAATACACCACTATTGATTTTAACCGTATGAATATGCTGTTTATTACGCGTCTTTTGAACATCCAACACTTCAACCTCTACACCATCAGCTGTAAACGTTCCCTTATCGGCAACCTGTCCACCACTTTCTGCATAGAAACAAGTCTTATCTAAAATGATCATTCCTTCATCTTCTAAAGAATCAACCATTTTACCCTCTGCATTAAATAACGCAATGATCTTACCATCACAAGTTAAGTGATCATAACCAATAAACTCACTAGGCTCATTGAAGTTCATCAACTCTTCATTTTGAGATGCGAATGAATCCTTTACATTACGCGCATTACGAGCACGTTCTTTTTGTTTGTTCATTTCTGCATCAAACTCATCATGACTCACTGTAATACCACTTTCTTCCGCAATTTCCTGTGTCAATTCAAATGGGAATCCATATGTATCATACAATTTGAAGACAACTTCACCACTAAGCTTTCCATCCTTAGCATTGCTGATTTCTTCATCCAATAAAGCTTGACCAACTTTTAAAGTCTTTTTGAAAGTTTCTTCTTCAACCTTAATCAATTTCTGATTGAACTCAACATGCTCCTGTAAATAAGGATAGAAATCCTTCATTAAATCCGCAACAACAGGAACTAATTTATATAAGAATGGTTCATCCAAACCTAATTTTAAACCATAACGAACCGCACGACGAAGAACACGACGTAATACATATCCACGACCACTATTAGAGAAGTTAGCACCATCACTCAATGCGAAAGTAACAGTACGAACGTGGTCCGCAATGACACGGTAAGCCATCTTATATTCACCTTCATAAGGATGTTTAGCCATAGCCTCAGTCGCATGAATAATTGGCAAGAATAAATCGGTATCGAAGTTTGTTTCTCCATCCTGAACTAAGGCAACCAAACGCTCAAGACCCATACCTGTATCAATATTCTTCTGAGGAAGTTCTTTATAATCTTTACGATCAATACTTGGATCACAATCATATTGAGAGAATACGACATTCCATACTTCTACATAACGATCATTTTCCATTTCATCAAAGAATAATTTTTCTCCTAATCCTTCAGGATCATATTTTTCTCCACGATCAAAGAAAATTTCACTGTCAGGTCCACCAGGTCCCTTACCAATTTCCCAGAAGTTATCATCTGTCTTTAAGATATGACTTGGATCTACACCACAAATTGTAGTCCATACTTCATATGCACGCGCATCATCTGTATATACAGAAACATACAATTTTTCTTTATCAATACCCATCCATTCTTCGCTTGTTAAAAATTCCCATGCAAATTGAATAGCTTCATCCTTAAAATAATCTCCAATTGAGAAGTTTCCTAACATTTCAAAGAATGTGTGGTGACGAGCTGTACGCCCAACATTTTCAATATCATTTGTACGAATGGATTTCTGTGCATTCGCAATACGATTTGAAGCTGGTTTTTCACTACCATCAAAATATTTTTTTAACGCCGCAACACCCGCATTGATCCACAATAACGTTGGATCATTGTGAGGGATCAAGCTAGCGCCCGGTTCAATCATGTGTCCTTTTGATTTGAAATAATCCAAGAACATCTGACGAATCTGATTACCTGTTAATTGTTTCATCTTTCTTTCCTCCAATAAAAAAACGCTCCTATTTCTAGGAACGTATAATTACGCGGTACCATCCTAGTTCATTTTCGAAAATAGAAAATGCCCTCAATTTACTCGTTAACGCCGACTACGTTTCAACTCCAAAGTAGCTTCAGATAAAATTCTCGAAGGACTTTCACCACACGCCCTCTCTCTACAACCAAGATATTTGATCCTACTTATCTTCTTCACTGTCGAATCGATAAAATTTTAACACTCTTTCAATATTTCTGCAAGACGAATCACACCATCCTTCATCAATTCCTGATTCATAGACGCAAAGGACAAACCAATCTGATCCTTGACATATGTAATCGCAATGGATTTCAATTCACACAAACGCATAAATTTCTTTTCATCTACCACACACTCAATCCAATAGGCCATGTGCGATTCATCCAATACACAAGGATATGAAATATACATATCCAACAATACCTTTAAATATAAATGCCTTTCTTTATATTCACGAACCAACTTTCTTAAATGCTTCTGAAGATACCCATCCACAATATACTGTGAAAACGCAATCTGCTCAATCTTACTAGCCGTAGGGCCAAAGAAAGAAGCACAATACTTCTTTGTATATTCCTCATTCAGGATCATATATCCAATTCTTAGGCTGGGTAATAATAGTCTAGAAAAAGAAGAGAAGTAAATCACATTCTTATTTTTAGAAAATAAACTCGTCTTAATCTTAGATGCATATACTAATTCCCCATTATAGTCATCCTCTAAAATTAATATATTGGATAAACAAGTCAACTCTTTTCTCATCTTTTCATCCATCGACTGTTTATTTACCGAAAAACAAGTCGTATTAATATATACCACATCCACATGTTTCGATTGAATATCACCTATAAAATGATCTGGATCTAAATATTCAATATGAAATCCATACGATAAAAATACCTGTTTTGCCTGTTCATCCACCAACGTACTTAAACCGACCACCCTATCCTTATCTAACATACCGCAAAATATATAAAGTAAAGACTGGTAGTTTGATCCAATCACCATCTGCTCAGGAAAACACAATATATTTCGATTTTGATAGACATACTTACATAAAGCCTGCCTTAACCCATACTCACCTTGACTCAAGCCATAGCTCGACATCAATTTCTTATCATTCAATACATCCTTCATATATCTTTTCCAAATCGTGGTTTCAAAGGAATCAAAAGAAACAGACTGCACACGAAAATCATAGTCATACGACTTTTCTTTATGACTGGATGAGTAATCCAGAATTTCATGATGCAACAAAACCTGCTCCGAATTCATACTCACAACATACCCAACCTTTTCCTGGCTAGCAATAAAACCATCCATCACAAGCTTGTTATAGGCTGTTTCTACAGTAGTCTTAGACACATTCCTTTTCTTAACGCATTCACGAATTGAATCAATACGATCCCCATACTTTAAAATGCCCGACAAAATCGAATCCCTATATGTGTTATAAATCACTTCATATTTCTTCATATATCTGTCCCCTATTTATTTTTCATAATTGTATATTTTTTTAAACACAGAAACAAGTATAATAATCACTAAGTTAAGAAAGAAGGAAATGATTATGAAAAACAAACAAACCTATGAAATTGTTTTAACAGGACTTGGCATGGCCCTAGTCTTTGTGGCAACCATGTTTATCAAGGTTCCTAATGCATTAGACGGATACTTCAATCTAGGAGACGGCTTTATCCTCTTATTCGCAAGCTTTTTAAATCCATTTGAAAGCTTTTTGATTGGAGGCTTAGGAAGCGCATTAGCCGATGTAGCCGGAGGATACGGCCACTACTTCTTCTTCACACTCGTTATCAAAGGACTAGAAGGAATCGTTGTATCTTTACTTATGAAAAACTATTCAAAGCCGAAACAAATCTCAAGCTACGTATTAGGATCTGTGATTATGGTGTTTGGTTACTTCATCGCAAAATACATCTTAAAAGGAAACTGGATCGTTGCAGCTAGTGAAATCCCAGCCAACATTGTACAAGGACTTGCCGGTATTGTGATTGCACTTGTGGCATACCCATTGGTAAAAAAGATCGTACAAGAAAATTTGAACTAAAAAAACAAGGACAGAAATAATTTTTCTGCCCTATTTTTTATTCGATATTCATATATTTTAAGCCACCATATTTTACTTGAAAACGATAAATACAACATCTTAATTCAAGCCATTCTATATCGGAAATCGCATTATTTTCAATACACTTAATTATAATATTTTCCGACTCCTTCAAACAATCCAAAGTCTGCATCCACTTTTTATAATTCTTACTATATGGCTCTACCGCCATATCTATAAGATCATCATACTTTGTGCTGATTGCCCTATAAATTGCCCTAATATTCTCCACAGTTGGTTTTTCTATCGTATCGATATAATCAAAAAATCGCATTAAAATATCACTCCTTTATATCGTCAAAAATAAACCATCTAACTTTTTATGGCTTTATATTAGCACACCAAAATATGGGTTGTATAGAAAAAAGCACCCAAAGGCACTTATTTTTTAGTTAAAATGTGAACGATTTCAGACTTCATTTTATCCATATCGATTGGCTTTGAAATATGCCCATCCATACCTGAATCAAATGCCATTTGTTTATCCGATTCAAACGCATTAGCCGTCATTGCCACTACAGGAATATTCGCCTTTTTCAAATTATCCATATTACGAATCTTCTTTGTGGCCTCATACCCATTCATGTTTGGCATTTGAACATCCATCAAAATTAAATCATACATATCCTCAGGCATCCTTTCCAGCAAAGATACACACTGTTCTCCATCCACTACACGATCCATTCGCATACCATTCATTTCTAGAATGGCCCTCGCAATTTCCGCATTCAAATCATTATCCTCAGCTAAAAGCACACGCTTACCATCCAACATTATATCTTCATCTATTTTTGAAGACTTAGATTCATTAAAGTCCTCCACAATTGGATGTTCTAGAATTACTGAAAAACAGCTTCCCTTTCCCAAAGAACTCTTTACAAGTATTTGACCACCCATCATATCCACTAGCTTTTTGACAATCGACATTCTAGACCCGTCCCTGCCACCTTGCCTATGGTCGTATTGTATTCTCGAGAAAAGGAATCAAACAAGGTTGGAAGATATTCTGCACTCATACCTACACCTGTATCTATAATGTCCGTTTGAATTTTGGCATAACCCAAACGATCACAATCAAGCTCCTTAACACGAATGGATACACTTCCATTGTTAGGTGTATATTTAATCGCATTCCCAACAAGATTCATCAAAATCTCACGTAGCTTGATACCATCACACAAAACATAGTTATGCACAATATCCACAGATGAATTCAAATCAATACTCTTTTCTTTTGCACTCGAACTAAAAACGTCCTCTAGCTCACTTACCACATTACCAATTTTTTCTGGCTTTTCAACCACTTCCGCCTTACCACTTTCAATACGAGCCATGTCCAACACATCATTTATAATCGACAACAACAATTTTCCTGACTGCTCAATCTTATATTGATAATCCATCAATAGAGGATCCGTTAACTTTTCTTTCATCAATTGATTGTAGCCAAGAATCACATTCATAGGCGTACGAATATCGTGTGACATATTATTTAAGAATTCCGTTTTCGCCTCATTTGCCTTTTCTGCAAGCACATAAGCCTCTTTAAGCTTAGCCTCCTGCATACGCTCCTTCTTGATCAAATCATCAATATTACGCGTACCAATCACCACAGCACGCGTACGATCCTTTTTCTTTACATAAGCCACGCGCGCTTGATGATAAATAATTCCATCGGGAGACATAAACTCATAGGTCATGGAAAAATCTTCATTATTTGAACATAGAAATTCATAAGAAAGCTGAGCCATAAAGTTTTCACGACTCTCATCCGACACCATTTTCTTGGCATAAGCTGGTATAAAGAGCTCCCATTGATTCTCGTAGGCACGACAAAAATCCGCAATACGCTTACCATTCTGACCTACTTCACGATATGAAAAGATTTGACCCCGATCCAACTCTAATAGTAAGACAGAAAAATACTCTTTTCCAAGACCTTCAATAATTTCTCTTTGAAGCTCTAAAACATTTTCTTTCTTTATGATTTCATCTACAGGACGAAAGGCCATTGCGATCTTAAAATGATCCGTATCCTCAAATAAGAATACAACCCTAGCCAATAAATTGACCGTACCATTGCCATTAGGCGTAATTTGGTATTGAATATCCAAACTTTTCTGTTTCCTTAAACGATGCATTAAAGGTTCGCATGATAATATTTCCAAATATTCAGAACAAGATTCTTGTATCAATATATGATCATAAAAATAATGAAGACTCTCTGTATAACACTGAATATTTGAATGTATATCCTCATCCTGTTTTAAAACCTTTACTGTATCCTGTTTTAAATCACACAACACAAGTGATGTATATTCATTCGTTAAAGCGGACAATACCTTATTCTCAAGCTGAAATTCAGTCATATCCACCATATTCCCATGAAGAAAGTCACCTTCTAAATCAAAGCTTTCACACATACTATGATAGCCATCCTTACATAACAGGCGAAATTCACACATGTTGGATGCAACATTAAAATTGCGATCTTCCGGATGAATCATATTCCATAGTTTATTATCAAATTCCGATTCAATTTCTTCACGACTCCATCCCACTAAATTCAAAAAATTCGAACTCAGATACAAGAAGGGATATCCCTCACTCATCGAACATCGATGATAGACACTTACTTTTTTATTATTTTTATTCATAATCAAAACCCCAATTACATCCACTATAAACAACTTAAACTCCTTTTTCAATAAAGGATTTTCAAGCCTCTATTAAAAGTTATATTTTAATATTTAATAACACTATATTTCCTACTATTTACTATTATATACCTTTTTAAGGTTATTTGTATCCGCTTTCAGCAAAATAAAGTCGATTAAAAAGTGCAAACAAGCTTACTAAAAAGCACAAAAAAATACCCAAATGGGTATTTCATTAAGCTCTACGCTTATTTCGTTTATGGAACGATTTTGAAACATTGCGAATTCCAAGAATAGGTGATAAGAAAATCAAGATTGGATAGATTTCCAAACGACCAATCAACATCGCAATGGATAATACAATTTTAGAAAAGTTAGAGAACATAGAGAAGTTGCCCATTGGACCACACAATCCATATCCAGGCCCTACATTTCCAATACATGTTATTACGGCAGTAATTGTTGTTTCAAAATCAAGATTATTTAAAGAAACCAAGAATATAATAATGCCTACAATAATGATAAAGCTACAGAAGAAAGCTAAGATCTGGTTTACAACCTCTGTATCAACAACCTTACCATCCATGGTAATAGCTTCTACCTTTTGTGGATGCAAAAGCTTTTGAATATCCAGCTTGATCTTTTTCACAATAATCAACATACGAGAAACCTTCACACCACCACCAGTAGATCCTGCACTCGCACCAAGAATCGTCAATAAGAAAAGGATCATCTTACTAAATTGTGGCCAAATCGTATAGTCACAGCTTGAATATCCCGTTGTCGTAATGATGGATCCAACTTGAAAGCTAGCTAGGCGTATAGATTTTAACACATCAAAATGATAGATAGATAAAATATTCAATGTGATACAAGTAATGGAAAATAAAATAATTCCTAAATACGCACGTAGCTCTTCATTTCTAAAGACCTGTTTAAAATCTCGTATTAAAAGGAAGTAATACATATTGAAGTTCACACCAAATAAAATCATAAAGACTGTTATGATTACTTCATAGTACGCATTATTATAAGCACCAATACTTGTGTTCTTAATCGCAAAACCACCGGTACCAGCTGTACCAAATGTATTACATAACGCATCAAATAATGGCATCTTACCAATCAACAATAAGATAACCATAATTACAGTTAATCCCATATACATCGCATATAAAATCATTGCGGACTGACGCATACGAGGTACAAGCTTGCCAATAGTAGGTCCAGGTGCTTCAGCACGCATAATGTGCATATCACGATCATTTGACTTTGGCATCAAAGCCAAAATAAATACTAGAATACCCATACCACCAATCCAGTGGGTAAAGCTACGCCAGAATAGCGTGGCATGCTTCAAGCTTTCAACCTCTTCTAGAATACTTGATCCAGTGGTAGTAAATCCGGATACAGCTTCAAAGAAACAGTCGACAAAGGATGGAATTTCACCTGATAAATAGAATGGTAAACCGCCAAAGAAAGATAGAACAATCCATGCCAATCCTACCGCAATCATTCCATCCTTGGCAAAATAGGAATTCATTCTTGCTCTTTTACGTGTTAGTACATAGCCAAGCACAAGACAAATCGCAATCACAATCAAATATGAATCATACAAACCTTCCTGATAAATCAAATCTACCAAGACAGGCAAAAACATCAGGCAGCCCTGCGCAATCAAGACCATACCTAATACATTACCAATCATGCCCCAATTTACTTTATGTAGGTTATGTTTAAGATAGTAAATCATTGATATCCCTCAATCCTGCAACCTTACTAATAATAATGACCGTATCTGATAATTGAATACGCGTATCTCCAGTCGCAACTTTAGAAACACCCTTATGTGTTACATACGCAATAATGATTCCCTTACGAATATTTAAATCCTTAATAGGCACGTCAATAAAACGACAATTGTCACGCACTCTAAATTCCAAGGCTTCTACCTTATCATTCACCAGCTTAATTAAAGATTCAACATTTGACCCAACCGTGTTTTGCATAGCACGAACATATTGCACAATTTGGTTGGCCGTTATAAACTTCGGCGTAATTGAATTTTCTAGTCCCAGCTTATCCAATAAGAAACCTAAAGATACACGGTTCACCTTTGGCAACACATGCGTTACTCCATGACTTTGGGCAAACATCGAAATAATGACATTTTCCTCATCGTTATCTGTAAGTGCAATAAACGCATCCATCTCTTCCAAAGACTCACTCAACAACAATTCATGATCCGTACCATCCCCATGAATGACCGTAGCCTGTGGGAATTTTTCAACAAGATTAACACACTTATCTTTATTGATTTCAATAATTTTGACATCCATTCCCAATTCCAACAACATGTTTGTCAAATAATACGTAATTCGACCACCACCAACAATCATTACCTCATTTACAGTACGATTACTTAAGATACCAATCTTAATAAAGAATTTTTCTAATTGCTTAGTCGAACCTGTTAGCGTTACACGATCATTTTTATAAATCACCGTATTTCCATTTGGAATAATGACTTCTCCATCGCGCTGAATCGCTACGAATAACACTTCACTTTTAAAACGATGATTAATATCCTTCATACGCATATTTAAAAGTGGTGAATTCTCTGTGATCTTAATTTCTGCCAATTCAATTCTTCCCTTCGCAAACGAAGAAACCTTAATTGAATTTGAGAAACGAATCGAACGCAAAATTTCACGAGCCGCCGCCTGTTCTGGATTGATACTCATACTTAAGCCTAACTCTTCCTTAATCAGACGAACTGTATTGTTGTATTCTGGATTACGAATACGTGCAATCGTGTGACGAGCCCCCAATTTCTTAGCCAACAAACAACAAATGATATTGACCTCATCCGTCGATGTAGCCGCAATCAATAAGTCTGAAGAGGGTACACGCGCCTCTAACAAGGTATCTAAGCTAGCACCATTTCCCTGTACACCAACAATATCCAACTGGTTCATGGTACTTGATAAAACATTCGCTTTATTTTCAACCACTGTAATATCATGACCTTCCTGATTCAATTGTTTCGCAATCGCAAATCCAACCTTACCATCACCCACTACAATAATTTTCATATATCCTCCAAAAAAAATAAATTCCAATACGGAACCTAACTCAAGTATAATACAATTCAAATATAAAAACTAGTGAAAGGGGATAGAATTCACTCTACCCCCTATTTACATCGAACAACCACACGATTTTGTGCATCTAAAGTACAAGTAAATAATGTCAATGGCCACTTGCCACTTGTCACATCATCCACACTGTTTGGACTTACAACATCGACTACATCCACACAATAATCAAATTGATTACCAGATGCATCTGTAAACTTAACAGAATCACCTGACTTTAATGTATGAATCCTTCCAAAATGAAACCACGAATCATGGGCCGCAATCACCATATTATTCTTATATATACTGCCGTAATAGCGACATGGCGCTTGTTTCATTAATGCATAGCTAAATGTACTTGTTACAGGTAGTTTTATATCTAAAGCCGGAATCTCAATCATTCCTACACAAGTTAGACCTTCTAACTCTACTTCTGGCATATCCATATCTGGATTTAAAATATAGTCTGGCACTTCTCCTTGGTCTATTGATGATTGTTTTGCTACATAGGCATCTAAAATCTTTTTTGAAGACCAGCTGGCCCGAAAACTATCATATACATTATAAGCACACAAAGATAGGGCCACTATAATCAAAACAATTCCTAAACAAGATAAGCCTTTTCCTAATCTTTGTTTCATCTTAGATGTTTACCCAATCCATATAAACTCATACCTGCAAACAACAACAAAGGTACAGGCCACCATAGCTGTCCTGTTAAAGGAAGATCTTTATCAATGTCATTAAGTTAAGAAATGACGAACCATCCAGATACTATTGTCTGGATGG
>OLOM01002450.1_pt1 | contig 11267 bp, 6 predicted proteins | sample 1672531 | NCBI WGS metagenome assembly OLOM01 (sample SAMEA3136696, study PRJEB25190) | human gut metagenome | reverse complement strand
GCCAGGCCCTGCCGATCCGCTGGATCTTTTCACTGCCGGGCATCTGACCTTTGCCCAGCCGGACCTGGAGACGTTCCGCTGCCTGGCCCTGGCCATTTGCGCGGCGAAGGAGGGGGGCACGGCCCCGGCCATTCTGAACGGAGCCAATGAGGTCGCCGTGGCCCGCTTCCTGGCGGGGGAGATCGGATTTTTGGACATTGCCCGCGTGGTGGAGCACGCCCTGGACACCGTGCCCAGAGCGCCCCTGACCCTGGAGGCCGTGTATGCGGCGGACCGGGCCGCCCGCGCGGCGGCGGAGGAAGCCTGCCGGTAAACCGAGACACGGAAAAAACGAGGTGTTGTTTTGCTCTATATCATCGTTGGCATCCTGCTCTTCGGGCTGCTCATCGCCGTCCATGAGTGGGGCCATTTCATCACCGCCAAGCTCTTGGGGGTCAAGGTCAATGAGTTCGCCATCGGCATGGGGCCTGCTCTCGTCTCCTTCCAAAAAGGGGAGACGCAGTATTCCCTCCGCCTGCTCCCCGTGGGCGGCTACTGCGCCATGGAGGGCGAGGACGAGACAAACGACGACCCCCGCGCCTTCTCCAACAAGGCCCCCTGGCGGCGGCTCGTGATCCTGGCCGCCGGGTCCTTTATGAACTTCGTGGCGGGGTTTCTGCTGGTAGCGCTGCTGTTTACGGCGGCGGGGAGCTATGCTGTCCCCGTCATCCGGGAGTTTGCCGAGGGCTTTTCCTGCGCTGGGGCAGACGGCCTGCAAGTGGGGGACCGGATCCTTTCTATCAATGGTCATACAATTTCCGTCTATCAGGACGTCTCCACTCAGCTGGCTTCCGCCAGCGGGGAGACGCTGGACCTCGTGGTCGAGCGGGACGGGGAACCCGTTGTGTTAAACGACCTGCCCCTGACGCCCAAGGACTACACGGTGGACGGCCAGACCGTGACCATGTATGGCATCTATTTTGACAAGGAACAGGCCACCGCCTCCGGCGTGCTGGTCCAGAGCTGGAAGACCTGCGGCTATTTTGCCAGGGCCGTCTGGTCGGGCCTGGCCATGCTGGTGACGGGGCAGGTGGGCCTGCACGATATGTCCGGCCCCGTGGGCATCGTCTCCTACCTGGGCCAGGCGGGGAGCCAGGGCGGCAGTGTAGCCGCCGGGATGCAGAACGTGTGCTATATCATCGCCCTCATCGCCGTGAACCTGGCCATTATGAACCTCCTGCCCCTGCCTGCCCTGGATGGCGGGCGCATCTTCCTGCTGATCGTGGGGGAGGTGTGGCGGCTGCTCTCCGGGCGGAGACTGGACCCGAAGTATGAGGCCTGGATCCATGGGGCGGGCTTTGCCCTGCTGCTTTTGCTGATGGTCGTGGTGACCTTCAGCGATATTTGGAAGTTGGTGACGTAAGACATGACGAAACAGATTTTAGTCGGGGGCGTGCCCGTGGGCGGGGGCGCTCCTGTGACCATCCAATCCATGACGAACACCCCCACCAGCGACGTAGAGGCGACCGTGGCCCAAATTCGCCGCTTGGCTGCGGCGGGGTGCCAGATCGTCCGGGTGGCTGTGCCGGACATGGCGGCGGCTAAGGCCGTGGGGGCCATCAAGGAACAGATCGACCTGCCCTTGGTGGTCGATATCCACTTTGACTATCGTCTGGCCTTGGAGTGTATCGAGGCCGGGGCGGGTAAGGGCCGCATCAATCCCGGCAACATCGGCGGGGAAGACCGGGTGAAGGCCGTGGCCATGGCCTGCGCCCGGAAACATATCCCCATCCGCATCGGGGTCAACGGCGGGTCCTTGGAAAAGCCTCTGCTGGCGAAATACGGCGGTGTGACGCCCCAGGCTCTGGTGGATTCTGCCTTTGGGCACATCGCCCTGCTCAACCGCTATGACTTTGACGACATTTGCGTCTCGCTGAAATCCTCCTCGGTGCCCATTGCCATGCAGGCCTATCAGCTCATGCACGAGCAGTCCCATTACCCCCTGCACCTGGGCGTGACCGAGGCGGGGACCACCCACATGGGGACGCTGAAATCCGCCGCCGGCATCGGCGGCCTGCTGGCCTTGGGCATTGGAGACACCCTGCGGGTGACGCTGACGGCAGACCCGGTGGAGGAGATTTACGCCGCCCGCGATATTCTGAAAGCCATCGGCCTGCGGAAAGAGGGGCCGGACTTGGTGGCCTGCCCCACCTGTGGGCGGACGAAGATCGACCTCATCCCCCTGGCCCAGGCGGTGGAGGAGCGTCTGAAAACCGTGACAAAGCCCATCACCGTGGCCGTCATGGGCTGCCCTGTGAATGGCCCCGGCGAGGCAGCTGCCGCCGACGTCGGCATTGCCGGAGGGAACGGGAAGGGGCTGCTCTTCCGCCACGGGAAGGTCATCAAGCAGGTGCCCCAGGAGGCCTTGCTGGATGAGCTGATGGCCCTCATCGAGGAACTGCCCTGACCCGGTACATCTAAGAGAAAGGAACCTGATATGCCAGAAAAGAACCTGCCTTTTTTTGAGATGTTTGCCTTATATACCCCGGACGCGGCCCTGGCTGCCCAGGTGAAGGCGTGGCTCGTCACCGGTGCAGTGATGGACCGGAAGGCCCGGACCATCGAGGTCCAGCTGCTCTGCCCGGCCATGCCGGACCCGGCGCTGCTGGCCCGCCTGAGCGGGGAAGTGGCCCAGGCTTACGGCCTGGCGGGGGTCGTGTTTCAGCCTGCTTGTCCCCAGCCTGCGGAGGATGCGCCCATTCCGCCTCCGGACGACAGCGACGTGCCGCCCCCGCCTGCTGATGAAGATGTTCCGCCGGAGCCGGAGACTTTGGCGGAAGCTGCGCCTGTTGCCCAAGCGTCTTCTCCCAAGCCGGAACCGTCCCCGGCTCTGAGCGAGCAGCAGCGCCTGTTTCAGCAGACCGAGGCCCTGCGCCAGAAGGCCATGAAAGAGGCCATGCAGGCCCACGCCAAGGAGCGGGGCTTTTCCTCCAAGCGCATTTACGGCACCCATAAGATCCGCAAGGTCCCCGTGCCTATGAATACGCTGGAGCTGGACATGGGCATCGTGACGGTGGAGGGCGACGTGTTCGCTGTGGAGCACCGGGAGCTGAAAAAGCGCAACGCCTGGGTCATCAGCTTTGACGTGACCGACTGCACCAGCTCCATCCGCGTGAGCAAATTCATGCCGGGGGACGAGGGGATGCCCATTGTCAACGGCGTCAAACCCGGGATGCACCTGAAAATTGCCGGGCGGCTGAACCTGAACCGCTTTGACAACGACATGGTCCTGGAACCCCTGACCATCGAGACGGCGGAAAAGCAGGTCAAGCAGGACAACGCCCCGGAGAAGCGGGTGGAGCTGCATCTGCACACCCGCATGTCCGCCATGGACGCCCTGCCCGACACCAAGGACGCGGTGAAGCGGGCCATCGCCTGGGGCCACCCGGCCATTGCCATCACGGACCACGGCGTGGCCCAGTCCTTCCCGGACGCCTGGAGCGCGGGCAAGGGAAAGTGTAAGGTCCTGCTGGGCACGGAGGCCTATTACGTCAACGACGTGGACGAGCGCCTGACCGTCCGGGGCAGCCTGGACCAGGACCTGGACGAGGCCATCGTCTGCTTTGACCTGGAGACGACGGGCCTGGACAAGGAGACGGAGGTCATCACCGAGATCGGCGCGGTCGTCCTGGAACACGGGGAAGTGAAGGAGCGCTTCCAGACCTTTGTAGACCCCAAGCGCCCCCTGGCCCCCAACATCATCCAACTCACCGGCATCACCGACGAGATGCTGGTGGGGGCCCCCAGCCAGGAGGAGGCCATCCGGGCCTTTCTGGACTTTGTGGACGGGCGGCCCTTGGCGGCCCACAACGCGGAGTTTGACATCGGCTTTATCCGCAAGGGGTGCCAGACCTACGGCATCTCCTTTGAGCCGACGTATCTGGATACGCTGCCGCTGGCGCAGAATCTGCTGCCGGAGCTGACGAAGTTCAAGCTGGACATCGTCTGTCAGCATCTGCACCTGCCGGACTTCAACCACCACCGAGCTTCGGACGATGCGGCCATGGTGGGCTACATGCTAGTGCCCTTTACCCAGATGCTCCGGGACCGAGGGGTGCAGACCCTCCAGCAGGTCAACGCCGGCCTGGCGAAGACCTCCTCCCTGGGCAAGGCCAAGCGGATGCCCAAGCATCTTATCGTGCTGGCGAAGAACAAGGTCGGCCTGCGGAATCTCTATAAGCTCATCTCTCTGGCGAACCTGAACCACTTCCACCGGAACTTTCCCATCATGCCCAAGAGCGAGATCAACGAGAACCGGGAGGGCCTGATCCTCGGCTCCGCCTGCGAAGCAGGGGAGCTGTACCAGGCCATCATCCGGGGGAAGGACTGGGGGGAGCTGAAGCGCATTGCGTCCTGGTACGACTACCTGGAGATCCAGCCCCTGGCCAACAACGGCTTTATGCTCCGCCCGAATAAAAAGGGCAAGTTCATCGCCAAGAGCTGGGACCAGATCAAGGAATGGAACAAGATGGTCGTGCGCTTGGGCGAAGAGTTGGGCAAGCCCGTCTGCGCCACGGGCGATGTGCATTTCTTAGACCCGGAGGATGAGATCTACCGGCATGTCCTGCTGGACAGCAAGGGTTTTGCCGACGCCGACGCCCCCACGCCCCTCTACTTCCGCACGACAGAAGAGATGCTGGAGGAGTTCTCGTACCTGGGCAAGAAGAAAGCCTATGAGGTCGTCGTGACCAACACCAATCTGGTGGCCTCCTGGTGCGAAGAGGTGAAGCCTCTGCCGGACGGCCTCTTTGCCCCCAAGCTGGAAAACTCCGCCGAGGAACTGTACAGCCTGGTGTGGGGCAAGGCCCATGAGCTGTACGGGGAGGATCCACCACAGATCGTCAAAGATCGAATCGAATTGGAGCTGCCCGGCATCATCGAGCGGAAGTATGACGTCATCTACATGTCCGCCCAGAAGCTGGTGCAGAACTCCTTGGAGCATGGCTATCTGGTCGGCTCCCGTGGTTCTGTCGGCTCGTCCATCGTGGCGTTCCTGTCGGGCATCACGGAGGTCAACTCCCTGCCGCCCCATTACCGCTGCCCCAAGTGCAAGCACGCGGATTTTGACGCCGGGGCGGGCTTTGGCTGCGGCGCGGATATGCCGGACGCCGTCTGTCCCGTCTGCGGGACGCCCTATGTGAAGGACGGCTTCAACATCCCCTTTGAGACGTTCCTGGGCTACGGCGGCAAAAAGGTCCCGGATATCGACCTGAACTTTTCCGGCGAATACCAGGCCAAGGCCCACCAGTATACCTTTGAGCTGTTCGGGGAGAACCACGTCTTCAAGGCCGGGACCATCGGCACCGTGGCGGAGAAGACCGCTTACGGTTACGTCAAAAAATATCTCGCCGCCCGCGGCATCCAGACGACGAAGGCGGAAGAAAACCGCCTGACCCTGGGCTGCACCGGCGTGCGCCGGACCACCGGCCAGCACCCCGGCGGCATGGTCGTCATCCCCCAGGACCGGGAGATCTACGATTTCTGCCCCGTCCAGCACCCCGCCGACGATCCGGGCAGCGACATCATCACGACCCATTTTGATTACCACAAGATGGAGGACAACCTCCTCAAGCTGGACATGCTGGGGCACGATGACCCGACCATGATCCGCATGATGGAGGACCTGACCGGCGTCAATGCCAGAGAAATTCCGTTGGACGATCAGGACACCATGACCATCTTCACCAACTCCGCCCCCCTGGGCTTTGAGAACGACCCTGTCCTGGGCCCCACGGGGGCCGTGGCGGTACCGGAGTTCAACACGAAATTTACCCGCCAGATGCTCTGCGACACCCAGCCCAAGCGGTTCAATACGCTGGTCCGTCTGTCTGGCTTCTCCCACGGCACGGACGTGTGGTTGGGCAACGCACGAGACCTCATCGTCTCCGGCACCGCCACCGTTGACTCCACCGTGGGCTGCCGTGACGACATCATGCTCTACCTCATGGAGCAGGGCGTCGAGCCGAAGATGGCCTTTGACATCATGGAGGCCGTGCGAAAGGGCAAGGTCAAGAAGGGCGGCTTCCAGGACGGCTGGGAGGACGCCATGCACAAGGCCAATGTGCCCGATTGGTACATCGAGTCCCTGGCCAAGATCGGCTACCTCTTCCCCAAGGCCCACGCGGTTGCTTACGTGATGATGGCTTTTAGAATTGCCTGGTTCAAGGTCCACCGGCCTTTGGCATTCTATGCGGCCTACTTCTCCATCCGCGCGAAAGCCCTGGACGCCAACTGTATGTGCCGGGGCATGGACGTCTGCCAGCGGAAGATGAAGGAGATCGAAAGCAAGGAAAAGCCTGCCGACGTGGAGGAGAAAATGCTCATCACGCTGGAGGTCTGCTACGAGTTTTACCTGCGCGGCTTCTCCTTTGAGCCGATCGACCTCTACGAATCCGACGCCACCAAGTTCCTGATGAACGAAGAGAGGAAGAGCCTGCGGCCTCCCTTCTCCGCCATCCCCGGCCTGGGCGAGGCGGCTGCCCTGTCCCTGGCCGAAAATCGAACGGGCCGGACCTTCATCTCCCAGGAGGAACTCATCGCTGCCTGCCCCGGCCTCTCCAAGAGCACCGTGGAAATGCTGCGGCAGGCCGGCGCCCTGGGCACGCTGCCGGAGACAAGCCAGATCAGCCTGTTTTGACTGGATTTTGAACCAAAAACGCAGAAAAAAGTCGCGCAAAGCATCTTTGCGTGACTTTTTTCGTGCCATTTGATAGGATGGAGGCGAGGTGAAGACCATGACGATCGGAAACAACATCAAGAAATTACGCACCGCCCAGGGCCTGACCCAGGACCAGCTGGCCGAGCGTCTTTTCGTGACCCGGCAGACCATTTCTAGTTGGGAGCGCTCTGCTTCTCACCCCAGCTTGGAACAGTTGGAGGCCATTGCCGCCGCCTTGGGGGAGGATGTGATGACGCTGCTCTATGGCCCCAAGCCCAAGTACCAGCCCAGCCGGAAGCGGGTCATTCTGGTGGTTGTGCTCCTCGCGTTGGCCGTCATAGCGCTGGTGTTGGGGGCTGTGCTTCCGCTCCAGGTGGAAGGCTGGGTCATGCGGCGAAAACCTGGGTGGCTGTTCTATATGGTCGCCTTTCGGCTGGTGGAGGGCCTGTTGCTGGGCCTGGGCATCGTTGGAGCGGCCTCTCTGCGCTGGCCGCTGGGCTTAAAGGGGAGGGGAAAGCAGCGGTGTTTGATCGCGGCGCTGCTGTGTCTACTGGTCAGTCCGGCCCTTTTTGCTTGGATTCGTCTGGGGCATTGCCCCTACCCCATCTTTGCGTTTTGGATGTACAGCTATGAGGGCTTAGAGCTGTTGCTGGGCTTGGCGGCGGGAACATTGTTGTTCTTAGCAGGGATGCCGACAAAACGGACAGAATAAAACAAGGGCCTGCTGCAAGGGTGTTTCCTGCAGCAGGTCCTTGTTGAATTTAGGGGGAGATCTTAGTTGATCTTCAAGTTCTCCCACAGAGAATTCATGTAGCTCAGCATCTCGTCATCCAGGTTGCGGTAGGCGAGCTTGTTGTACTCCTCGGAGAAGTTGACGCCTTCGGGATACAGAATCTCCATGGCCTCCTCGCCCATGTCCTCCTGGTAGGTCTCGTCGTTGTAGACCAGGGAGTTGGGGGAGGCGTAGTAGATGTACTCGGCGTTGGCCACGGCCGTCTCCTGGCTGAGCATGAAGTTGATGAAGACCTCTGCCAGCTCCTTGTTTTCACAGCAGGAGGGGATGCACATGGCGTCGATGAAGTAGTTGGTGGGGTCGGGGTAGTAGAAGCGCAGGTCCACGTCGTCGGCCTCGGCGTCCAGCATGGTGAAGTAGTCGCCGGCGTAGTAGGCGCCGATGGCAGCCTCGCCGGACTCCAGGGCGTTGTAGATCTCGTCCATGACGTAAGCCTTGACCAGGGGCCGCTGCTCCAGCAGGGCTTGCAGAGCGGCCTCCCACTGGCTCTTGTCGGTGGTGTTCACGTCGATGCCGGCCCGGTACATGGCGGTACCGAAGGCGTCGCGGGAGTTGTTGAATTGCAGGATCTTGCCCTTGTACTTGGGGTTCCACATGAGGTCCCAGTCGCCTGCGTCGGCCTCGTCCACCTGGTTGGCGTCGTAGATCACGCCGACCACGCCGTAGGTATAGGGGATGGAGTAGGTGTCGTCCGGGTCGTAGTAGAGGCCGCGGAACTGGTCTTCGATGTATTGGTAGTTGGGGATGTTGTCAAAATTCAGGGGCAGGAGCATGTCCTCGTTGGCCAGACGTGCGATCATGTAGTCCGAGGGGATGATGACATCGTAGCTCACGGCCCCGCTCTTGAGCTTGGCGTACATGTCCTCGTTGCTGGCATAGGTGGTGTAGTTGACGTGGACCTTTTCGCCGTAGGTCTCCTCATACCAGGCCTCGAAGGCTTTCACGGTGTCCAGAGAGCCGTCGGAGCCGTCGGAGATGTATTCACCCCAGTTGTAAACGTTCAGCTCCAACGTGTCGGAGCCGCCGGCCACGGAGACGACGAGGATCAGGGCCGCAGCCACGCCCAAAACGGAACCGGCCAGGACCTTCCGGCCCCGGTCAGACAGGGGCTTGCGCTTCTTGCCGCTGGCCTGAGCGGCCTTGCTCTTGGCACCCCGACGCTGGGCCTTGCGCTCGCGGACGGCGTCGTCGTCCATGAGGTTCGTGATGAGCAGCAGGAGCAGGATGACGAAGAAGATGATGGTCGCCAGGGCGTACATCTTGGGCGTGACGGTCTTCTTGGTCATGTTATAGATGCGGATGGGCAGGGTCTCAAAGCCGTTGCCGGAGGTGAAGTAGCTGATGACGAAGTCGTCCAGGGAGAGGGTGAAGGCCATGATCATGCCCGTCAGCACGCCGGGCAGAATTTCCGGCAGCTCGACTTTTAAGAAGGCCCGGAAGGGCGTGCAGCCCAGGTCCATCGCGGCCTCCGGCAGGGCCTTGTCCATCTGGTGCAGCTTGGGCAGGACCTGCAAAATGACGTAGGGCAGGCAGAAGGTGATGTGGGCAATCAAGATGGTGCCGAAGTTCAGGCTCGTGGCCATGCCCATGAGCCGCCCGGCGAAGACGAACATCAGCATCAGGGAGATACCGGTGATGATCTCCGGGTTCACCATGGGCAGGTTCGTCACGGTGTTCATGGCGGCCTTCATGTATTTGCTGCGGAGCTTGTTTATGCCCACGGCGGCGGCGGTGCCCATGATGGTGGACAGGATGGCTGCGCAGAGGGCCAGGATCAGCGTGTTCCGCAGGGCACCCAGCGTGTTCGCGTCATGAAACAGCTCCTTGTACCAATAGGTCGAAAAGCCGGAGAGGACGGAGAGACTGTTCCCGCTGTTAAAGGAGAAGACCAGCATGATGACGATGGGGGCAAAGAGGAACAGGAAGAGGATGGCTGTATAAACTTTTGCAATGGGTTTCATGGCTTACAGACCTCCTTCTACGTTCCGTCCGACGAGCTTGCGCATGACGGCCATACACACCAGCAGCAGGACCATCAGCACGAAGGCGATGGCGGCGGCAAAGTGCAGGTTGTTGGCGACGTACTGGCCCTCGATCACGTCGCCGATGAGCATGATCTTACCGTCGCCCAGCTTTTGGGAGATATAGAAGGTACTCACCGAGGGGATGAGGACCATCGTCACGCCGGAGATGACACCCGGCAGGCTCAGAGGCCAGATGACCCGGCGCAGCACGCCCAGGCCGTTGCAGCCCAGGTCACGGGCGGCCTCGATGAGCTTTACGTCCATCTTGGCCATGATGGAGAACAGGGGCAGGATCATATAGGGGATGTAGTCATAGACCATGCCGATGACCACGGCGGCCTCGGTGCCGATGATGTGGACGCCGGGCAGATGCAGGGCGGAGAGGATGTTGTTGAAAATGCCCTTGTCCTGCAGGATGGTCATCCAGGCGTAAGTCCGGATGAGGAAGTTCATCCACATGGGGATCATGATGATGGTCATAAACGTCTTCTGGACCTTGGGTTCGGCGCGGGCCATGATATAGGCCAGGGGATAGGCCAGCACCAGGCAGACCAGCGTGGAGATGATCGCCAGCTTCAGCGAACGCCAGAAGATGAGCAGGTAGGTGCGGACCTCGGCGGAGGAGCCGTCGTCCTGCACGATGCTGGACGTGGCGGTGAAGAAGCGCTGGATATTTTCCAAGGTGAACTGAAAATTCACGTCCGTAAAGGCATAGTAGGCGACAAAGACCAGGGGGACCAGGATGAACAGGACGGCCCAGATGCCGTAAGGCCCCAGCGCCAGGTGATCGGCCCGGAGCACCCGGCGCTGGTCGCGGGTGACGTTTTCTCTCATTCGTCTTCCTCCTCGCTGACCTCGGACAGCTCGTCCAGCTCGTTGGAGAAGGAGGAGTAGTCGCCGTACAGGTCCGAGTATTCCGACTTCTTCATGATGTGGATGGCGTCCGGCTCCAGCTCGATGCCGATGTGCTCGTCCACGTCCACGAAATCCGTGGTCTGGATCATCCACTTGAAGCCGCCCACGTCTACGATGATCTCATAGTGCACGCCCATGAACGTCACGGACGTGACCACACCGGTCAGCTGCCCCTTTTCCAGGGGGACGATGTCCACGTCCTCCGGGCGGACGACGACGTCTACGGCCTCGTTCTTGGCAAAGTCCTTGTCCAGACATTGGAAGGTCTGACCGGAGAAGGTGACCTTGTAGTCCTCCAGCATCACGCCGTCCAGGATATTACTCTCACCGATGAAGTCCGCGACGAAGGCGTTCTGCGGCTCGTTGTAAATGTCGACGGGGGTGCCGATCTGGTGGATCTTGCCCTCGGACATGACCACCACGGTGTCGGACATGGACAGGGCCTCCTCCTGGTCGTGGGTGACGAAGACGAAGGTGATGCCGGTCTGCTTCTGGATCTTCTTCAGCTCCACCTGCATGTCCTTCCGGAGCTTGAGGTCCAGGGCACCGAGCGGCTCGTCGAGCAGCAGGACCTGGGGGTGGGCGATGAGGGCGCGGGCGATGGCCACGCGCTGCTGCTGGCCGCCGGAGAGGCGGGTCACGGAACGATGCTCAAAGCCCTTGAGCGCCACGAGAGCGAGCATCTCCATCACCTTGGCCTCGATCTCATCCTTGGGGACCTTTTTCTCCCGCAGGGGGAAGGCCACGTTTTCAAAGACGTTCAGGTGGGGGAACAGGGCATACTTCTGAAAGACGGTGTTCACGCTCCGCTTGTAGGGGGGGACATTGTTGATCTTCT
>OLOM01002447.1_pt1 | contig 11279 bp, 4 predicted proteins | sample 1672531 | NCBI WGS metagenome assembly OLOM01 (sample SAMEA3136696, study PRJEB25190) | human gut metagenome | reverse complement strand
AAGCCCAACTCTGCTCTGCGTAAAGTTGCCCGTGTCCGCCTGACGAATGGTATCGAGGTCACCTCCTACATTCCTGGTATCGGCCATAACCTGCAGGAGCACAGCGTTGTCCTGATCCGTGGCGGTCGTGTTAAGGACCTGCCCGGTGTCCGTTACCACATCATCCGTGGTACTCTGGATACTCAGGGTGTTGCAAACCGTAACCAGGCTCGCAGCAAATACGGCGCAAAGCGTCCCAAGGCCGGTGCCAAGAAGTAAGGAAACATCTTTTCGCCATAAAATGGTCAGCTGACCCTTTTGTGGCATAACGGGAGTTTTCTTTAACTTTCGAGTACCGATGATATCATTAATGTGAAGGAGGGAAGAAAGATGCCCAGAAGAGGTAAAATCGCAAAGCGCGAAGTTCTGGCTGATCCTATTTACAATTCCAAGCTCGTCACCCGTCTGGTCAACAGCATCATGCTGGATGGCAAGAAGGGCGTCGCTCAGAAGATCGTTTACGAAGCTTTTGAGACTGTCAAAGAGAAGACCGGCAACGATCCTCTCGAAATGTTCGAGAAGGCCATGGAAAACATCATGCCCAGCCTCGAAGTTAAGGCCCGCCGTGTCGGCGGCTCCACCTACCAGGTCCCCCTGGAGGTCAGCCCCGCCCGCCGCGAGACCCTCGGCCTGCGCTGGCTGACTCTGTACAGCCGCAGCCGTGGTGAAAAGACCATGTCCGCTCGCCTGGCCGCCGAGATCATTGACGCTACCAACAACGTTGGCGGCGCTGTCAAGAAGCGCGAAGATACCCACAAGATGGCAGAAGCCAACAAGGCTTTCGCGCATTACCGTTATTGATCTGCTTACTGAGGAGGTTTAAGCCATGGCAACGCCGAGAGACGTATCCCTGCAAATGACCCGAAATATCGGTATCATGGCCCACATCGACGCAGGCAAGACCACCACCACCGAGCGCATTCTGTACTACACCGGTATTAACCATAAGATCGGCGAAGTTCATGACGGCGCTGCTACGATGGACTGGATGGAGCAGGAACAGGAACGTGGTATTACCATCACTTCCGCTGCAACCACCTGCTACTGGAGCCACACCGAGACCCAGCACGATCCGGCTCTGTTTAAAAAGAACCGTCATCGTATCAACATCATCGACACCCCGGGCCACGTTGACTTTACTGTTGAAGTTCAGCGTTCTCTGCGTGTTCTGGACGGTTCTGTTACCGTTCTGGCCGCAAAGGGTGGCGTTGAGCCTCAGTCTGAAACCGTTTGGCGCCAGGCTGACGAGTACAAGGTTCCCCGCATGGTTTACGTCAACAAGATGGATACCATGGGTGCTGACTTCTTCCGCTGCGTACAGATGATGCATGATCGTCTGCATGCCAACGGTGTGCCTATCCAGCTGCCTGTCGGCCAGGAAGACACTTTCCGCGGCATCATCGATCTGATCGACATGAAAGCCGATATCTACTATGATGATATGGGCAATGATGTGCGCGTTGAGGAAATTCCTGAAGACCTGAAAGAACAGGCTCAGGAATATCATGACAAGCTGATCGAAGCTGTTGCTGAGACCGACGAAGAGCTGATGATGAAGTACCTGGAAGGCGAAGAGCTGACCAAGGGAGAAATCAAGGCTGCTCTGCGTAAGGCTACTATTTCCAACGAGATCGTTCCTGTTGTCTGCGGTTCTTCTTACAAGAACCGTGGCGTTCAGAAACTGTTGGATGCAATCGTTGATTATATGCCCGCTCCGACCGACGTTGAGGCCATCAAGGGCACCAACCCGGAGACTGGCGAGGAAGAAGATCGCACTTCTTCCGATGATCAGCCGTTCTCTGCACTGGCATTCAAGATTATGACTGACCCGTATGTCGGTAAGCTGTGCTTCTTCCGCGTGTACTCTGGTACCGTTGAGGCTGGCACCACTGTTTACAACTCTGTTAAGGATCAGGACGAGCGTATCGGCCGTATCCTGCAGATGCATGCAAACAACCGTAAGGATATCGACATCTGCTACGCTGGCGATATCGCCGCTGCTGTTGGTCTGAAGAACACCACCACTGGTGATACCCTGTGCGATGAGAAGCATCCCATCATCCTCGAGTCCATGAACTTCCCCGAGCCGGTTATCCGCGTTGCCATCGAGCCCAAGACCAAGGCTGGCAGCGAGAAGATGGGTATTGCCCTGTCTAAGCTGGCTGAAGAGGACCCGACTTTCCGTACCTGGACCGATGAAGAAACCGGTCAGACCATCATCGCCGGCATGGGCGAGCTCCACCTGGAAATCATCGTGGACCGTCTGCTCCGCGAGTTTAAGGTCGAAGCTAACGTTGGCGCACCTCAGGTTGCCTACCGTGAAACCATCCGCAAGGATGCTAACCAGGAAACCAAGTACGCACGTCAGTCCGGTGGTAAGGGCCAGTATGGTCACGTTAAGATCAAGATTGAGCCCAACCCGGGTAAGGGTTATGAGTTTGTCAACGGTATTGTTGGCGGCGCTATCCCGAAGGAATACATCCCCGCTGTTGACAACGGTATCCAGGGCGCGATGAAGTCCGGCATTCTGGCTGGCTATCCCGTCGTGGATGTCAAGGTCACTCTGTGGGACGGCTCTTATCATGAAGTTGACTCCTCTGAAATGGCGTTCTCCATCGCCGGCTCCATGGCATTCAAGGATGCTATGAAGAAGGCTGATCCCGTCATTATGGAGCCCATCATGAAGGTTGACGTTGTTGTTCCTGACGAGTATATGGGCAACGTCATTGGCGACTTGAACAGCCGCCGCGGCGCGATCCAGAACCAGGAATCCACCGATGGCACTGCCCGTGTCACCGCTATGGTTCCTCTGTCCGAGATGTTCGGTTACGCTACTGACCTGCGTTCCAAGACCCAGGGCCGTGGCCAGTACTCCATGGAGCCGGCTGATTACCAGCAGGTTCCCAAGAGTGTTGCAGATAAGATCATGACCGAGCGCAATAAGGGCTGATTCTGCACAAATTCGCGCAAAATACTTGATTTTTCTTGAAAAATCTAGTATGATAGCCTTACAACAGGCTATTTTATCTGTTTGAATTAAAGGAGGATACTTCCAATGGCTGAAAAGGAAAAATTTGACCGCTCTTTGGAGCATGTCAACATCGGTACCATCGGTCACGTTGACCACGGCAAGACCACTCTGACTGCCGCTATCACCAAGGTTCTGGCTCTGAAGGGCGACGCCGATTTCATGGATTACTCCAGCATCGATAAGGCTCCTGAAGAGAAGGCTCGTGGTATCACGATCAACACCGCTCACGTTGAGTACCACACTGCGAAGCGTCACTATGCCCACGTTGACTGCCCGGGCCATGCTGACTACATCAAGAACATGATCACCGGTGCTGCTCAGATGGACGGCGCTATCCTGGTTGTTGCTGCAACCGATGGCCCGATGCCGCAGACCCGTGAGCACATCCTGCTGGCTCGTCAGGTTGGCGTGCCCAAGATCGTTGTGTTCCTGAACAAGTGCGATATGGTTGACGACGAAGAGCTGCTCGACCTGGTCGAAATGGAAGTTCGCGAACTGCTGGACAGCCAGGATTTCGACGGCGACAACACCCCGATCATCCGTGGTTCCGCTCTGAAGGCTCTGGAGAGCACTTCCAAGGATCCCGATGCTCCGGAATACAAGTGCATTTGGGAGCTGATGGACGCTGTTGACAGCTACATCCCGACCCCGGACCGTGCTGCTGATAAGCCGTTCCTGATGCCCGTTGAGGACGTTATGACCATCTCCGGCCGTGGCACCGTTGCTACTGGTCGTGTTGAGCGTGGTACTGCTCATGTCGGCGATCAGATGGAAATCGTTGGTCTGAAGGAAGAGAAGCTGACCACCACCATCACTGGTCTGGAAATGTTCCGCAAGAGCCTCGAGTTCGCTCAGGCTGGCGACAACATCGGCGCTCTGCTGCGTGGTATTGACCGTGACCAGATCGAGCGTGGCCAGGTTCTGGCTGTTCCCGGCTCTGTTCATCCCCACACCACTTTCGATGGCCATGTTTACGTCCTGAAGAAGGAAGAAGGCGGCCGTCATACCCCGTTCTTCAACAACTATCGTCCTCAGTTCTACTTCCGTACCACCGACGTTACCGGCATCATCACCCTGCCCGAAGGCACTGAGATGTGCATGCCCGGCGACAACGTTGATATGCACGTTGAGCTGATCACCCCGGTTGCCATGGAAGAAGGCATGCGTTTCGCTATCCGCGAAGGCGGCCACACTGTTGGTTCCGGCGTTGTTTCCAAGATCGAGAAGTAATTTTCGGCTTGTGATATAGCTTTCAAGGCTCCTGCTGTTAAGGCAGGGGCCTTTTTGTTGTGTACGACTTATGGGGCGGGGAGGGGGCAAAGGCCGGGTGTGGAAGACCAAGGAAGGCATCATGAAAACATCAGAAATTGTAGATAGGGGAGAGGACACCATTCGGAACTTTGAAAAAGTGGAGCAGGAGAGGGCACTCACACCGCCCTACCTTGGGAAGGTGTATTTCCGGTCGCGGTTAAGGGGCAAGGGTTGATCTATCCCTAAGTTTTCGGAACGGTCAGGAACGCTCTCTACAGTACAATTTATAATGGGCAATTCTCAACCTCCAATTTTCCCTTCAAGTTTCCTCCAATCTCTGCCAAATCTCTCAACAACAAGCTAAACCGAAATGGCAAAAAATGCGCGATCACAATACCGGGTGATTGTATTAAGAGATTGCAAAGAACATTATCGGGGTAAATGTTTAATCATTTGATAAAATCAGGAATAAACCATTCAAAAATGTTAATAAATACCGCCAAAGGGTCACCGCACCGCAGCGCAAATAATGTGCGAAAAACAGGTTTCAGTTGATTCAAGGACAAAAATTTACATAGAAACCGCTCTAATGAACTATGCAAATTCTGGCAACTGTGATATAATGTATATACCTAGATGTGTCGGAAAGGTTATCATTTGCGGGATCAAGGCATGCAGCCGGTACAACGTTTTGTCAGCCGCTGTGCCGGGGCCAAAAGCCCCAAAAGCAGGCCGCAGCCCGGCAAGGGATCGCCAGACCGAGGGGAGCACAACCAGGCGTTTTGCAATCAACACCTGCAAAGTGCCGCACATCTGCCGTACCACTTTTCACACAAAAGGGGAAAGTAGTAACACTTAAGGGAGGATAAAACTATGAAGAAAAACCTTCAGCGTTTTGGTGCATCCGTGTTGGCAGCAGCCATGGTTGCCCAAAGCGTGGCGCTTCCCGCAGCAGCCGAAACTACCAAGATTGATTCTTCGGCAGCGCAGTCTGTTGCAGCTAGCGCAGCAAGCGCGGCCAGCGCTGTGCAGTCCCTGCCCAAGTTCACCAGCACCGCAGACCTGATCAAGCAGACAGCCCAAACGCTGGCTGCCCAGGGCGAAGTGCATGAACTGGAGCAGGACGATGCCAAGCTGGAAGCGACTGCACAGAGCAAGGCGGGCATGAGCCTTGCAGCGTTGGAAAATGCACTGGCCGATGCCATGTACGCCAACGCCGCAGCCGGCAAGATCAACACCGAAGCCTATGGCCTGAACAAGGACGAGATGGCATCGGTGATGGCTGCCACCATCAAAACGTATCATCTGTCCAGCGCCGTTACCGACCTGGGCTATGAGACGAACGCCGCAGGCGTTGTGACCGCCGTTACCTTTACCGGCAGCTCCGGCATGACCTCTGCGATGGAGTCCATGACCAACAGCGATGATGAAGTGATTGCGCAGCAGGCTGACAGCTACGCACAGGCTTACGTTGCTGAAAACTCCGATACCTTTGCGGCCAGCGCCGCTGCGGACGGCCATACCTATGGCGAGCCGAAATGGTACTGGAATGACACCAACCCGGAGGATGGCCACACCCATACCTGGAAAGAGACCCCCGATGGTTACTGGACCAAGACCGATGACGGCTGGGCTTACACCGCTGTGTATACCTGTGAAAAGGACGATGCCTACCAGAAGGTAGAAGGCACCGTAACCAAGGATACCACCGAGGCGAAGCCCGGCGTTGCCGGCAAGACCGTTTACTCTGCCAGCGTGCCCGCTGACAAGAGCCCGGTTAAGAAGGAATACAAGGAACCCACCACCCGCACCGACGACATTGCCGCCCTGCCCTGCCAGAGCCATGTCGTGTCCAAGGATGCAGATGGCAACTTTGTTGCTACCTTCAACTGGGAAATGAAGAAGGTCGAGGGCGAGCTGGCCGCTGACTACAGCAACGCCCAGCTGTTCTATGACAGCGAAACCGGCAAAATTTCTGCCGGCGCTCCCGTTACCATTGACTGGGAATGCACCAGCGTCACCTTCAAGTGCGCTGTCTGCGGCGAAGAAATCAAAACCCAGCCGGTAATGACCATGCCGGTCAGCGTTGTGGTAGACCAGAATAACAATTCCGTCTACATCAATGTGGGCGGCACCCCGACCCTGGATACCACCTCCGGCGGCACCGGCGTTACCCTGGTGTCCGCAATGAAGGACGGCAACTGGTACGATATGCAGAACAACCCGGTTGACGCAAGCAAGGTGAACTTCACCTATCAGAGCGGCGACAACAAGGGCAAGAACAGCCTGCTGCTGTACGACAGCCAGAAGACTGCCGTGTATGTGGACGACCAGGGCAACCAGGTCACCAATACTTACGATGTCTCCACTGCGCAGATGAACTACTACTACTTCCAGCTGTCGCAGTTCAACCAGGACGAAGCAGAGTACTTCGGCGTGGTTGCCCCGTTCTGGACCTCCAAGGGCGTTCAGAAGCAGGGCGAGGATGGCAGCATCACCGGCACCATGGGCGCAATCAAGATATTGTGCAGCATTGATCCGAACGATGATGTCCCGCCGACCACCATGGCATTCATGCTGAACATGCTGCCGCAGGCGTTCATGTCTTACGTCATGAACTATGGCGAAGCTCTGAAAGCCATCCGTGATGCAGGCTTGGCACAGGTTGCCAAGCTGGGTGACAGCGCTGACTATGTCACCAAGCTGCTGATCCTGCACGACTGGATCTCCCAGGTTGCAGAATTCGATATGGGCTCCATGGGCGATATCACCGGCGGCGGCAACAACGACCCCATCCAGACGACTGCTTTCGGTGCCCTGCTGGGCGGCGAGATCGGCGCTAAGGGCGTTGAGTATGGCTGCATCTGCCTGGGCTATGCAGCTGCATTTAACTACATGGTCCAGAATTTGCCTGACAACAAGAGCATCTATAAGAATGATGACGGCAGCTGGAAGACCCCCGATGAAGTAGGCGATAACGCTGTTGTTGACTTTGCCCAGATCCTGTATTACTGCGATACTTCTGATACCAGTGTTGCCGGTAATGCGTTCGGCGGCGGCATGTTCAACAACGTCCACTACTTCAACGCAGTCAAGGTCAACAAGCTGCAGGGCGACAGCAACTCTGCTACGATGACCACCGGCGAAGCCAACAAGAACTGGTACTATGTTGACGTCTGCTATGACGACGTGAACACCGAGTGCATGGCCCAGACCCGCGTTGAGAACGCAGGCGACATGCGCCATGTCAACTTCCTGGTTTCTCCCTCCGGTCTGGAAGGCCGTTACAGCAAGTACTATGATTACATTGACTCGCTGTACGATGGCTACACCTACACCAAGAACAAGAATCCCGATGTGGATGATGCCGGCAATGTTGTGTTGAACAACGGCAAGCCGCATTACTCTTACACCAAGGCGGAGAACAAGAACGAGACCCGTTACACCGATACCTGCTACGAGGATACCTGGTTCACCTCTATCTGCAGCCCCATCTACTTCGACAATAATTACTTCTATTACGTTGATACCACGACCAACCAGAACCTGTATAACAACATGCGCCGCCAGCAGTCCGAGAACGGCAACAACGGCAACTCTGGTTCCGGCAGCTCTGGTAACAACTCCCAGATGCAGCAGTTCATGAAGAAGATGCAGAACCAGGGCCCCGATACGCTGGAAGCACGTCCGCGTAATGCGAACTACTATATCCGCAAAGAGGATTCCAGCAGCAGACCCGGCGGCTTCAGCATGAGCAGCTTTACCAAGACGGATGACCCGTTTGATATCATCCTGATGTACTACAACGATCTGAAGGAAACCAGCAGCAACTTCAATGATGACGACAGCAATGCCAAGGTTCTGGCCGAAGCTGGCACCATCTATAAGATCGATACCAGTGCAAAAGATAAGCATACCAAGGTTGAAAACAACCTGAACACCGAGTGCCTGGCAGACGCTGCTGCAAAGCGGATCTACCCCGCACTGGTACACTCTACCGCACTGTATGATGGCAAGCTGTACTTCAACGTCAACAACGCCATCTACCGTATGGACCCGACCACCGGCGCAGTGGAAGAAGTGAAGGAATACAACACCGTCTATGGCGGCATTAAGCTGACCAAGGATAAGGACGGCAACATGGTTCCCGATACCCACTTTCCCGGCATGAGCATGGTTATCATGGATAGCGCCCAGGATACCAGCAGTGTGAAGTATCTGGGCACCTTCAAGAACCATCCTCTGGCGGGCCTGACCCTGCGTGACAGCTACAGCTTTGCTACCACCACCCAGCAGGGCCAGACTGTGATCACCGGCATCAACACCACCAAGGATCAGCTGGTCGTTTCTGTCGGCACCAACCTGTCCAACACCTATAAGGAACTGGTGGACGGCAAGGCAGAAGTCAAGACCGATGCCTCCGGCACTTCTTATGCAAACCGTAAGAGCTACAAGACCGAGTCCTGGAACTACAACCCGAGTTACAACCAGAACATGGGCAGCTCTGACGAGAAGAACAAGAACGAAGAGTTCATGTGGTGCGCTAACCTGGTTGAAACCATGCCGATGTCCGACATGGTCAGCGACCTGAGCAGCGGCGCAACCACCGATGTTTCCGTTGAAGCATGGTGTGATACCCCCGCTTACACCCAGGCCCGCACCACCAAGTACGGCCTGACCCAGGGTGAAAAGGTGTACGCTGACAACGCACTGCCCAAGGGCCATACCTGGGCTCTGGACGAGCTGGAAACCAAGTCCGTTGGCAACAATGTGTACCTGTGCTCTGATTGCCATACCGCAACCGAAAGCACCCCCCACACCGTTACCCTGCCCGATGCAGTTGAAGGCGTTACCCTGACCCTGGGCACCACCAGCAACACCTACATCAAGGACGATACCGTTACCCTGACCGTAGAAAAGGAAGGCACCGATATCGTTACCGTTACCGCAAAGAACGGCGATACCGATGTTGCTCTGACTGAAGTTCAGGAAGCAGCGCAGGACGAAGCCGCAGCCCAGGCTACCACCGAAAAGGCTAAGACGGTTTACACCTTCACCATGCCGGACGGCGATGTGACCATCAGCGTTACCAAAGACGCCAAGACCTATGCGGTCAATGTTGCTACCCTGACCAATGGTGAGATCACTGCTTCCGCTAAAGAAGCAGCTGAGAAGGAAACCGTAACCCTGACTGCTAAGCCCGCAACCGGCTATGCCCTGAAGGCTGGCAGCGTGAAGGTTACCTACAAAGACGCTGACAACACCGATAAGCCCGTTGAAGTGAAGGCTGATACCGAAAAAGCCAACACCTACACCTTTGCAATGCCTGCTTACCCTGTCAACGTCAGCGCAGAGTTTGTTAAGGAATACAAGGTTACCGCAGCTCCTGCTGAGAACGGCACTGTTACCGTAGACCCGACCGCAGCTGTTGAAGGCACCGACGTTACCGTTACCGTTAAGGCAGCTGATAACTACCAGCTCAAGGCTGACAGCCTGACCTACAGCTATCAGATCGGCGAAGATAAAAAGACCGAAAAGCTGCCCCTGACCGATGGCAAGGCTACCTTCAAGATGCCTGCCGCTGATGTTACCGTTAGCGCTGCGTTTGAAGCACTGACTGCAACTCCGACTGCAACTCCGACCGCAACTCCGACTGCAACTCCGACTGCAACTCCGACTGCAACTCCGACTGCAACTCCGACCGCAACTCCGACCGCAAAGCCGGCAGAGCCGACTGCTGTGCCGGAGCCGACTGCTGTGCCGGAACCGACTGCTGTGCCGGAGCCGACTGCTGTGCCGGAGCCGACTGAGGTACCGTCTACTGAACCCGAAACGCGCACCGCTCACGGTGCCGCTGAAAAGACCACCATTACCGCAATGGCTGTCTTTACCTGCACCGATAAGAACTGCGCAAGCGCACAGTTCGTGGATGCAACTGTAAAGCAGACCAGCGGCGTTACCACCGCTGCTGTCAACTTCAACGGCAAGGACTACACCGCCAAGTACGGCGAGAAGAACGGCTGGGTTGAAGAAAACGGCAAGAAGTACTGGTACGAAAAGGGCGTGAAGCAGGGTACCACCGGCCGCGGCAAAGAGATCTATGATCCCGATTCCGACGCTTGGTACTGGCTGGATGCTGTCCAGGGCGGCGCAATGACCGTCAGCAAGGACGTTTACCAGGAATCCGCCGCCGGCCAGTGGGCTGATAAGCCCGATGGCACCGGCAAGTGGGTCCGTTACGATGAGAACGGCCACATGGTCAAGGGCTGGCAGACGACCGATAAGGGCACCTACTACTTTGACCTGATCACCGGCGCTATGGCTAAGGGCGCAGGCGATATTGACGGTGTACCTTGCGCATTTGACGAGTACACCGGTATCGCTCTGGACGGCCAGTGGCTGACCATCAACGGCGCTGACTTCTGGTACGAAAAGGGCGTTCGCCAGGGCCTGGATGGCCGCGGCAAGGAAATCTACGACCCGGCTTCCGACGCTTGGTACTGGCTGGATGCCGTTGACCAGGGCAAGAAAGCCACCAGCAAGGATGTCTATCAGGAATCCGAAGCTGGCCAGTGGGCTGACCGCGCCGATGGTACCGGCAAGTGGGTCCGTTACGATGCACAGGGCCACATGATCAAGGGCTGGAGCGCTGACAAGCGTTACTATTTCGACCCGATTTATGGCACCATGGCTAAGGGCGATGCAGTCATCGATGGCCGCACTTATCACTTTGATAAGAACACCGGCGTTCTGCAGTAATCCCACAGCCGAACAATGAGCTGTAACCAGCCCATTAACCTCTAAATAAAAATGCCGCAGCAGATGTAACAGTCTGCTGCGGCATTTTTGTATTTGTGGGCATAGGTTCGGCGAAATATTTGCCAGGCCAGTAGGGCGGGGGACCCCACCCCGCCGAAAGCTAGAAATAGTACACGATTAAAAAATCGCAATTTACCTT
>OLOM01002444.1_pt1 | contig 11285 bp, 10 predicted proteins | sample 1672531 | NCBI WGS metagenome assembly OLOM01 (sample SAMEA3136696, study PRJEB25190) | human gut metagenome | reverse complement strand
ATATTTGATTTTGAATGAAACGATGAAACAAGAATTGATTTTAAGTGCGAAGAGTGGAGTTGATGTAAGAATCCTGACACCGCATATTCCCGATAAGAAAATTGTTTTTGAAATAACACGTGGTTTTTATAAGCAGCTTGTAGAAGCAGGTGTTAAGATTTATGAATTTACACCAGGATTTAATCACACAAAGAATTTTGTGGCGGATGATACTCTTGCAATTGTAGGCAGTGCAAATACAGATTATCGCAGTTATTTTCTGCATTATGAAAATGGTTGTTTAATGTATAAAACAAGTGAAATCAGAAAGATTAAACAGAACTTTTTAGATGCTTGTGAGAAATCACATTTAGTTACATTAGATGAAATTCATAAAACAAATGTCATTGTTCGAATGATTCGAGCAGTATTGAATCTTATGATTCCGTTGGTATAGGAGAAAAAGTTATGGAAAAGTTAGGACTTGTATTAGAAGGCGGCGGTATTCGTGGTGCGTATACTGCTGGTGCCCTGGAATGGCTGAAAGATAACAATGTAAAGTTTGATTATTATGTTGGTATTTCAAGCGGAGCTGCCTATCTATCTTTTTATTTGGAAGATCGTGTAGAAGTTGCACATAAAATGGCAACATATTATACATGTCAAAAGGATGTCGTTGGACTAAAAGCATTGTTACGCTGTGGACACTATGTTGATTATCAGCGTGTATTCGAAGAAGATATGAGAAAAAAAGAAGGTATGAATGTCGATAAAATCATTTCAGAAAACCTTCCTATGGAAGTTGGATGTTATGATCTAGCGCAGGGCAAAACAATTTACTTCAATGCAGAACAATTAGATCGAGAAATGAAGATTATTCGTGGTGCATGTGCGCTTCCAATTGCATCTGCAGTTGTTGATGTAAATGGCTATCGTTTGATGGATGGTGGCATTACAAAAATGATTCCAATTGAAAGAGCACTTGAACAGAACTGTACAAAATGTCTTGTTATTACAACGAAACCAAAAGATTATGTACGTAAACCATCTTCTAAGATTGTTTGCTGGTTAATGAAACTGATTTATAGAGAATGTCCTCAAATGGCAGAAGACTACAAAGTAAGACATTTAAATTACTACAAGCAAAGAAAAATCATAGATGATATGTGTGAAAAAGGCGATGCAATTAACATCTATCCTTCTAAAACACTGAAGGTATCTCGATGGAAAGGTGATCCTGCAACTTGTGAGGAATTGTATCAGTTAGGATATTCTGATATGGAGAAGCAGAAGGATCAAATCTTTGCATTATTACAGAATGGAGAATAGGACTGGAAACAGTCTTTTTTTCTTAAAAATGGATGTCAACAGTTGAATATAAAAATAAGCATGCTAAGCTATATGGCGGGTTGATACCCAAAGGAGAGAATGAAAATGAAAAAGATTGGAAAGCTCCTGTTGAGTGCAATGATGGCGATGAGTCTTGTTGCATGTTCTTCAGCAGGAAAAGGTGTATCAGGTGAATATACTGGTACAGCAAAAGGTCTTGGTGGTGATGTTAATGTTACATTAACACTTAAGGATTCTGTCATTACTGATGTTAAGGCAGAAGGAAAACAGGAAACAGAAGGAATTGGTACAAAAGCTCTTGAACAGTTACCTGGTGAAATGGTTGAAGGAAATACAATCAATGTTGATGGTGTTTCTGGTGCAACTGTAACTTCTGATGCTATTAAGGAAGCAGCTAAGGAAGCTTTAAAGAGTGCTGGTCTCAATCCTGATGACTATGCAACAGCAAATGCTGGCAAGAAAGAAGAAGACGTTACAAAGGATGCAGATGTCGTTGTCGTTGGTGCTGGTGGTGCTGGTATGACAGCTGCAATCGTTGCTGCAAATGAAGGTAAAAATGTAGTTGTTGTAGAAAGTCAGTCTGCAGCTGGCGGAAACTCTGTTAGAGCAACAGGTGGAATGAACGCTGCTAAGACAACTTACCAAGATGAAAATACATTTGAAGAATCAGCTGGTGTTGAAAAGACATTAGCAGCAGCTGAAGCATATAAAGACAATAAAGACATTGCTGCATTAACAGAAACAGTTAAGAAGCAGTGGGATGAATATCAGAAGGATCCTAAAGGATACTTTGATTCAACTGAATTAATGGAATTAGATACAATGATCGGTGGTAAGGCTGTTAACAACTTTGATCTTGTTAAGACATTAGTTGAAAACAGTGCTGATTCTATCGAATGGTTATCCACAATTGGTGCTGATCTTAAGAATGTTGGTCAGTTCGGTGGAGCTTCTGTTAAGAGAATTCATAGACCAGTGAATGATCAGGGACAGGTTGTTTCTGTAGGTTCTTATTTGATTCCAATTCTTGAAAAGCAGGTTGAAAAAGAAGGTGTAGAAGTTCTTTATAACACAACAGCTAACAAAATCATTATGAAGGATGGTAAGGCTGCAGGTATTGAAGCTGAAGGTAAGACAGGTAACAAGGTTACTGTAAATGCTAAGGCTGTTGTACTTGCTACTGGTGGTTTCGGTGCTAACAACGATATGGTTGCTGAACAGAATCCTGATCTCAAGGGTTATATTACAACAAATGCTAATGGTGCACAGGGTCAAGGTATCACAATGGCTACTGCTGATGATGTAAATGCTGCTACAGTTGATATGAAGCAGATTCAGTTACACCCAACAGTACATGTTGAAGGAGATAATGCTGTATTAATTACAGAAGGTCTTCGTGGTGATGGTGCTATCTTAGTTAACCAGTCTGGTGAAAGATTTACAGATGAAGTTGGTACAAGAGACGTTGTAAGTGCTGCTGAAAATAGCCAGGAAGGTGGCTATGCTTGGTTGATCGTTGATCAGAAGATGGCTGATGCTTCTGCAGTTATCCAGGGCTATATTGACAAGGGATATGCTGAAAAGGGCGAAACATATGAAGAATTAGCTAAGGCTATGGAAATGGATGAAAAGACATTTGCTTCCACAATGGATGAATGGAACAAGTGTGTAGAAAGCAAGAAGGATGAAAAGTTCAACAGAACTACATTCGCTGATAAGTTAGATACAGCTCCATACTATGCAATTAAGGTTCAGCCAGGTGTTCACCATACAATGGGTGGTCTTGTAATTGATACAAATACAGAAGTATTAGATACAGACAATAATGTTATCCCTGGATTATTTGCTGCTGGTGAAGTTACTGGTGGTGTACACGGTGCTAACAGACTTGGTGGTAATGCAGTTGCTGACTTCGTAGTATTCGGTAGAATTGCTGGTACTCAGGCAGCTGACTACGTTGGCTAATTCATAGAATCATGTTGAAAACAGATGCTTGTGAAAGAGTGTCTGTTTTTTTTGTTGAGAAAATAAAAAAACAGACTATACTATTTCTAACAAATACTGCGAGGCTGAAAGAATCCCTGGACAGCTGATGATACGATATGTGGGGTCTGCTATTTTTGATAGCTGGGGGGGCCCACGGCAGTATTGAGGAACATAGGATGACTTCTGTCATCCTTTTGTTTGTTAATAGTAAAAGTGATGTAAAATACTATTTATTATTCAGGAGGTGATGTGAGTGAAAGGAAATATGGTGAATGGAAATCCATTGAAGTTGATTTTGAATTTTGCTTTGCCACTGTTGCTAGGTAATTTATTTCAACAAACATATAACATGGTGGACGCTGCTATTGTAGGACAGACATTAGGTTCTTCTTCTTTGGCTGCTGTTGGTGCAACTTCTTCTGTGCAGTTTCTAGTGTTGGGATTCTGTATGGGAACATGTGTTGGATTTGGTATTCCAGTTGCACAAAGATTTGGTGCAGAAGACTATGATGGTTTAAGGAAGTATGTGTATTGTGGTGGTATTTTATCCGCAGTCATTGCAGTTGTGATGGCTGTTGGAACAGTTGCATTATGTGCTTTAATTCTTGAATTATTACAAGTGCCAGCAGATATTTTTTCACAGTCATACAGTTATTTAGCAATCATATTTGCAGGAATTCCTTGTACAATCCTGTATAACTATTTATCTAGTATCTTACGTGCAATTGGCGACAGTAAAACACCATTCTATTTTTTAGCAATGTCTGCAGTATTAAATATCTTTTTGGATTTCTTCTGTATTGTTGTTTTGAAATGGGGCGTTGCAGGTGCTGCAATTGCTACGATATTCTCACAAGGCGTTTCTGGAATTCTTTGCTTATTATTAATTGTTAAAAAATTTCATATACTACACCCTCATAAAGAAGATCGTCATATGAATGGTAAAATTTCAAAAGATTTGATTGTTATGGGAATGCCAATGGGACTGCAGTTCTCTATTACTGCGATTGGTTCCATGGTTATGCAAAGTGCAAATAATGGCTTAGGAACAATCTATGTTTCAGGCTTTACTGCAGGAATGAAAATCAAGGCATTTATGATGTGTCCTTTCGATGCAATTGCTACAGCAGTTTCCACATTTGCTTCCCAGAACTATGGTGCCGGAAAGATGGATCGAGTTAAAACTGGTATTAGACAGGGTACGGCAATTGGCGTAGGCTATGGTGCAATTGCTGGTGTTATATTGTTCTTTTTTGGAAGAACATTGTCAATGTTATTTGTTTCAGCCAGTGAAGCAGCAGTACTGGATGCGAGTGCATTATATTTAAGAAGAATGGGTATTTTCTGGTGGACACTTGGAATCTTGAATGTTTTAAGAACATCTGTACAGGGGCTTGGATATGCTTCAAGAGCTGTCATGGCTGGAGGCGCAGAAATGTTCTGCAGATGCTTTGTAGCAATCTTATTAGTTCCAGTTTTCCATTATGATGCGATTACATTCTGTGATCAGGTTGCATGGGTTGGCGGATGCCTATACATCATTCCAGCTTGCATTTTAACTGTCAGACACCTGGAACAAGAAGTGAAATCCAGGGCAAACCTAGATCAGTTGCAAGCATAAAAAAAGGATTTTGAAGTTTGACTTCAGAATCCTTTTTTTAGAAGCTGCAAGTATCTGGATTAATATTTTCTGGTCCATAGTTTTTCATGGCATCTAAGAATTTCATATCTGTATCACTGATATCGAAATTAAATGCTTCAAAACATTGTCTTAATTCATCTTCATTCTTTCCGGAACATAATGAGATACAATCTTTTTCAAGATGATATCTTGTTGCAATTGCACGTGGGGTTGTGTGATACTTGTTTGCGAAAATTGCTAATTCGTTTGAATTAAGAATGACATCATTCATAGGAGGTAAAAATGCCTCTGTTTGAATGTTATGTTCATTTGCACAATATAAATTGTCATTGAATGGGAATCCTGGATAGATTCTAGCCTGGTTTACCATTGGGGCAATTTCTGACTGTTCTAGACAGAATTCAATATGTCTAGCTTCATAGTTTGCAACACCAATTGCTCTAGCTTTTCCTTCTTTATAAATCGTTTCTAATGCTTTCCATGTTTCGATTGCTGTTTCTTCATATGTATCACGATATTTTGAAGGATTTGGCCAGTCGATTAAGAAGAGGTCAACGTAATCTGTCTGTAATCTTTTTAGTGTATGATCAAATTCTCTTAAGGCCTGTTGATATCCATGATTATCATTATCTAGTTTCGCTGTGATAAAAAGTTCGCTTCGATTGACTTTGGAATCCTGGAAGGCCCTTCCAGCTGCTTTTTCTGTAATGCTTTCTGGAGAAATATCAAAATGTCTAAAACCGACATTGATTGCACTTAATATTCTTTCATAGTTGTTTTCACCATGATTTTTATCTACACGATATCCAAGAGTTGGAATCACAACGCCATTATGTAGTTGAATTTCTTTAGTATCAATTTGACTCATAGGTACCTCCGACTAGTATTATACGCCTATTATTTCCACACGTTAAAAAACAAAAACAGCAAAATGTATATGTGTCCATAAAAATGGACAGTAAAAATAACGATGAATGCTAAAGTATTGGCGTACAAAGAAAGAAGGACACATATATGAACACAGAACAGAAAGTATGCATTAGAATTTGGAATCATGAAGTTGACGCTGATCAAATGACGGCAGAAGAATTGTATGAAAGTTTAATGAACTCTTTTGATGCAATTAAGCTTCCATCCTATTCCAAGTTGTAAATAGCATAAATAAAGCAAAATTCAAGGAAATATATAGGAAAATGCGTGCTGATAGCTATGGCAAATCGGTTATATACTTGTTATAATATTTGGTGGAATCTCTAGTTATATTTTCCTTTTAATAATAACCAGCCTTTCCTCTTGAACAATGATATAGGGAGACAATTGTATGGATATAAAAGAATGCTATGAAGCAATGCATGGCGATTATGAAGATGTTTTTTCTCGCCTTAGAAATAACGCATTGATTATTAAACTTGTTAAGAAATTTGAATCTGATCAAAGCTATGCAGAATTAAAACAGGGCTTAGCTGACAAAGATGCTGAAAAAGCATTTCGTGCAGCACATACATTAAAAGGTATCTGTTTGAATCTTGGTTTTTCTCAGCTGATAGAAGATGTTGTTAATATTACAGAAATTTTAAGAGCTGGGAAACTTGAAGGTACAGATGAACTATTCTCAAAGATTCAAACAACTTATGAGAATACAGTTGCTGAAATTAAAAAATTGGACTAAGAGGAATCGAAAGATTCCTTTTTTGCATTAGTTTACAGGTATAATAAAAACATGTTGAAAATGAAGAATAAAGGATTTACATTAGCAGAATTACTTATTGTTGTAGCTATCATTGCAATACTTGTGGCAATTTCATTGCCATTGTTTTCATCACAGATTGCAAAAGCAAATCTGCAGGCAGACCAGACACACGTATCTGCGGCAAAAGCATCTGCAGTAGCAGAATATTTAGATACAAACAGCCATGATACGATCACTTATTATTTTGATGCTGGAATTGCAATGGCAAATAAGGATAATAGTGAAGGTATTGCTGGATACGGAAAGAGTACAAAAGAACCATATAAAAAACAAACAGGTGCAGATGATGGTGTACCTGTGAATGAAGATGGTTCAAAGAATATCATTCAAGTCATTGTTGGAAACAATGGAACTGTAATGTCTACGAGCTGGGTACCAGTGGGTACAAATTCAAATTCTCAAGGTGGTGGAAGTATTTCACCTGCACCTTCACCTGCACCTACACAAGAACCTGCACCTTCAGCAACAACAGAACCTGTTACACCAACACCAAATCTAGATGTTTCGAAATGGGCAGAAGCTAATAATAGAGGAGACTGGCCAACAAAAACACATCCTGGATCAATTGTTCAGGGAAATATTTATAAGTATAATGGGAAATATTATGTTGCTGCTACTGATGCTAATTACACAATATGGTGGGCTGATGATCCAATAACTAGGGATTATGTAGGAGTGCTAATAGATCCTAAATCAACAATTATTACGAAATCTGATATAGATCATTTCTATGTTGAAAATGGCCAAAATAAAATAAAGAATCAAACAAGAGGAGATTTGTTTATTTACGAAGACGGAAGTGTTTATATTTGTAAAACAAATGCAAGTAATAATCCAGAACCTAAAGGTAATGGTAATTGGATCCTCATCAATACAAAATAACTTTCAACCATCTGCTGAATTCCTGGCAGGTGGTTTTCTTTATGCTGAATATGGTAGAATATTCCACACGTGGAGGTATTTACGATGATCATAACACTTACTGTAATTATTCTTTGTATTGCGAATTATATACGTCTAGTACAAAAGCAAAAGAGTGAGACATATGACATAGCACTTGTAGAATGCGGTGCTCTACAAAAGCCATCCTATAACATTCAAAAAGAATTCTATAGATTCTTAACAGCGGGATTTGTTCACTTCTCAGTAGCACATCTACTCATTAACATGTATTGCTTATGGTCAATGGGATCAAGTATGGAAATGATGTTAGGACCAGTGAGATACTGTATCTTACTGTTTGGCTCTATCATCACAGGAAATATATTTGCATATCTTATGGGAGATGAGTATTCCATTTCTGGTGGCATGAGCAGTGGAATTTATGGGCTGCTTGCAGTGGAGGTTACTTTGATATTTGCTACGTATGGAATAGAAGGAATTACAGGCAGTCCTTCATTGCTGACTGCATTATTATTGAACTTAGGAATGAATTTTATGCCTGGTGTTGGATGGAAGTCGCATCTTGGCGGTGCATGTTTTGGCGTGTTATTTGTATCATATTTATTCTATTTTTGAGTATTTCCTCAGGGAGATACTTTTTTTGTTAGAACGAATTAGAAAAATATTTAACAAAAAAATAATTGACAATGAATCTATTTTTCCGTTATCCTATTGCAGTACAAATCGTACAGAAATTGACCGCTTAGAAATAGGCTAAGGCTACACGGACGGCCGGGTCAAATGCCGAAGACTTGTTGAAGAAGCAAGAACCGTATTTAGGGAATACGGAAGGGTGTTTACCCTTATTGATTGAGTTAAAAGCTCAGTTTTGTAAAGTTATGTGTAATATATACCTTATGAAATGGTCAATAAGCTGGAATTTCTGTAACGGAAAGTATGCAGGTAGATTGTGAAGATAGGTGTGTATTGCGCATCTATCTTTTTTGTTTGTGAAAGGGGAATGAATTAAAAATGAAAAAGACATTGCAAGCAAGCCTTAGTGCAGTATTAGTGTTGAGTTTAGCTGGATGTAAATCTACAGCAGCTTCAGTATCTTCAACACAAAGTGCGCAAAACAACACTTTCTATCAAGATGCTATTGATGCGTATGTGAATGAAATTGATATGGATTATGCATATGATTTCACAAAAACATTATCATTGGATCCATCACTACATGACAATTCACTTGGTTTTAGAACAAGTGGATCTGATGCGGAACATAGAACTGCAGATTATCTCGCAGAAAAAATGGAAGAAATTGGTTTAAAGAATGTAGAAAAGATTCCAGTTACAGTTGATAAGTGGCAGTATAATGATGCTTCTTTAACAATTGATGGTACAGATATTGACTTGATGCCTGTATCTTATATGGTTAACGGTACTGATGAAAAGGGTATTACAGGTGAAATCGTTGATTGTGGAACTGGTTTTGCGGAAGATTATGAAGATAAAGATGTCAAAGGAAAGATTGCATTAGTTGGTGTTGACCAATATAACGAATCTTGGATTGGCGGATATATTTATGAAGCATATGAACATGGAGCAAAGGCTTTAGTTACATATGACTTAGATGGCTATGGCAGATACAGCGATGATGATCATCAGATTCAGGATGTATGTGCTGAAGATATTATGCCATCAGCAATCATTACAATGAGTGAATACAAGCAAATCAAAAAGGCATTGGATGCAGGTCATAACAAAGCAAATTTAGTCATTGACAGTGTCATGGAAGATGGCAAGGGAACAAGCTACGATGTTGTTGGCTATATTCCTGGCAAGTCTCATGATCAGCAGATTATTTTTGCGGGTCATTATGACATGTATTTCACAGGTTTCCAGGATGACTGCAGTGCTATTGGCACAATCATGACGATGGCTAAAACAATGATTGATAGTGGCTATGTTCCTGAAAATGACATTGTCGTAGTAGCACATGGTGCAGAAGAATGGGGTGCAACAGGTACAGAATTTGACTGGACAAGGGGTGCATATGAACTTATTAACAATGTTCATCCTGAATGGGCAAGCAAGACATTGGCAATGTTCAACTTTGAATTGGATGCATTTGATGACGGTGGTGATACATTCATGATCACAAGTGTTCCTGAATATGCAACTTTAGTAAAGAACTTAGTTGATGAAGGTGTATTGGATGGTGCTGTAAAAGACTATGAAAAGGGTATTTCTGCAGAAACATTTGATACAACAACAATGGAAGATGGTATTTCTTATAGAGGTGCAGGTGTTCCTTACTTCCTGAATACAACGGATACATGTTCTGGTTCTGAAAGTGAAGATGGTGAATATACATGGTCACAGTTACACTATCATACAGAATCTGATAATACAGATACATATAGTGAAAAAGTCATGAAGGCAAACATTGCGGTATTTGGTAGTATTGCGATTGCAATCGATCAGCTTCCAGCAATGACATTAGATATGCAGGCTACAATTGATGATCTTTCTGAAAGCTTCAATGAAGACTTGGCGGAAGAAGCAGGTGTATCTAAAGCAGACTGGGAAAATGCACTTTCAGTATTTCAGAAAGAAGTTGATGCATTGAATGCTGAAGGCAAAGATATCAATGAGAGATATGTAAAGGCTGTATCTTCTAAGGCAGATGTAAAAGCAATCCAGGAAGAAGGAAAAGCTTACAACAAGAAAGTATTAGAGTTATTTAAGTATGTTCAGGATAACTTTATTGGTATTGTTTTCTCTAGTGATGTTGTGATGAAGCATGTTGGCTATCAGAATAACATTGAATACATGGATGAAGTCATTGATGATTTAAATGATAACAAGATTAGTGATGCATTAGATGTTGCATATCAGTTAAATGGTCTATGTGAATATAATTACTATTTATTCTCACCAAATGCTGCAGCTAAGATTGACGCACATGCTGATAAAGCTGTTGATAATAACAAATGGTGGGGAAATGACAAGGGATTCTACTTCACAAATACAAAAGAAGCTACTGCTTCCTTACTCAAAAGGGAAGATGGAGATGATGTGAGTGAAGAAATCAAAGTTTATGAAGATGCTAGAGCACAACAGTTAAACTACTACAAAGATTCTCTTGAAAAAGAAATCCAGGCAATGGAGAAGATTGGTAAATAAGGTTATAATCCTGACTTTAGGAGTTGAAGATATGGATAAGAAAAATAAAGGTTTTACATTGGCTGAATGACTGGTGGTTGTGGCAATTATAGCTGTACTTGTAGCTATTTCAATTCCTATCTTTACATCTCAATTACATAAAGCAGAGGTGACAACGAACCAGGCAAACCTTAGAGTTTACTATGCTGAGATTCAGACGGATTATCTTCAAAAAGATAAATATAACAGTTTAGTTCCAGAAAATGATGGTGGTGTAAATAAAAACCATATTATTAGACATTTAGATGGAACAGCAACGGAATTGAAAGCTGGCTTCTATGCGGTAGCTAAATTATCATCTGGTGGCTATCAAATATCATATTATTGTGATGACTACATGAAAGATTTTCATAAAGAATGCATGATAGTTATTGGATGATTCATTTAAAATAATTTCATAAACTGAGGAAATGTTGTTAGGGACCGGTGAAAATCGCCAAAAAGTGTCCAGTGAAAATCGCCATTTTC
>OLOM01002439.1_pt1 | contig 11298 bp, 9 predicted proteins | sample 1672531 | NCBI WGS metagenome assembly OLOM01 (sample SAMEA3136696, study PRJEB25190) | human gut metagenome | reverse complement strand
TTTATGATACAGGTATCGGTAAAGAAGGATATTCCATTATCGGACAGGGACAGATCGACAGGATCCTAAGCGGTAAACCGGAAGAGAGAAGAGAGCTTTTTGATGAGGCAGCAGGTATTGTTAAATTTAAGAGAAGAAAGAATACCACTATCAAAAAACTGGAGGAAGAACGCCAGAACCTGGTCAGAGTGACAGATATCCTCTCGGAGCTTACCAGACAGCTGGAACCACTGGAGAAACAGTCAGAGACAGCAAGAGTTTATCTTTCCAAAAGAGAGACTCTTAAGGAACTGGATGTGAATATGTTCCTGATGGAGTATGCTGCTGCAGCCAAAGAACTCAAGGAACTGGAAGAGAAGAACATAATTGCGCAGAATCAGCTGAAGGATACCCAGAGTTCCTATGACCGGACCAAGGTGGAATATGAACGTCTGGAACAGGAGCTGGAAGATTTAAATTCCAAAATGGATGCACTTCGCATTTCCGGTCAGGAGCAGGCAATCCGTAAACAACAGCTGGAAGGCCAGATCAATGTATTAAATGAGCAGATACTGGCAGGGGCACAGAATGAAGAGCATTATAAGGGACGTATCCAGACTATTGAGGCTGAACTTTCAGTAAGAACAGATTCAAAGAAGAAACTTGAAGAAGAAAAAACGGATATTTATGCACAGTTAAAGGCTGTCCGTAAGAAACTTTCTGAGGAAGAAGAGAAATTAAGGACAGCGCAGGAGAATATGGAAGCCTGTACTCTCGAAGTGGAGAATGGCAAAAATGAGATTATTGAAATTCTGAACAGCCGCGCCAATGTCAAGGGTAAAGCCCAGAGATTTGATGCAATGATGGAACAGGCAGAAATCCGTAAGGCAGAGATCAGCCAGCGTATTCTCAGACTGAAGAGTGAAGAGGAAGAGCAGCAGACCATTCTGACTACAGCCCGGAAACAGTATGATGAGATTACATCCCAGATTGAAAATGCCAATGAGGAATGTGAACATCTGAATCTGAGTGTGATGAAGATTCAGGAAAAGCTGAAGGAACAGAACACAAAGCTGGAAGCAGAACAGACAGCCTATCACAGAGAGGCATCCCGGCTGGATTCTCTCAGAAATATCGCGGAGCGCTATGATGGATACGGAAACAGTATCCGGAGAGTTATGGAACAAAAAGAACGTGTTCCGGGAATCCAGGGTGTTGTCGCAGATCTGATCCAGGTAAACAAAGATTATGAGATCGCTATCGAGACAGCTCTTGGTGGGAGTATTCAGAATATTGTTACAGATAATGAGCAGACTGCCAAAACCATGATCAAATTTCTGAAAAAGAATCGTTATGGACGTGCGACCTTTCTTCCCATGAGCAGCATAAGTCCCAGAGGTGAGTTTACACCGAAAGAAGCACTGAAAGAGCCGGGCGTTGTGGGGATTGCCAGCGAACTGGTGTCCGTAGCTTCTCAGTATCAGCAGATCACGAAATTCCTTCTTGGAAGAGTGCTGGTAGTTGATAACATTGATCATGCCATTGCAATAGGAAAAAAATACAGACACAGTCTGAGAATGGTCACAACAGAGGGTGAATCCTTAAGCCCGGGAGGTTCCATGACCGGCGGTGCCTTCAGAAACAACAGCAATCTGCTTGGAAGACGGCGTGAAATAGAGGAACTGGAAACAAAAGTAAATCAGCTGAAGCAGAATCTGACCGAAATGCAGAATGCTGTTGAGGAAAATAAAAATCAGAGAAACAGGCTTCGTGATGCCATTGCAGGATTTCAGGAAAAACTCCGTCAGAAATATATAGAACAGAATACTGCCAGAATGAATATCAAACAGCAGGAAAAGAAAGCTGAGGAGATCCGAAGCGGATATGCGCAGATCAACAGAGATCAGGCAGAGATCAAACGCCAGGTCATGGAAATCCGGCAGGATCATGACCGGATTGCCAGGGAACTGGAGAATTCAAAGCAGGATGAGAAAGAACTGGAGAGTTTTATTGAGACAAAGCAGTCAGAACTGGATGAATGGAAAGAAGAAGAGAAGAAAATCACCCGGGAGTTAGAAGAAATCCGTCTTCAGTCATCCGCTCTTGAACAGAAAGAGAAATTTGACCAGGAAAACCTGAGCCGTCTGAAAGCAGAAATCACAGCTTTTATGACTGAGAAAGAGGATATTTATCAGTCTCTTGCTCACAGCAGTGAAGAGATGGAAAAGAAGCAGGAGATGATCACCCAGCTGAAAAAAGAGTCGGAAGAGTCTGTCCTTCATGAAGAACAGGCACAGATGCAGCTGAAAAATCTGCAGAAGGAGAAAGAGAGCAGAACTTCTCAGCATAAAGATTTTTTTGAGAAAAGAGATTATCTGTCCGGTCAGATCGGACTTCTGGATAAGGAATGTTACCGTCTGCAGGGACAGATGGACAAGCTGGAGGAGAACAGGGAAGAGCGGATTGCCTATATGTGGTCCGAGTATGAGATTACTCCCAATAATGCTGTTTCCTACAGAAAAGAGGAACTTACTGATCTTTCGCAGATGAAGCGACAGGCAGCTCAGATTAAAGATGATATCAGAAAGCTGGGACCTGTAAATGTAAATGCTATTGAGGATTATAAGGAACTTCTGGAAAGACACACCTTTCTGTCCGGCCAGTATGAGGATCTGGTCACAGCGGAGAAAACTCTGGAACAGATCATTCAGGAGCTGGATGAGGGAATGCGGAAACAGTTTTCTGAGAAATTCGGCGAGATCCAGAAGGAATTTGACAAGGCATTTAAGGAATTGTTCGGAGGCGGAAAAGGAACTCTGGAGCTGGATGAAGAGGCAGATATCCTGGAGGCAGGAATTAAGATCATTTCCCAGCCGCCGGGAAAGAAACTGCAGAATATGATGCAGCTTTCCGGCGGGGAAAAAGCTCTGACAGCTATCGCACTTCTTTTCGCGATCCAGAATCTGAAGCCGTCACCGTTCTGTCTGCTGGATGAGATCGAGGCAGCGCTGGACGATTCCAATGTTGGGCGATTTGCCGGATATTTACAGAAGTTGACGAAAAACACACAATTTATTATAATAACCCATAGACGTGGAACTATGAACGCCGCAGACCGGCTTTATGGTATTACCATGCAGGAAAAAGGGGTATCCACACTGGTTTCCGTCGATCTGGTGGAGAATCAGCTTACCCAGTAACAGGAGGAGTTTCACATGGCAGAAGAAAAGAAAGGTTTTTTTAAACGATTAGTCAGTGGACTGGCAAAGACCAGAGACAATATCGTAGCCGGATTTGACAGTATTTTCAGTGGTTTTTCCAGTATTGATGAAGATTTTTATGAAGAGCTGGAAGAGATTCTGATCATGGGTGATATCGGGATCAATGCGACCACTTCTATTATTGAGAATTTAAAGAAAGAGGTTTCCGAACGTCATATTAAGGAACCGATGGAATGTAAACAGCTTCTGATCAATGAGATCAAGGATCAGATGCGTGTGGACAGCACAGAGTATGAATTTGAGAACCGCAAATCCGTAGTCTTGGTGATCGGTGTCAATGGTGTCGGAAAAACCACTTCAGTAGGAAAGCTTGCAGGAAAATTAAAAGACCAGGGCAAGAAGGTTATCCTTGCAGCAGCCGATACTTTCCGCGCAGCAGCAGGAGAGCAGCTTACTGAGTGGGCGAACCGTGCAGGTGTGGAGATCATCGGCGGACAGGCGGGAGCAGATCCTGCATCTGTTATCTATGATGCGGTGGCTGCAGCCAAAGCAAGAAATGCAGACGTACTTCTCTGTGATACAGCAGGACGTCTTCATAATAAAAAGAACCTTATGGAAGAACTCCGCAAGATTTACAGGATCCTGGAGAGGGAGTATCCGGATGCATATCTGGAGACACTGGTAGTGCTGGATGGTACCACCGGACAGAATGCCCTTGCACAGGCGAGACAATTTGCGGAGGTCGCAAATGTCAGCGGTATTATCCTTACCAAGCTGGACGGAACTGCCAAGGGAGGTATTGCAGTTGCCATCCAGTCTGAACTGGATATTCCGGTGAAGTACATTGGCGTAGGAGAAAGTATTGACGATCTTCAGAAATTCGATGCAGATGCATTTGTAAATGCGTTGTTTGATGTAGACCATAAAGAAAACCCGGACGCTTAAGATTAGGATGTACTTTCGGAGTCAAATCAAGTACAAAAAGATTCCGGGAGTACATTTAGGACAAAATGGAGGAAAAAACAATGCTTACTTTAGAGAGTTTTGAACAGGCATCAGAGATCGTAAAACAGGTCACACAGGAAACAAAGCTGATCAAGAGCAGCTATTTCAGTGAACTTACAGGAAATAAGGTTTATTTAAAACCGGAGAATATGCAGCGTACAGGTGCATACAAGGTTCGTGGTGCTTATTATAAGATCAGCACTCTTTCCGATGAAGAGAGAAATAAAGGTCTGATCACAGCATCCGCCGGAAATCATGCACAGGGTGTTGCCTATGCTGCGCATAAATATGGTGTGAAGGCAGTGATCGTTATGCCCACCACAACTCCGCTGATCAAGGTTGAGAGAACAAAGAGTTACGGTGCAGAGGTTATCCTGCATGGTGATGTATATGATGAGGCATGTGCACATGCATTGGAACTTGCTGAGAAAGAGGGATATACCTTTATCCATCCTTTCGATGATCCGGCAGTTGCCACAGGACAGGGTACCATTGCAATGGAGATCGTTCAGGAGCTTCCACTTGTTGATTATATTCTGGTTCCGATCGGTGGAGGTGGACTTGCAACAGGTGTTTCCACACTTGCGAAGCTGTTAAATCCACATATCAAAGTCATTGGTGTGGAACCGGCAGGGGCTGCCTGCATGAAGGCTTCTCTGAAGAAGGGTGAGGTTGTGACTCTTCCGCACGTAAATACGATTGCTGACGGTACTGCCGTACAGACACCCGGAAAGAAAATCTTCCCGTATATCCAGAAGAATCTGGACGATATCATCACTATCGAGGATGATGAACTGATCGTTGCTTTCCTTGACATGGTTGAGAACCATAAGATGATCGTAGAGAATTCCGGTCTTCTGACAGTGGCAGCGCTTCGTCATCTGGATGTGAAGGGAAAGAAGATTGTTTCTATCTTAAGCGGTGGAAACATGGATGTTATTACCATGTCTTCTGTTGTTCAGCATGGTCTGATCCAGAGAGACAGAATCTTCACAGTATCTGTGCTCATTCCGGATAAGCCGGGTGAACTGGTACGTGTGGCAAGCGTGATTGCCAGGGCTCAGGGCAATGTTATCAAGCTGGATCATAACCAGTTTGTAAGCACGAACAGAAATGCGGCAGTGGAACTTAAGATCACATTGGAGGCTTTTGGCACAGATCATAAGAATGAGATTGTTAAAGCTCTCGAAGATGCAGGATGCAGACCAAAGGTGATCCGCCCAAGTCTGTGATTGTCTCAGAGTAGCATCTGCCATGTAAATAAATGAAATGGGAGCCCTGGTGTTCAGTATATGGATATCAGGGCTTTTTTGTAACTTATATTAGAGGTCTCAAAGGGACGCGCAGAAAAACAGTTTGTTTCGTGTGCGGTTTCGGGATCTAAGATATTCTAAGCTGCCATAAATCTGCTAAAAGCATGAGCCGTCTTATCAAACTCGCTCCGTTGCAAACTTCGCTCAGACAGTGATGCAGCCGGCTCATAACGCAGATTTCTGCCAGCTAAGAATATCTAAGATCCCTGCAAATGCACACGAAACAAACTGTTTTTCTTCGCTGGATATTTAGCGGTAATTTATGGAATTGCTATAAATTAACTTTGTCAAGAGAAAATGCTTGACAGCACATTGGAAATAGGTTAATATAGTCAAGGTGATTACAGATGGAGAAGTTTGTAGAGCAAGGTTATTTATATGATTTTTATGGAGAACTTCTGACAGAGAGACAGCAGCAGGTTTATGAGAGCGTGGTGCTGGAGGATTACTCGCTGAGTGAAGTCGCAGAGGATCTGGGCATCAGCAGACAGGGTGTGCATGATATGATCAAGAGATGCAACAAGACCCTTGAAGAGTATGAACAGAAGCTTCATCTTGTAGAGAAATTCCTGAATATACGGGCACAGGTAAAGCAGATCCGTGTACTTGCCCGGGAATATCATTCCGATGAAATTATAAATATTTCCAATGAGATTTTAGAGGAGTTATAACATATGGCATTTGAAAGCTTGACAGATAAACTGCAGAATGTATTTAAGAAGTTGCGAAGCAAGGGCCGCCTGACAGAGGAGGACGTTAAGCTTGCCCTTAAGGAAGTAAAGATGGCTCTGTTAGAGGCAGACGTAAACTTTAAGGTTGTGAAGCAGTTTACTAAATCTGTACAGGAGCAGGCAATCGGACAGGACGTTATGAGCGGTCTGAATCCGGGTCAGATGGTGATCAAGATTGTTAATGATGAACTTGTGAAATTAATGGGAAGTGAGACAACAGATCTGCCTCTTCGCCCGGGAAATGAGATCACAGTGTTCATGATGGCAGGTCTGCAGGGTGCAGGTAAGACCACCACAGTTGCGAAGCTTGCAGGTAAGCTGAAATCCAAAGGTAAGAAACCTCTTTTAGTAGCCTGCGATGTTTACCGTCCGGCGGCTATCACACAGCTGCAGGTCAACGGCGAGAAACAGGGCGTGGAAGTATTTTCCATGGGAGATAAGCAGAAGCCTGTGGATATTGCGAAAGCAGCCATAGAGCATGCGAAGGCAAATCAGCAGAATGTCGTACTTATCGATACAGCCGGTCGTCTTCATGTTGATGAAGATATGATGCAGGAACTTGCAGATATCAAGGCGAACATTCAGGTAGATGCAACCATCCTCATTGTAGATGCGATGACCGGACAGGATGCGGTAAATGTGGCAAGCACATTTGCTGATAAAGTAGGAATCGACGGTGTCATTCTTACCAAGATGGATGGTGATACCCGAGGCGGTGCAGCCCTTTCTATCAAGGCAGTAACCGGTAAGCCTATTCTGTATGTAGGTATGGGCGAGAAACTTTCTGATCTGGAGCAGTTCTATCCGGAACGTATGGCTTCCAGAATCCTTGGTATGGGTGATGTCATGAGCCTGATCGAGAAAGCAGAAGCTTCCATCGATAAAGAACAGGCGCAGGACATGCAGAAGAAGTTAAAGAAAATGGACTTTGACTTCAACGATTACCTTACCAGTATGGAACAGATGAACAAGATGGGCGGTATCGGCAGTATCCTGAATATGCTTCCAGGTATGGGCGGTAAGATGAAGGATATTGAGGGAATGATCGATGAGAAAGCCATGGACAGAACCAAGTCAATTATCCTTTCCATGACACCTCAGGAGAGAAGCAATCCGTCAATCCTGAACATTTCCAGAAAGAACCGTATTGCCAGAGGTGCAGGAGTAGATGTCTCTGAAGTAAACCGTCTGGTGAAACAGTTTGAGCAGAGCAAGAAGATGATGAAACAGATGCCTGGTCTTATGGGCGGAAAAGCCGGTAAGCGCAGTGGTGGATTTAAACTTCCGTTCGGACTGTAATTGAGAAGTTAGCGAAGCGGATAACGCTTTGACATAAAAGTTACTGTTTCATAGCTGAACAGTAATATAACATAAGAAAACAATATATTTTATTTAATGGAGGAAAAGAAACAATGGCAGTTAAAATCAGATTAAGAAGAATGGGACAGAAGAAAGCACCTTTTTATAGAATCGTAGTTGCAGATTCCCGTTGCAAACGTGATGGAAGATGCATCGAAGAAATCGGAACATACGATCCAAACCTTGAGCCAAGCGCTGTAACAGTTGATGAAGAAGCAGCTAAAAAATGGCTTGCAGCAGGAGCTCAGCCTACAGATGTTGTAGCAAAAATCCTCAAAGATGCCGGAATTGAAAAATAATTCAGATATACCAGGATAAGGTATTTCTGCAGCGTCCGTAGGGGACGGGTCAGGGAGGTATGTAATGAAAGAATTAGTGGAAGTAATTGCAAAATCTCTTGTTGAAAATCCGGATGAAGTAGTCGTTACTGAGACTGAAAAAGAAGACGCAGTTATTGTAGAACTGAAAGTTGGACCTGCCGATATGGGCAAGGTGATCGGACGCCAGGGAAGAATTGCCAAGGCAATCCGTACTGTAGTCAAAGCGGCCTCTTCAAAAAGCAGCAAAAAAGTGATTGTGGATATTCTGCAATGAAAATAAAAGGGAAAGGAGCTGTGGTTGCCATAGCTCCTTGTTTTTACCATAAATGTCAGGACAGATAGCTTTGTAGCCTGACAGCATTATATATAAAAGAGGAGTCAGCAGATGGAGGATTTATTAAAGGTAGGTGTGATCACCACCACACATGGTGTACGGGGAGAAGTTAAGGTTTATCCTACAACAGATCCGGAGCGTTTTCCGGAGCTGGATTATGTTCTCCTTGACACAGGCAGAGAAAAAAGAAAACTGGAAATTGAAAAAGTAAGATTTTTCAAGAATCTGGTGATCCTGAAATTTAAAGGCATTGATAATATCAACGATATTGAAATGTATAAACAGAGAGAGCTGTGGATTCCCAGAGAAGAGGGACAGGATCTGGAAGAGGATGAGTACTATATTGCAGACCTGATCGGTATGGAGGTAGTCCTGGAGGATGGCAGCAGCTTTGGAACCCTGACAGATGTTATGGAAACAGGGGCCAATGATGTATATGTGGTAGAGAACGGAGAAGGGGAAGAGATTCTTCTTCCAGCCATCAGGGAATGCATTCTGGATGTGGATGTGGAGAAAAATGTGATGACCATCCATCTGATGAAAGGATTAATCTAAATGAATTTTCATGTTTTAACGCTGTTTCCGGAAATGATTGAAAATGGTATGAATACCAGTATCACAGGCCGGGCCATTGCCAAAGGACTTCTTTCTCTGGAAGCCATTAACATCCGGGATTTTGCCTTTAACAAGCACCAGAAGGTAGACGATTATACTTATGGCGGCGGTGCAGGGATGCTGATGCAGGCAGAGCCGGTATATCTGGCCTATGAATCTATTGCCAGCCACACGGCAAAGAAGCCCAGGGTGGTATATGTGACCCCTCAGGGACAGGTGTTTAACCAGAATATGGCCCGGGAAATGGCAGCGGAGGAGGATCTGATCTTTCTCTGCGGACATTATGAGGGAATTGACGAACGTGTGCTGGAGGAAATTGTAACAGATTATGTGTCCATTGGAGATTATGTACTTACGGGTGGGGAACTGCCGGCTATGGTAATGATGGATTCCATATCCAGAATGGTACCGGGAGTACTAAATAACCAGGAGTCCGGAGAGACAGAATCCTTTGCCGGAAATCTTCTGGAATACCCTCAGTACAGCCGTCCGGAGGAGTGGCACGGAAAAAAGGTACCGGAGGTGCTGATGTCCGGACATCATGCAAATATAGAAAAATGGCGCAGAGAGCAGTCCATTCTCCGCACTGTCCAGAGACGGCCGGATCTGCTGAAAAAAGCAGACCTGACAAATAAAGAATGGAATTATGTACGCCAGTTAAAGAAACAGATGAAGGAAGAAGAGGAGCAGACAAAATGAGAACAGCAGATTTTTATTATGATCTTCCTCAGGAACTGATTGCCCAGGATCCTCTGGAGGACAGAAGTTCATCCAGACTGATGCATATTTCCCTGAAGGATGGAAGTATAGAGCACAGACATTTTACAGATATTCTGGATTATCTGAACAAGGGTGACTGTCTGGTTATCAATGATACCAAGGTAATTCCTGCCAGATTATACGGACATAAGGAGGAAACAGGGGCACTGATTGAGATCCTTCTCCTGAAGAGACGGGAAAATGATATCTGGGAGTGTCTGGTCAAGCCTGGCAAAAAGGCCCGTCCTGGAGCAAAGATCACTTTCGGAAACGGGATTTTGAAGGGCGAGATCCTGGATGTGGTAGATGAAGGTAACAGACTGATCCAGTTCCATTATGAGGGAATCTTTGAGGAGATCCTGGATCAGCTGGGCGAGATGCCTCTGCCTCCTTATATCACCCATAAACTGAAAGACAAGAACCGTTATCAGACCGTATATGCCAAACACGAAGGCTCTGCCGCAGCACCTACTGCAGGTCTGCATTTCACAGAGGAGCTTCTGGAAAAGGTAAAGGAAAAAGGGGTTAACATTGCCCACGTGACCCTTCATGTAGGTCTGGGAACCTTCCGTCCTGTAAAGGTAGATGATGTGGAAAAGCATCATATGCATTCAGAATTCTATATTGTGGAGGAGGATCAGGCAAAACTGATCAATGACACCAAGAAAGCCGGCGGCCGTGTGATTTCCGTGGGAACCACAAGCTGCAGAACCTTGGAATCCGCAACCGGTGAGGATGGAATTTTGAAAGCAGGCAGCGGATGGACAGAGATTTTTATTTATCCGGGATATCATTTCAAAATGATTGATGGACTGATCACTAATTTCCACCTTCCGGAATCTACTCTTCTTATGCTGGTATCCGCACTGGCAGGAAAAGAGACGATCATGCATGCCTATGAAGTGGCAGTGCAGGAAAAATACCGATTCTTTTCTTTTGGAGATGCCTGTATTTTGATCTGACAGAAATATCCAACATTTGTTGGGTGGAGAGATCATACAAAGAACAGAAAGAAACCAGGAGGCAAAACGCTTCCTGGTTATTTTTGAACTCAAATAACTGTTAATTATCTGTGTTTTCTACGTCTTCGGCATCGTCCGGATCATCGATGGATTTCATATCGTCATCTGAAGTATCTGCATCCATGGCGTTCAGCTCGTCCTCTGTGAGGGGCTGCAGATCATCTTCGAAAATCTCCTTGTTTGTAATATCATCCTCTGCCTTCTTGCCACAGCCGGACAGACCGATTGTAGCCAGAAGCATTCCTGTGAGTAAAAAATATTTAAATTTCTTCATAAATTTCATCCTTTCCATTTGGGGGTTCATTATTTGCTTATAAAATTCTTTGACGTCTGTAATATTAATGTAACCTTTTGTCATAATATTATAACAAAAATGTGCCTTTATGAAAAGACTTATTTATTGACGATTGTGTGAATTCTTTATATACTTTTAATAGTTTCACCCATTTCAGGGTGGCTTCTGTTATACATAATTTCCGGAAAGCTTTCCGGACAGAAAGAGAGAAAGTATATGTCTATACAAAAGAAACCTATAAGGGGAAGATCAGCAGCTTCAAGAAAAAGAAAGCTTCTGAGAAAATCCAGATATTACCAGAAGTCCTGCCAGAAACTGTATCTGGCAGCAGGGGTTGGGATATTT
>OLOM01002435.1_pt1 | contig 11315 bp, 8 predicted proteins | sample 1672531 | NCBI WGS metagenome assembly OLOM01 (sample SAMEA3136696, study PRJEB25190) | human gut metagenome | reverse complement strand
TAGAGCGAAAAGGAGAATGGTTATGGCATTAAAGAAGAAACCAGTCACCGGTATGAAGGACATGATGCCGGACGAGATGGAGATCCGTGATTACGTGATTCACCTGATCAAAGAGACTTATAAGACATATGGATTTACCTCGATGGAGACACCATGTGTAGAGCATATTGAGAACCTGTGTAGCAAGCAGGGGGGAGATAATGAGAAGCTGATCTTTAAGATCCTGAAGCGTGGCGAGAAGCTGAAGCTTGAGACTGCAAAGGATGAGGCAGATCTGGTAGACGGAGGACTTCGTTATGATCTGACTGTACCGCTTGCAAGATACTATGCAAATCATGCTAACGATCTGCCGTCACCGTTCAAGGCATTGCAGATCGGTAATGTATGGCGTGCAGACCGTCCGCAGAGAGGAAGATACCGCCAGTTCATGCAGTGCGATATCGATATCCTCGGCGAGCCGACCAACCTCGCAGAGATTGAGCTGATCCTTGCTACCACCACACTGCTTGGAAAACTGGACTTCAAGAACTTTACGATCCGTATCAATGACCGCCGTATCTTAAAAGCAATGGCAGCCTACAGCGGATTCCCGGAGGAGTCCTATGACACCGTATTTATTATCCTCGATAAGATGGATAAAATCGGTTTTGAGGGCGTTGCCAAAGAGCTCGAGGAAGCCGGCTTTGCAAAAGAGTCCGTAGAGAAATACCTGAAAATGTTCGAGGAGATCACCCCGGATACCGCAGGCGTAGAGTACTGCCGTGAGAAACTCGAGGGATTCCTTGACAAAGAGTACGCAGACGGCCTGAAGACCATCATCGACAGTGTCAATGCCGTGAAGACCGCAGAATTCAAGATCGCTTTCGATCCGACTCTGGTGCGCGGAATGTCCTACTACACCGGACCGATCTTCGAGATCGCTATGGATGAGTACGGCGGATCTGTCGGAGGCGGCGGACGCTACGATGAAATGATCGGAAAATTCACCGGAAACCAGACCTGCGCATGCGGATTCTCCATCGGATTTGAGCGTATCGTTATGCTTCTGCTTGAGAGAGATTACCAGATCCCGGGCGCACAGAAGAAAAAAGCGTACCTGATCGAGAAAAACATGCCGGCAGAGGGAATGCAGAAGATCATTCAGCAGGCGACAAAAGAGAGAAGTGAAGGCACGGCCATCAACATCGCCGTGATGAAGAAGAACAAGAAATTCCAGAAAGAGCAGCTTGCCAGCGAGGGCTACACTGAGATCGAAGAATTTTTTGTTGACAAAATGTAAGGAATATCCAATAATAGTAATCGCATGAAAAAACGATGTGCTGCGGATGCAGATTCTTTGTGTCCGCAGTTCCAAATAGGAGGAACAAGAAAATGGCTGAATCCATGAAAGGCCTGAAGAGAACCTGCCGCTGTGCGGAAGTCACAAAAACAGATATCGGAAAAAAAGTAACCCTGATGGGCTGGGTACAGAAGAGCCGTAATAAAGGCGGAATTATTTTCGTCGATCTGCGTGACAGAAGCGGTATTATGCAGATTATCTTTGAGAACGGCCCGATCAGTGAGGAAGGTTTTGAGAAAGCAGCAAAACTGCGCAGCGAGTTCGTCATCGCCGTAGAAGGTGAAGTTATGGCCCGCTCCGGCGCGGTCAATGAAAATCTGGCAACAGGAGAGCTCGAAGTAAAGGCTGAGTCCTTACGCATTCTTTCCGAGGCAGAAACCCCGCCGTTCCCGATCGAGGAGGATTCCAAGACGAGAGAAGAGCTCCGTCTGAAATACCGTTACCTGGATCTGCGCCGCCCGGACATCCAGAGAAACCTGATCATGAGAAGCAAAGTGGCAATGCTCACCAGTGAGTTCATGTCCAAAGAAGGCTTCCTTGAGATCGAAACCCCGATGCTGACGAAATCCACACCGGAAGGCGCCAGAGATTACCTGGTACCGAGCCGTGTTCATCCAGGCAGCTTCTACGCACTGCCGCAGTCTCCGCAGCTGTACAAACAGCTTCTGATGTGCTCCGGTTATGACCGTTATATCCAGATCGTAAAATGTTTCCGTGATGAGGACCTGCGTGCCGACCGTCAGCCGGAGTTCACCCAGATCGATATGGAGCTTGCTTTCGTTGATGTAGATGATGTTATCGATGTCAATGAGAGACTGCTGGCACACCTGTTCAAAGAGGTGCTCGGCGTTGAGGTACAGCTCCCGATCCAGAGAATGACCTGGAAAGAGGCTATGAACCGTTTCGGTTCCGACAAACCGGACCTGCGTTTCGGTATGGAGCTGGTTGATGTTTCCGAGACCGTAAAAGATACTGAGTTCGTTGTATTTAAGGGCGCACTTGAAAACGGCGGTTCTGTCCGCGGTATTAACGCAAAGGGACAGGGCGCAATGCCGAGAAAGAAAATCGACAAGCTCGTTGAGTTTGCGAAAGGTTACGGTGCAAAAGGTCTTGCATACATTGCAATCCATGAGGATGGAAGCTGGAAATCTTCCTTCTCCAAATTTATGACAGAGGAGCAGATGGAAGCCCTCATCAAAGCCATGGACGGACAGGCTGGAGACCTTCTTCTCTTCGCAGCAGACCGCAACAAGATTGTTTGGAACGTTCTTGGCGCACTTCGTCTGGAACTGGCAGAGCAGATGGGACTGCTCGACAAGAACGAGTACCGTTTCGTATGGATTACCGAGTTCCCGCTTCTGGAGTGGTCCGATGAGGAGAACCGTTTCACCGCAATGCATCACCCGTTCACCATGCCGATGGACGAGGATCTGCCGCTTCTGGACACCGATCCGGGCGCAGTTCGTGCAAAAGCTTACGATATCGTCCTGAACGGCACTGAGATCGGAGGAGGAAGCGTTCGTATTCACCAGAACGATGTGCAGGAGAAGATGTTTGAGATGCTTGGTTTCACAAAGGAACAGGCACATGAGCGATTTGGTTTCCTTCTGGATGCTTTCAAATACGGAGTTCCGCCTCACGCCGGACTGGCTTACGGACTGGACCGTCTCGTTATGCTGATGGCAAAAGAGGACAGCATCCGCGACGTCATCGCATTCCCGAAGGTAAAAGATGCTTCCTGTCTGATGACCGAGGCTCCGTCACCGGTTGACGCAGCACAGCTGGAAGAGCTTGGTCTTGAGGTTGAGCCGCAGGCAGAAGAAGAGACAACAGAAGAGTAAAGAAAATTTTGTAATTTACAGGACAGACAATTTTGCAGAAGTGCAGCGTTGTCTGTCCTTTTTTAGGTTTCACTCGATCGGTGTAAAGAAAAACTTAAGAAATTCTTCCCCGTCTTCCCCGTTGTTTTGCTGGAAAAAAGTGCTACAATATGGTTTGTAAGAAAGATACGGAAACATCCACAGCAAGTGGAACACATAGAGAAAAAGACAAGGAGGGATCACGATGTTAGTTACATTAGTCATGCTGGCAACCTGTTTTGGTCTGCTCTGCGGAATTGGAATTCTATTTGGGATCGTCGGACTTCTGCTGAAATTTGGAGGAAAAGTCCTCGGCGCATGCGCCACTATTCTTCTCCCGATCGGCGTGATCTGGCTTGGATTTAAAATCGTGTTCGCCGTCGTTCCGCTTCTGTTCAAACTGGTCTGTGCAGCGCTGATCTGTTATCTCGTATACCGCATTCTGCGGGAGATGAAACTTGTAGCATAAAAAATAAAATCTAACAGATTCGAAAGAAAACCTGCTTTCCGTCATAAACACGGAGGCAGGTTTTTAATGACAAAAACAAAAATCTATTTTCAGAAAAAGCCAGTATTTGCTAAAAAAAGAGTAAGGAAAAAGTAAGAAAACAAAAAACAAAATGTGATACGATAGAACTAACTTGGGAAAGCAGAAAATTAATTTGTAAAATAGAAAAGTGGGAGGAAGCATATGAAGAAAAAAATAATCGCGATTGTGTGCGCAGTCGCAGTGCTGGCGGCAGCCGGAGGGGGAGTGACATGGCATTTCCTTGGAAACAGTACAAAAGAGGACGATAACGTCGTCTATGTCAATACTGTAAAAGCCCTGACCAATCTGGGAACCGGAAATGGAATGGAAAACCGCTATGCCGGTGTTGTGGAGTCGGAAAATACCTGGAAGGTAGAGAAAAACAGCGAGAAAAAGGTAAAGGAAGTTTATGTGGAAGTCGGTCAGGAGGTTCAGGTCGGAACACCGCTGTTCTCCTACGATACCGAGAAATTCCAGAGTGACCTCGAGCAGGCGCAGCTGGATCTGGAACGCATAAACAATGAACTTTCAAGTATGAATACCAATATCAACCAGCTTTACAAAGACAAAAAGCAGGCATCAAAAGACCAGCAGGCAAGCATCACACTGGAAATTCAGGAAGCGGAGCTGGATTTAAAGAAAAAAGAATATGAAGGAAAATCAAAACAGGCGGAGATTGATAAATTAAACGATAACATCACCAATGCGACCGTGATCAGCGAAATCGCCGGTGTTGTAAAATCAATCAACAACGATGACAGCAGCGCCGGCGCTTACTCCGGTGACAACTCCGACAATTCCTTCCTGACCGTTCTTGCAACGGGAGATTTCCGTGTAAAAGGCCAGATCAATGAACAGAATATGAGCGACGGTTCGATTACCGAAGGAAGCCAGGTGATCGTGCATTCTCGTGTAGATGAGAATCAGACCTGGACTGGAACCGTGACAAAGATTGATCGGGAAAATGCACGGACAGGAAGCAATAACGTTTACAGCAGTTCAGGAGACAGTATGACGCAGTCAAGCAACTATCCGTTTTATGTGCAGCTCGACGGAACGAACGGCCTGATGCTCGGCCAGCACGTTTACGTAGAGCCGGATATCGGCCAGCAGGAAGTCAAAACAGGAATCTGGCTGTCCGATTACTTTATCAACGATGTCGACAGCAACCCTTACGTCTGGGCCGATGATGGAAACGGCAAACTGGAAAAACGAAGCGTAACGCTGGGAACACACGATGAAAATATGATGGAATATCAGATCACTGATGGTCTTAAAGAGGAGGATGCCATCACCTTCCCGGAGGATGGACTGGAAGAGGGCATGAAGACCGTTGTTAGTACCGATGGTTCGCTGGGACAGAGCAATCCGGCCGGCGGCGAGGATGACGGAATGGAGGATGACGGTATGCTTGACAACGACGATGGAATGGTCGACGATGGTATGACGCAGGATGAAAACGGCATGGTCGACAATACCATGGACGGCGCAGAGTACAGCGGTGAGGAAGATACAACGAACGTGATCGGCGGCGCCGACAATGGTGAGGCAGAACCGGCAGAAACACAGGAAGCCGGATCAGCAGATGACGGGGAGGTGCAGCCGTGATTCTGGAATTAGAGAATATCTGTAAAGAATATATGCAGGGCAAAATCCCGGTTCCGGTTCTGAAAAACATCAACTTCTCCATGGAAGAAGGCGAGTACGTTGCGATCATGGGTCCTTCCGGTTCCGGAAAAACAACACTGATGAATATTGTCGGCTGCCTCGACCAGGCGACGAGCGGACGGCTGATCCTCGACGGACAGGACATCAGCAAATGCAGTGACAATCAGATGTCGGACATCCGCCTGCAGAAAATCGGCTTTGTCTTCCAGAACTTCCAACTCCTTGCAAGACAGAGCGCAATGGAAAATGTATGCCTGCCGTTGACGTACGCGGGCGTGCCGAAAAAAGAGAGAAGAGAGCGGGCAGCGATTGCCCTCGAGCGGGTGGGGCTCGGCGACCGTATGAGTTTCAAACCGACCCAGCTCTCCGGCGGACAGAAACAGCGTGTGGCGATTGCAAGAGCAATTGTCAATCATCCGAAAATTCTGCTGGCTGATGAGCCGACCGGAGCGCTCGACTCCCATTCCGGCGAGCAGGTCATGGAGCTGTTCCAGAGCCTGAACGACGAGGGCGTCAGCATCTTGATGATTACACATGACGCGGAGATCGCATCGATGGCACAGCGCACCGTGGAGATCCGCGACGGAATGATGAAATCGAAGGAGGTGGCCGAAACATGAAAAAAGGAAAAGCAGCAAAGAAAGCCGCGATTGCAGTTGTGACCGCAGTTGCCGTGGGCGGTGTCAGTGTCGGCGGTTATTACGGCATCCGCCAGGCGCAGAAGACGACCGTAAAAGTGTATCCGGTCAGTGACTTTACGAGTGGTTACTGGGGAGACAGCATGAACATGGAAGGCCAGATCACTTCGACGGCTTCCCAGAACATCTATCTTTCCGACAGCCAGACCATTTCCCAGGTTCTCGTCAAAGAGGGCGATGTGGTAAATGCCGGAGACACGCTGATGACATACGATACCAGCATGATCGAGCTGGATCTGGAAACGCAGCAGTTACAGCTTGCACAGACAAAGCTGAAAATCCAGCAGAGTGAAAAAGAACTGGAAAAGCTGAAAAAGACAAAACCGGTATCGGATACGCCGCTGAATCCGGTGGAGCCGGATTTCCCGGATTTCCCGGATTTTCCAGATGAACCCATCGATCCGGATTTCCCGGACGAACCGATTCCGACCCCAGAACCGGAGCCGACGTACGAGGATGCTGTTCTGTACAGCAGTACGAATAAGCTTGTATTTGGTTCCAAACCATACAAAGGAGAAGGAACGCAGGAAGACCCATACACCTATCTCTGCGCACCGGGAACAGTCCTGACAGGCGGATTCCTGAATCAGATGGCAGGATACGCGGATGAAAAGGGAACGAAAAAAGAAGAGGGCAGCGAAGGATACTGGTTCCGCCTGGAGATTCATGAGGAAAACAAAGCCGCAGAGGCGCTGGAAACCGTGTGGGAGCAGGATGGAACGAAGATTGCGAAAGCATACGAGACTTCGTATGAAGCAGTCCTGAGTCTGAAAGAATCCGAATCGGCGGATGCACCGGAAATAAAAATCACCACGCCGCTTGCCAACACAGAGGTGGCAGAGAGCGGCGAGCTGAAGCTGAAAATCGGAATCAATGAGAAGAAAGATACCGAAGAGAAGCCGGATGATACGAAGCCTTCCGAGGGTGATGATTCTGGTGAGTCCGGTGATGACAGCAAAGCGGACGGAACAGAAGAGAAGGCGGATGAGAAAGCCGACGATAAAACGGATGATAGAACCGAGAGTCCGTCCGAGGACGATGTGACACAGCCGGGTGAAGCCGGAAATGGAAGCGGTGAGGCAGACGATTCCACGGAAAACACCGAAACGGATGTCACTTACACATACGTCTGGAAACACAACGGAAAGACAATCGACGGAGATTTTAAGGATACTTACACAAAAGAAAACATCACAAAAGAGGATGCCGGAATCTATACAGTAGAAGTGACAGCGAAAAATGACAAGGGTACTTCCATGGCAGTCAGCACTGCAAATGTGGCGGTAAAAGAAGGAACGATTACCCCGACACCAAGTGTAACTCCGACCCCGAGCGTTACGCCGGGACCGAGTGTAACTCCAGAGCCGACCGCCAGCCCGGAACCAAGTACAACACCGATTCCGACCACAGAGCCGGTTCCAACAGAAACTCCGGTGCCGAGCGAGACCCCAGTTCCGACGGAAACGCCGACGCCAACCGAAGCCCCGGCAGAACCGGAAGCGGAACCGCAGAGCGAAGATGCGCCGGAAGCAGTGCAGACGACAGCAAAAACCGTATTCTACGGTGAAAAAGCATCGGTACAGTCCCTCTTTACATCATCCACAGGAAGCAGCGCAAATAACAATACTTCTTCCGGTGATGATACCCAGATGACCTACACAAAAGATGAGTTGAAAAAAGCCATCAGCGAAAAAGAAAGCCAGATCCGTAATCTGAAGCTGGATCAGAAGGAAGAGGAACTCAAAGTCAAAAATACGCAGAAATCCCTGGATTCCCAGACCGTAAAAGCGACGATCAGCGGTGTGGTAAAGAAGGTTGGAAATGCAGAAAACCCGTCCAACGACGGAAGCGCCTTTATCCAGGTCAGCGGAAACGAAGGTCTGTACGTGCGCGGCTACTTAAGCGAGACGTATCTCGATCAGGTAAAAGTCGGCGATGAACTCAACGTGACTTCTTGGTCTTCGGGTGCTTTTGCAGCGGCAACCGTAACCGAGATTTCTCCGTACCCGACAACAAGCTACATGTCCTACAGCGAGACACCAGCCTCCTTCTATCCGTTCACAGCCGTTATCCCGGAAGGCGGAGAAGGGTTTGAAAACGGTGACTGGATCGAGATTGCAATCACTGTCGGAAACGATGTAGAAAACGGCAACGGCCTGTACGTCAGCAAAGAATTCATCCGCGAGGAAAACGGACAGAAATTCGTTTATATCCGGGATGAAAATGATAAATTAAAGAAACAGAATGTGGTAACCGGAAAACTTCTGTGGGGCAGTTATTACGAAGTGAAGAGCGGTCTTTCCGAAGAGGATTACATTGCATTTCCGTACGGCAAAACCGTGGTGGAAGGCGCAGACACGAAGGAATCCAGTTCATCGGATTATTACAACAGTTAAGGAGGCGCATTATGAAAAAAAATGTAAGACTTTCCTTTCAGGGAATCTGGTCACACAAAATGCGTTCCTTCCTGACGATGCTGGGTATTATCATCGGAATTGCATCGATCATCTCAATTGTCTCCACGATCAAGGGAACGAATGAGCAGATCAAACAGAACCTGATCGGAGCCGGAAACAACAACGTGACCGTCAGCTTAAAGCAGGGCGACGGTGATTACTGGATGGACAACGGACTGCCAAGCGGCGTGTCGAAACTGTCCGATGATCAGAAAAAGCGGATCCGCGAGCAGGATCAGGTGGAAAATGCATCGTTTTACACCGAAAGAACGTATGTGAGCGGCATCGCAAAAGGAAACACAACACTGGACAGTGCGAAGGCGCTTGGCGTGGATGAAAATTATCTGTCGACGTGCGGATATCAGATTTATCAGGGACGCGGCTTTGTGGAGAGCGATTTCTCGAAGACCCACAAAGTTGTCCTCCTCGACGATACCGCAGTGCTGACACTCTTCCCGGATGAGTCGCCGGTCGGCAAAACGATCGAGATCATGGGAGAGCCGTTCACGGTGATCGGCGTGATCAAAAAAGCCGATTCGTTCCAGCCGGTCATCAATTCCAGAGATGACTACTATACGTACAATCAGGAATCTTATCCGCTGGTGCTGATGCCGGATGTCTGCTGGCCGATCGTATTCCAGTATGATGAACCGGAAAATGCCGTTGTGATGGCAAAAACGACCGAGGATATGAGCACGGTGGGAAAGACAACAGCGGATATCATGAACGAATCCGTGACCAATACAACTGATTCTCTTTCCTATCAGGCAGAGGATCTGCTGGAGAAAGCAAAGAGTCTGCAGGAGTTAGGCCAGAGCACGAACCAGCAGCTGATCTGGATCGCGAGCATTTCGCTTCTGGTCGGCGGTATCGGTGTTATGAATATTATGCTGGTATCTGTAACGGAACGTACAAGCGAGATCGGCCTGAAAAAGGCGATCGGAGCAAGAAAACGCAGAATTCTGTTCCAGTTCCTGACCGAGGCGGCGGTGCTCACCAGCATCGGCGGACTGCTCGGCGTGCTGGGCGGCATTATCATGGCACAGGTGATTTCGAGGGTATCGCAGACGCCTGTGGCGATCAGTATTCCGGCGATCATTTTCTCCGTGGTCTTCTCCATGGTGATCGGTATCGTATTCGGACTGCTGCCGTCGGTAAAAGCAGCGAACCTGAATCCGATCGATGCGCTGCGAAGAGAATAGAACAAAAAAGAGTTGAAAAATCCGTGCGGGTACAGCGTAGGTGCTGGATCCGTGCGGATTTTTTGTGCGGCGTGTGCGGATGAAACTTAAGATCTTTACTTTTTGCGGAAAGTCGGTTATACTGGAAAATAAGCGCAATTTGCGGCGCAGCAAAGAGGCATTCGAGTTTCAGATTCGGTATGTTTATGAAAATATAAGAAAGATTCAAAGACATTTCACATTCGTTTATGGTATAATCAAACAAGAGTATGACCAACGAAAAGGAGTATACGCGAATGAATATTTTGTTTTTTATCACACCGAAAAGTGAAACGGCTTATCTGTATGACGACTGCTCACTTCGGCAGGCCATCGAGAAGATCGAATATCATAAATACACGGCGGTTCCGGTACTGAACAAAAAGGGCTGCTACGTGGGAACACTGACGGAAGGAGATCTGCTCCGCATCATAAAAGAACGGTATCTGCTGAATTACCATGAAGCAGAGGATATCCCGCTCTGGCAGGTTCCGAAACGGTGGAATTATGAGTCCGTCAACATCAACAGCAACATCGAGGACCTGATCGAGATGTCCATGCGGCAGAATTTCGTTCCAGTTGTGGATGACGAGGGAATCTTCATCGGCATCATCCGAAGAAGAGATATCATCCAGTACTGTTATCAGAAAAGCGGCATTAAAGAAGAGGAAGAAGCCCGGCGCAGCGCGCGGAAACAAAACGCAGAACAGATGATTCTGCAGTAAAGAAGAAAATGAGGGAAACATTATGAAAAAACTGATCGATCTTATCCAGGAAGAGCTGGTAAAAGCCTTTACCGCTGCGGAGATGGACCCGTCCTATGCAAGGGTTTCCGTTTCCAACCGCCCGGATCTGTGCGAATACCAGTGCAACGGCGCAATGGCAGCTGCAAAAGCATACCACAAAGCACCGATCCAGCTGGCTGAAGCAGTTGTAGAAAAAGTGACCGATCACAGCGTGATCGGTGAAATTGAAGCCGTAAAACCGGGATTCATCAACCTGAAAATCAACCCGGAATTTCTGGCAGATTATCTTTCCAAAATGCAGAATGATGAAGATCTTTCTGTAGAGAAAGCAAAAAATCCGAAAACCATTATCGTAGATTACGGCGGAGCAAACGTGGCAAAACCGCTTCACGTCGGCCATCTCCGTTCCGCGATCATCGGCGAGAGCATCAAGCGTATGGGACGCTTCATGGGCCACAACATGATCGGTGACGTTCATCTTGGAGACTGGGGTCTGCAGATGGGACTGATCATCACCGAGCTGCAGGAGCGCCATCCGGAGCTTGTTTATTTTGATGAGTCCTTTACGGGAGAGTACCCGGAGGAAGCACCGTTTACGATCAGCGAGCTCGAGGAGATTTATCCTTGCGCAAGCGGCAAATCGAAAGAGGACGAGGACTATAAGAAACGTGCACTCGAGGCAACGAGAGAGCTGCAGCAGGGCAGAAGAGGATATCGTGCGATCTGGAAACACATTATGAACGTTTCTGTTGCCGATCTGAAAAAGAACTATGGAAACCTCGACGTTCATTTCGATCTGT
>OLOM01002426.1_pt1 | contig 11378 bp, 8 predicted proteins | sample 1672531 | NCBI WGS metagenome assembly OLOM01 (sample SAMEA3136696, study PRJEB25190) | human gut metagenome | reverse complement strand
CACGCGGCGGGCCTTCACGATGAAAGCAAACGGTATTTGCGTTCCGAAAAGCTTGCAGCTTTACGCGGTCTCGCCGAGAGCCCAGCGCACGAAGCCGGTCACCTTGATGGAGCCGCCGAGGTTCTTGGCGGCTTCCTCGGTGTACTGGTTCACGGTCTGGTCGGGGTTCTTGACGAAGGCTTGCTCGGTCAGGCAGTTCTCCTTGTAGAACTTCTCCAGGCGGCCGGTGGCCATCTTTTCCTGGATGTTCTCGGGCTTGCCGGACTCAGCAGCCTGGGCCTTGTAGATGGCCTTCTCGTGCTCGACAACCTCGGCCGGCACGGACTCGCGCGTAGCGGCAACCGGGGAAGCAGCGGCAACCTGCATGGCAACGTCGCGGCCATAGGTCTGGAAGCCCTCGGAAGCGGGGTCGATGCCCTCGACGTCGAACGTCACGACAACGCCGATCTTGCCGCCACCGTGGATGTAGGTGGCAACGCCGCCGGCGGCCACGGTGGTGGCGCGGGGCAGCTGGATGTTCTCGCCGAGCACGTGGATGGCGTCGGTGAGGATGTCCTCGACGGACTCGCCCTCGTAGGAAGCGGCCTTCAGGGCCTCGACGTCGGCAGCGTTAGCGGCCAGAGCAGCGCGGCCAAGCTTCTCGGCGTAAGCCTTGAACTTCTCGTTCATGCCCACGAAGTCGGTCTCGCAGTTCAGCTCGACCACGGCAGCGGACTTGGCGTCCTCGGCCACGACGGTCATGACGGTGCCCTCGTTGGTGGCACGGCCGGCCTTCTTGGCGGCAGCGGCCAGGCCACGGGTGCGCAGCACGTCGACGGCCTTGTCCATGTCGCCGTCAGCCTCGACGAGAGCCTTCTTGCACTCCATCATGCCAGCGTCGGTCATCTCGCGCAGTTCCTTGACCATGGAAGCGGTAATAGCAGCCACGTTGATCCTTTCTATCGTTGTTTCGGCGCAGCGGCCTGCCGCACCGTAATAACCTCAAAACGCCGTCGGCCGCCAAAGCAGGGACCGACGGCGCGTTTCACCTTGAAAAGCCTGATGCTTATTCGGCAGCCGGAGCAGCAGCCTCAGCCTGAGCAGCCTCGGCCTCGGCCGGAGCAGCCATTTCCTCGGCGGACACCGGAGCACCGGTACCGGCGATGACGGCGTCAGCGATGAACTCGGCCAGCAGCTTGACGGAGCGGATGGCGTCGTCGTTGGCCGGGATGCCGTACTCGACGTCGTCCGGATCGCAGTTCGTGTCGAGCGTGCCCACCACGGGGATGTTCAGGCGATGAGCCTCGTGCAGCGCGATCTCCTCGCGGTTGGTGTCGATCACGAAGATGGCGTCGGGGACGCGCTTCATGTTGCGGATGCCGTTGAGGTTGGTCTGCAGCTTGGACAGCTCCTTGCGCAGCAGGATCTGCTCCTTTTTCGGCAGCAGAGCCATGCGGCCGTCGGCCTCCATGGCCTCGAGCTCTTCCATGCGGGTGACGCGGGAGCGGATGGTCACGAAGTTCGTCATCATGCCGCCGAGCCAACGAGCGTTGACGTAGGGCATGCCGCAGCGGTTAGCGGCGTCGGCGACGGCTTCCTGAGCCTGCTTCTTCGTGCCGACGAACAGGACGGAACCGCCGTTCTTGGCGATGTTGGAAACAAAGGTGTAAGCCTGGTCCATGCCGATGAGGGTCTGCTTCAGGTCCAGGATGTAGATGTCGCCGCGAGCGCCGAAGATGTACTGCTTCATCTTGGGGTTCCAGCGACGCTTCTGATGACCGAAGTGCGCGCCTGCATCGAGCAGGGTCTGAATGCTGATCTTAGCCATGACACTCTCCATTCGTTAGTCCTCTGCATGCGGTCATCCCCGGCACCCGCAACCAGTACTGGCCACTAGCGGGTTGGGTCGCACATGCATGTGTGATAAAAAACAGCCCTCGAAGTATAGCAACGCCCCCGGGCGTTTGCAACGGGGGCGCCGATAATATGTGCGCTTCTTCACGAAATGCCTGCGCGAAGGCGGGCGTGCCGCCATCTGCGCGCATGCACGCACGCAAACGCGGCCCGCCAGGGGTTACCTGACGGGCCGCGCAAGGTGCTACACGTCGTAGCGCTTGGAATTGCGCATGGACAGCGTCACCGTTGAGGCGTTGTGCAGAAGCGAGGACATCTGGGGCGTGATGACGCCGGCGATGCCTGCCGCAAGCAGCCCCGAGTTGATGAGCATGACGGCCTTGAAGCTGCCGCCGAGGCGCTCCATCAGCCCTTCGCTCATGCGGCGCAGCGACACGATGGCGCCAAGGTTGCCGCCGGTCAGCGTGATATCGGCTACTTCCTTGGCCACCGCGGTGCCCTGCCCCATGGCAATGCCCACGTCGGCAAGCGCCAGCGCCGGGGCGTCGTTGACGCCGTCGCCCACCATGACCACGTTCGCGCCCTGGGCCTTCAGGTTCTCGATAAACGCGTACTTGTCTTCAGGCAGCAGGTTCGCGCGGAATTCCGTCACGCCCGCCTGCTCGGCGATGCGCGCCGCCGTGCGCTCGTTGTCGCCCGTCAGCATGACCACGCGGGTAAAGCCCAGGCGGCGCAGCTCGGCCACGGCCTCGGGCACGCCGGCCTTTAGCGGGTCCTGCACGCCGATGACGCCCATAAGCTTGCCATCGACGGCCAGGTACAAAGGCGACAGCCCCTCGGTCTGCTCGGCGATAAGCGCCTTGTGGGCCTCGGAGATTTCCACCTGCTCGTCTTCGACCACGAAATGCTCCGAGCCGATGACGACGCGCTTGCCGTCAAGCGAGCTGGCAATGCCGTGCGCCACGATGTACTCCACCTCGGCGTGGCGTTCGCGGTGCTCGAGGTTCTTCTCGGCCGCGGCGCGCACGACGGCGCGAGCCACCGGGTGCGGGAAGTGCTCTTCCAGGCAGGCGGCGAAGCGCAGCACCTCGTCGGCATCCCAACCGTCGAGCGTGAGCACACGCGCCACCTCAGGCGTTGCCTCGGTGAGCGTGCCCGTTTTGTCGAACACGATGGTGTCGGCCTGGGCCATGCGCTCAAGATGCTGCGAGCCCTTCACGGTGAAGCCGGACTGCGCCGACTGGCTCATGGCGGACAACACGGCGATGGAACCGGTAAGCTTCAACGCGCACGAGTAGTCAACCATCAGCGCCGCCGACGTTTTCACCAGGCTGCGCGTGGTCAGCGCCACGATGCCGGCAAGCAGGAAGTTCCACGGCACGATGCGGTCGGCCAGATGCTCCATGCGCGACTGCGTTTCAGACTTGTACGTTTCAGTCTGCTCCACCAAATTGACGATGGAGCGCAGCTTCGTGTCGCCCTCGTTGGCCTTCACTTCGACGATGATCTCGCCATCTTCCACCGCGGTGCCGGCGAACACGTCGTCGCCGACCGTGCGTTCCACGGCCAAAGGCTCGCCGGTAAGCGCCGCCTGGTTGACCATGGCGCAACCGCGCACCACCACGCCGTCGACGCACACGGGCATGCCGGTGCGCACGGCAATAAGCTGACCGGGCTTCAGCGTGTTCGCGGGCACCTGCACCTCGGTGTCGCCTTCGACAAGCTGAGCGGATTCGGGCAGGTCCAAAAGCGCGTTGATAAGCGCACCTTCCGAGCGGCTGCGCGTGTATTCCTCAAGCGTCTCGCCGACGTTGAGCAGCAACATGGTGGTGCCGGCCGTGCGCGGATCGCGCTTCAAGAACGAGATGCCGATGGCCGCCGCGTCAAGCACCGGCACGTCCAGGCGCCCGTTGGCCAGCGACTTTAGACCCTCGAACAGGAATTTGCGGTAGCTCCATACGGCCCAAGCGGTGGCAAGGGGCTTCGGAAGGAACCAGCGGCGCAGCAGGAACGACCCCACCAGCTCGGCCAAGTCCATAAGCAGCGAATGGGTGCGCGGGGCAAGCTCCAGCCCGCAACCCTGCTTGGCCTTCGCGATAGCCGCCGCGTCGATGCCGGATAAGTGCGAAAGCACGCGAGAGCGAGCCCCGGGCGTGGCGCGATACGTCAGCGCCACCGAGCCGATGCGCGGATACACCGTTGATTTCACGACGTCCGGGCACTGGCCGATCACGCGATACAGCGCGTCAAGGTCCGCTGGCGGGACATGGCCCGCCAGCGTCACGCGCAAACGGCCCGGAAGCTCGTTTGCAATTTGATATTTCATAACGAATCGCTTCTTGCGCTATTCCGCAGCAGCCTCGGGCTGGTCGGCCTTAGCGGACTCGTTGATGTAGTTGGCCTCGGCAACGATGTCGTCGACCTGGGCCTTGGCCTGCTCAACGACGTCCTGGTAGGCAGCCTTGGCCTGCAGGCTCTTCGCAACGCCCTGCACGTAGCACTTCTTGGCCGTGTTGCTGGTGAGCGCCTTCACGCCCAGCGTGCCCAGCACGAAACCGCCAGCGACCATCCAACCATCACGCTTGCCGAACTTCATGAGTTCCATCCTTTCTTGCGGCGTCCCGCCGCCATCTCGAGCATCGAATTCTCGCGCCCGCAATTACCTTACCGAGATAGAATAGTGCCACGCAAAATGCGCGTCAAATGGTTAAAAAGTGGTTAACTATCTGCGTTGATTTTAGTTAACTCGATGTTCGCCGAAAGGAGGCCGGCATGAAGTGGCACCGTTTCTTCGCCATGGCCGCATGCGTGTGCATGGGCCTGTGCGTTTACACTGGTAAGAAGCACAAGTAGCACGTCTAGCGCCCGGCAGGCGGCGCGAAGGTTACCGAAAGATAACGGTAAACCGCAGCATACGGGATTTGTGCGAATCGTGAACCCGCCGCACCCGAAGGCGGCGTCAAGCCGTTACCATGAAAGACACGCGACACGATTGCAGCGGGCTCCAAGTCCCGATGCGCCGCACAACCCGTCGCGTTTCTACCATCGAACCTGTGGGAGCACCTATGAATTTCAACAAAGTAGCGTTCGAGCGCTCGTTCGGTATCTCTTCGCAGCTGCCGCCCTCGACGCTTCCGGAAGTGGCGTTCGCCGGCCGCTCGAACGTGGGCAAGTCCTCTATGCTCAACGCCCTGTTCGGACGCAAAAGCCTGGCGAAAGTGTCGCAGAAGCCCGGCAAAACGTCCACCATCAACTTCTTCGCCACCGACACGGCGCGTTTCGTGGACCTGCCCGGCTACGGCTACGCGCGCGTGGCGAAGTCGGAAAAGGGCCGCTGGGCCGAGCTGATCGAGGGCTACTTCAACCAGGACCGCAACTTCGCGCTGGTGGTAAGCCTGGTGGACATCCGCCACGAGGCACAGCAGCTTGACCTGAACATGATCGGGTTTTTGCAGGAAGCGGGGCTGCCGTTCGCCGTGGTTCTGACGAAGGCCGACAAGCTGTCGAAAAACCAGCAGAACAAGCAGGCCGCCCTGCTGCGCCGCCAGCTTGCGCTGCCCGACGACGTGCCCATGCTGGTAACGTCAAGCGAGAAGAAAATCGGCTTCGACAACCTTCGCAAGCTGATCGAGCAGGCCTGCGAAGGATAAACCTCCGCGTATCAAGACAACAAGCACTTATTGCACAAGAGGCGCCCTATGCAATTCGGGCGCCTCTTGTGCATTGCAACGCTATTTGAGCATGAAAAAGGCGCCCGAACTTTCATTCGAACGCCTTTTCACGAATGTTATTGGAGGGCTACCAGGGGCAGCGAACGATAATCATGTCGCTTTGGACGGGCCCGACCTTAACTTGCTCACCTTGCTGCGGAGCATGAATCATTTGGCCACCGCCAATATAGATACCGCAGTGGTACGAGCTGGTGCAAATGTCACCCGGCTGCGGATCGGAAACCTGCGGCCACGCCATGAACGTATACGTGCTGCCCAAGCGCGAATAACTGCCCGTCAGCGCATAGCTGACCAGACCGGAGCAGTCAAACGTATCCGGGCCAACAGCGCCCCACGAGTACCAGCAGCCAATCTTGCTGTAAGCGCGATCGACGACAGCATTGCCAGTTGACGGGTTGTAGCTGGGCTGGCTGGAAGAGCTGCCGCCGTTAGAGCTGCCGCCGTTACCGATGTAGCCGTCGTTGCTACCGCCGCCATTGTTGCTGCCGCCGTCGGAACTGCCGCCGTTATCGATGTAGCCGCCGTTGCTGCCGCCATCGTTGCTTCCGCCGTTGCCGTTGCTAGCAGCCTGGTTTGCAGACTGTTCAACGGTCTGTTGCGCCTGGGCGGCAGCTGCCGCCTCCTGCGCCGCCTTCTCCTGGGCAACAAGCTCGGCAACCTCGGCAGACAAGCTGTCGTAGGTAGCCTGCATGGAGTTCACCGTGGACTGAGCTTCATCCTGAAGTTGCTTGGCTTCATCGGCCTTCTGGGCCGCGATGCGCGTTTGCTCGTCGAACGTGTCCTTCTGCTGCTGAGCCTCATCGCGCAGATCCTTGTTCTTCTGCACCAGCTCGGCATCGTTGTTGTTGACCTTGTTCAGCAGGTCCCAGTTCGTGGCGAACTCGGAAAATGACGTGGAACCAAGCAACAGGTCCAAAAACGATGCGGCGCCGGAGCGATACATGCTGTGAGCGCGATCGCCCAAACGGGACTGCACGTCGGCGATTTCAACGTTGATTTCATCGATGCGAGTTTGAGCCTCGTCGGCAGACTGCTGAGCAGCTTCCTGTTCGGCCAGAGCCTCGCCGTAGTTTGCAGACGCTTGGTCAAGCTCCATCTGCATGGAGTTCAAAGAAGCCAGCACGGCCTGAGCCTCGGCCTGCTTCGAAGCGGAATCGGGCTCGGCAAAGGCGGCCTGCGGAATCATGAGGCCACACGTCAAAACAGCCGCAACCGCCCCTCCGGCGATGCGCCTGCGCAATTTCATTTCTTGCTGCATGCAAAAACCTCCTTTATGGATTGCAGCGCAAACTGTGCTCAGTCTACCATCGGCACAACAAGAAACTCCTCATGTTCACCGAACGGGCACACGCAGCAGCAACGCGTTCGCTACCGAAAATGCGGCGTTCGTGCGGCTATCGGGCCGCTCACCTGCCATTTTCTGACCGCTTATCCCCCTTCGCTGCTGTCAACGGTTTTTTGCGCATTTGCATGAAAACGGCCGCCCTCCTTCCGAAAGACAGCCATAGAAAGCCCCGCGGGAACCTTATTACCCGCGAAAACCCGCGTCCTCCTTGTGGCGTGTCGGGTCGTCGGCGGCCGTTGTTGCCAGCTGGTCGCAGCGCTCGTTTTCCGGGTGCCCGGCATGGCCTTTCACCCACACGAATTCAACGTCGTGCGGTTGCTTGGCCTCAAGCATGCGCTTCCACAAATCGACGTTTTTCACAGGCTGCTTTTGCGAATTCTTCCACCCGCGCTTAAGCCACCCGTCAACCCAGTGCTGGTTGAACGCGTTCACCAGGTACTGCGAGTCGGAGTACAGCGTCACATGGCAAGGCCGCTTGAGCGCCTCAAGCGCAACGATGGCGCCAAGCAGCTCCATGCGGTTGTTCGTAGTGCAGCGGTACCCCTGCGAGAATTCGCGCTCGTGCACGCCGCCCTTGCTGTCCACGAACCGCAAGATGCTGCCGTACCCCCCAGGACCAGGGTTGCCCCGAGAAGCCCCATCGGAATACAAATCAACATGCATAGAAAAATCTCCTCGAATAGAAATGGGACAAAGGGACAGTCCCTCTACCCCAACAAAAAGCCCGCATTCCGCTTGCTACAACGCCGCAGGTGGCGTAAAAGTCAGCGAGGGCCGCTGTGGTGCCCCAGGTTGCCCTGAAATGAGCGGGCATTGGCCTTTCGGCCATGCCCGTGAAATTGAAGGGCAAGATGAGATGCCACAGCGGCCCACAGCGTCGAGTCAGTCCGTTGCCGACAGGCAAACGGAACTACTTAAATTGCGACGGGTGTTTGCTGAAGAAGTCAAAGCGCGGGGGCAGCTCGCGGATGCGATGGCGGCCGTCTTCAAGCTCCAGACCGTGGCACAGCTCGTTCATGTCCTCGAAGTCGAAGTTCCAGCTGAAGAAGTCCTCGAACTCGAAGCTTAAGTAGTCGGCGATCTTCTCGCAGCCCTTCGGCACCACCGGATGCATAAGCAGCGTAGCCACGCGCAGCAGGTAGAAGCAATCCACCAGCACCTGGCGGCGCAGCACCTCGTCGCCTTCCTTCTCAGCCGTGCGGATGTTGTCCGTCCAGTACTTGTTCGCCCAGCGGATGAACGTGTCCATGATGGACATGATGGTGTGCAGCTCCACCTTGTGCATAGTGGCGTCGTACTCAGACATAACCGCGTGAGCGCGCTCGCGCACCTCGTCGGAAACGCGGCCGAGCGGCATCCAGCCCTCGAAGTTCTTCTGCGCCTCGTAGAAGCAGCTGCGGGCCAGGCGGTTGAACACGTTCGTGAGCAGCGCGCCCTCTTTGAGCACCGGGTCGGCAACGCGCGGGTCTTCGCGCTTGGACTCGTCGGGGTCGAACGGCTTGGGCTTGAATCCCACGGACTTCTGGTCAAGGCCAAGCGCCAGGAAGTGCGCGCGCAGCTGCTCGACCGTGTAGTACTCAAGCAGCTCGTCGGCCGTAGGCGGCTTCACCGCGCCCGACGACGAGGCCTTCTTGTTCCCCAGCAGAATATGGTGGTTCGCCACCAGCTTCGTTTGGCGAATGGGATGGTCCGTCTCGCCCGGCGTCAGGATGTCGCCGGGGCGCAGCGCCTCGATGAGCGCCGGCTGGGCCACGCCGTAGAAGTACAGGTTGTCCTGACCGATGAACTGGTACACCTCGGAATCCTCAGAGCACCAGAAATCGCGCCAACTGCCGCGCGGCAGGCCCATCTTGTCGTTCACGGCCATGGTGAAGCTCATGGGGGCCCACAGGCTTTCAGGCCAGCACCACACCGTCAGGCCCTCAAGGCCGTCGATGACCGGGGCCTTCACGCCCCATTCGATGTTGCCGGTGATGCGGAACGGCACCAGCGCCTTGCCCGTGCGAAAACGGATTTGCGCGCCGGTAAGCACGTCGCGCGCCGCGTCGCGGTCGTCGATGTTGTCGAATTCGATCTCGAAGGACTGCTTGCCCTTCTCGGCCTCGTGGAACACGTGGTGCGGCAGCTTGTCGGCAATGGCCAGGTACTGGTCGTGCAGCTCGTTTTTGATGTACACAACCGGCGGGGCCAGAAACTCCTTGATGGTTTGCGGCACGATGGGGCGCACCTCGGGGTCGGCCTCAAGCGCTTCGACGTGCTTCTTCAGAAACTCCGTGAACGCCGGCAGATCGAAGTACCAGTTCTCCACCGGGCGCATCTCGGGCGTGACGCCCGTCAGCGACGACTTCGGCGCGATAAGGTCTTCAGGCGCGAAGCTGTGGCCAAGGTCGCACTCGTCGGCGTAGGCGTGCTCAGACTTGCAGCCCTGCACGGGGCAGTGGCCCTGCACCTGGCGACCGTTGAGGAACGTGCCCGCCTGCGGGTCGTAGAACTGCAGCGTGGAGCGCTTGTGCAGCCAGCCGTTTTCGTGCAGCTTCTTGATGAACGCCTCGCTGATGCCCTGATGCACCTCGCCGGAATGCCCGATGTTGGAGCCTTCGTAGATGTTCAGGCTGATGTCGTAGGAGTCAAGCGTGGCCTTCTGCTTGTTGTGGTTGCGCTCGACGTATTCCTCGATGGTGCCGGTGAACTCGCCGGCTTCCACCAACTTGCGGTAGCCCTCGTTGATGGGAGAGCCGAAGCAGTCGGTTCCGCTGATGAAGCGAACGTTTTCGGCGCCGATGCGGTCGCGCAAAAAGCGCGCGAAGCAGTCGGCCGGCACGAACACGCCGGCAACGTGCCCGAAATGCAGCGGCTTGTTGCCGTACGGCATGCCCGCGGTAACCACCGCGCGCTTCGGCCACGTCACCGGCGAGACGTTGTTTTGCGTTGTTGCCATCAGATTGATATCTCCCTTAGAAATCTAAGTTTGCGACACCGTTGGAATGCTGCGCCTTCTTCGCGGCGCGCATCAAAAACTCGGTGTTGTCGTTCGTGCGCTTCAAGGACTTGATAAGCATGTCCATGGCGCGCTCGGTGTTGTTCGTGTTCGCCAGGATGCGGCGCACCGCCCAGATAAGCGGGGCCTCCTGCGGATTGAGCAGCAGATCCTCCTTGCGCGTGCCCGAAGCCACCGGGTCGATTGCCGGGAAAATGCGGCGGTCGGCCAGGTTGCGGTCGAGCTTGAGCTCCATGTTGCCCGTGCCCTTGAACTCCTCGAAGATGACCTCGTCCATCTTCGAACCCGTTTCCACCAGGGCAGACGCCAGGATGGTCAGGCTGCCGCCGCCTTCGATGTTGCGGGCTGCGCCCAAGAACTTCTTCGGCGGGTACAGGGCCGTGGAATCGACGCCGCCCGACAGGATGCGACCAGACGCCGGCTGCGCCAGGTTGTAGGCGCGCGCCAGGCGCGTGAGGCTGTCAAGCAACACCACCACGTCTTTGCCGTCTTCCACCAGGCGCTTCGCACGCTCGATGACCAGCTCGGACACCTGGATATGGTTTTCCGTGGGCATGTCGAACGTGGAAGAGATGACCTCGCCCTTGATGGAGCGCTGCATGTCCGTGACTTCCTCGGGGCGCTCGTCAACCAGCAGGCACATAAGGTGCACTTCCGGATTGTTTGCGCTGATGGCAGCCGCGATGTCCTTCAAGATAGTGGTCTTGCCGGCCTTCGGAGGGCTGACGATGAGGCCGCGCTGGCCCTTGCCGATGGGGCTGACCAGGTCGATGACGCGCGCCGTGATGGTGGACTTGCCATGCTCCATGGTCAGGCACTCGTCGGGGTACACCGGCGTCAGGTCGCCGAAGCGCACGCGCTTGCCCACTTCTTCGGCGGCAACGCCGTTGATGGTGAGCACCTTCTGCACGGCGGCGTACTTCTCGTTCGGGCGCGCCGGGCGCGTGGTGCCCGTGATCTTGTCGCCTTTGCGCAGGCCGTTGCGGCGGATGGTGGACAGGCCCACGTAGCAGTCCTGCTCGCTGGGCAGATAGCCGTTCGTGCGCAAGAAACCGTAGCCATCCTGCAGGATGTCCAAGATGCCCTCGACCTCGATGAAGCCTTCGGCCTTCATGGTGGCGTCGAACACGGCGTCGACAAGCTCGGCCTTCTTCAGGCCCGCAACGTCGACGTCAAGCTCGGCGGCCTTCGCGCGCAGCTCGGCAACCTTGAGCTTGGCCAGGTCCTCCTTCGTGACGCTGGGCACAACCTCGCGGTTGTTGTTGCGCTGATGGCGGTCGTGGCGGTTGTTCTTGTCGTTGCGGTTCTTGCGATCGTTGTTGTTGCGATCGTTGCGCTGGTCACGCTGGTCGCGGTCGTTGCGATCGTTGCTGTGGCGGTTGTTCTTGTCGTTGCGGCCTTCGGCACGCTCGCCGCCGTCGCGCTGTTTGCGACCGTCGCGATCGGCATGCGCGGAACCGGAAGCGCGCAC
>OLOM01002415.1_pt1 | contig 11406 bp, 10 predicted proteins | sample 1672531 | NCBI WGS metagenome assembly OLOM01 (sample SAMEA3136696, study PRJEB25190) | human gut metagenome | reverse complement strand
CGATTGGATTACAGCGTTTGTAACCTTACTCTCGCGCGCGTGCGGCCGCTGTGGATTTTCGCTGTCGATTCCTGCGTTTTTTTCGCGTTTGACAGGCTCTATTTTATCACAAAAATGCGAAATTTCAAAACAATGTTTGACAAACCTGTTCAAGCATGCTATACTGTAACCGTAATGTAACTTTGGAATGTAACCATTTTGTAACTATAAGGAGTGCAGATAATGCCTACCACCAAGAAGAATAACCTTCTGGAATACAAGGGTCACCCGCTGATGCGTAAGGAAAACATCATCTATTACGGCTCGATGAGTGACTCTCACATCATTATGATGCAGATCCTCGAATCTAGTGATTACAAGGGTCTGCCGGTTGCAAAGCGTGTATCCGTACAGCTTCAGCAGACCGATCCCAACGTACGTATGAAAGAGCGTATCGTCAAGAAAACCGAGAAGAACAGCATGTGGGCAGCGATGGATATTGCATCCATCTGGCTCGGCAGAGCACTGCACACGAAGTAAGACTTCACCGCAGCTTGCTGCGGCAGTGTAAAGGCTGTTTTCTCCCATTTTGAAACGGAGGCTTCAATTTCATGTCTTTTTCTAAAAAACTCGCTCGCTTCGCACTTTCCGGTGCACTTGCGATGTCGATGGTCCTGCCGAACTCGCTGGCAGTATTTCAGGCCAAGGTAAACGCAGATTCGCTTTACCTGCGTCAGTCCCCCGGCGGTGCAGTGATCACGACCCTCTCCAAGGGTACCACGGTTGCGGTACTGAATAACAGCTCCAGCTGGTACAAGGTATCCGTAAACGGCAAGGAAGGCTACGTCAGCGGCGAGTACCTGACCGGCACCACCGCAACCGACGTTGCACTCGGCACCGGCACTGTAAAGTGCTCGAGCAGTGTAAATTTCCGTTCGGCGCCGAACACCTCGTCCACCTCTTACGGTGAGCTGAAGAACGGCACCAAGGTAAATGTAGTCGGCGTAAGCAGCGGCTGGTACAAGGTTACATACAATGGCAAGACCGGCTATATCCATCCGGATTATATCACGCTCGCAAGCAGCTCCGCCGGCACCGCCATCGCTCCGTCGAACACCGTTACCTCTACGACCGGCACCGCCGGTACGGTGAAGTGTTCCTCGAGTGTAAACCTGCGTTCCGAGGCCAATACTTCCTCTTCCATTCTGGCAGAGCTGAAGAACGGCACCGCAGTTACCGTTGTCAGCACCGCAAACGGCTGGTGCAAGGTAACCTGCTCCGGCAAGACCGGCTACATCAAGCAGGATTATGTATCGACCACCGGTTCGGCATCCAATAACACGTCCGCGTCCACCGGTACGGCAGCAGTAGTTAAGTGCTCCTCTACCGTAAACTTCCGCTCTGCGGCAAGCACCTCTTCCACCATTCTCGGTGAGCTGAAGAACGGCACCGCTATTACCGTGCTCAGCACGTCTAACGGCTGGAGCAAGGTATCCTACGCAGGCAAGACCGGCTACATCAGTGCGGACTATCTCGTAACTGCTTCGTCCGGTACGGCGATCAGCCCGTCGAACACCGCAGCTTCTGTCTCGATCAGCGCAAAGCGCCAGAGCGTGCTGAACTATGCTGCACAGTTCCTCGGTGTTCCGTATGTATACGGCGGCAGCACGCCGAGCGGCTTTGACTGCTCCGGCTTCACCTCCTATGTGTTCAAGAACACGGTCGGCTCCATCCCGCGTGTCGCTCAGGCACAGTATGATGCCACCACCCGTGTTTCCCGCGACGACCTTCTGCCGGGCGATCTGGTATTCTTCGGCAGCAGCACCTCGTCCATCAGTCATGTAGGCATTTATGTCGGCAGTAACCAGTTCATCCACGCACCCAGCACGGGCGATGTGGTTAAGTACTCGTCGCTGACCGGCAGCTATGCGACCCGCTATCAGGGCGCAGGCCGCGTAATTTTTGAGTAAGGTTACATACCAGAAATCCCTTCGGTTTTCCGAAGGGATTTTTCTTTTGCCTGTTGAGAGCGGTTATCCCAGCAGCACCGCTTCCCCGTCCTGCCACTGTATGGTCTGCGGCGTGAAGTCCCGCTGTTCCATGCGGGTATTCCACTGTGCGGCGAACGCATCGGAGAGTGCCTGAGCGGTCTGCTCGGGCAAGGTAAAGCCTTCCAGCTTGATGGTCCGGCAGGCAAGGCTGAGTTTGCCGTTTGAAACAGCTACGCTCCACGCGCCGTACAGCTTGCAGCGCTCCGGCAGAAACAGCAGCGCCGTGCGCAGCTTGCCGGGTACCAGATTGCTTTCCGTCAGTGCTTGACGGGTTACGGCTGCCGTCACGGAAATCGTGCCGTCACGGCTGATTTTGACCGCCGTGTCCTCGACCGGAAACGGCAGCGCTTCGGTCATCACAGACGCGATATCTTCCTCCGTAATGTGAAATTCCATTGCATCGCCCTCCTCGGGTGCGGCAGGCGCTGTGCTGGTATCCGCCCTGCCCATCAGCATATTTCCCAGCATCAGCAGGCACAGGAGCAGGCATACGCCTAAGATTACGGTATAGACTGCGCTTTTTTCCTCCTGCATGGCGGGTGCCTCCCTTTTTGCTTCTTGCAACAGCTTATGCGGGATTGGGGTTTATATGCGTGCTATCGGATGCGGAATTGGAGCCAGCCTTTGGCTGGGAGGTTCGCCGCACCCGCGGCGGTGGGCAAAAAGGAAGGGACACCTGCGGTTTGCCCGTAGGCTGCTAAACATCATTCCCGCGCCGTGCGCGGATTAAATGAGTGCCCTTCCTCTTTGAACTCCTACCTTTCCCTTGTTTCCTAATCTGACGCATACCAGAGACCGGCGACCGCTTCGAAAAGGAAAACGGCAGTCGGGTTACTCTTGCGTGTCTTTCTCCGCCTATCCGCAGTTCACAGATAATCTACTGCTACACATATCGGCTACTCTCCGCAGGCGCAACACAAGGTGAATTGCCCGAAGGGCAGGAGAAGCCACACTGGGGTGCCCCGCCGTGCAACCCATCTGCACATTACTTCACCGCAGGGTCAATCTCCATTTTCTATTCTCAATTACTGCTTCGCATACGAAAAAAGCACCGCTTTCGCGGTGCTTTCAGTCTGTCGATAAAGTCAATCTATCGTTTTTACTTTTCGTGCGGCAGCACGCATAAAATAGAATTTGCACAGCAAATTCATAATTCCCGGGGGCGTGGCCCAGGCCACCCTCTTTTGCCGCTATGCGGCAATTCACCTTGTGTACCTCGGGAATTATACAAGGGACGAAAAATTGTGCCCGTAGGGCGCGGCTTTTCGTCAAGATTCGATTGAAAGCGTGGTTTCAATCGAGAGGCTGCTCGAAAAACGGAGTTTTTCGACAGCCTCAAAGCACCGCTTTCGCGGTGCTTTTCGCATTTCTTTAGAAGAACTTATCCTTAATGCCGAGTGCAAAGATGATGAGCACGATAACCGGCAGGATATAGCTTACATAGAAGCGGATATTATCCTTGACCTTGAGTCCGCCGCCTTCGTTGGCCTCCTCCTTGAAGTTCTTCCAGCCCCAGCCGCAGCGGGAGGTGCAGAACAGCAGGTAAACCAGCGAACCGAGCGGCAGCCAGATGTTGGACACGAGGAAGTCCTCGAGGTCGAGCACGTTCGAGCCTGCGCCGAACGGCTGGAAGCCGGACCAGACATTGAAACCGAGCACGCACGGCAGCGACAGCAGGATCATCAGCACGATGTTGATGGCTGCGGTCTTTTTGCGGCTCCAGCCGGTCAGGTCCATGCAGCAGGACATGATGTTCTCGAACACAGCGAGGACGGTCGAGAAGGCCGCAAACGCCATGAATACAAAGAACAGGCTGCCCCACAGGCGGCCGAGCGCCATGTGGTTAAAGATATTCGGCAGCGTGACGAAGATCAGATTCGGACCGCTGTCCGGTGCCACGCCGAAGGCAAAGCACGCCGGGAAGATGATCAGACCGGCAGTAAATGCTACGAACGTATCCAGAATCGCAACATTGACGGCCTCGCCGAGCAGCGCACGGCCCTTGCCGATATAGCTGCCGAAGATAGCCATCGCGCCGATGCCGAGCGACAGCGTGAAGAACGCCTGATTCATCGCGGCAACGATAACATTGGCGATGCCGCACTCCTGCATACGGCCGAGATCCGGAATCAGATAGAAGCGCAGGCCCTCGCCCGAGCCTTCGGTCAGGATGCTGTTGATCGCCAGAATAACCATGATGGCCAGCAGAATGATCATCATCACCTTGGTAACGCGCTCCAGACCGCCCTGCAGACCGAACGAGTTGATCATAAAGCCGACGATAACGACCGCAACCATGCAGACCGTCATAACCACCGGCTTGCCGAGCATTTCCGGAAAGGCTGCCTGCACCTGCTCACTGGTCGCACCGACAAATCGGCCGCTGACCGTCAGGTAGAAGTAGTACAGCATCCAGCCGCACACGGTGGTGTAGAACATCATCAGCAGGTAGTTGCCGATCATCGCCAGATAGCCGTGGATGTGCCACTTGCTGCCCGGCTTCTCGAGCGCCTGATACGCCCGCACCGGACTTTTCTGGCTCGCACGGCCGATGGCAAATTCCATCGTCATGATCGGCAGACCGAGGATGAGCAGGAACAGCACATAGCACACGACGAACGCGCCGCCGCCGTACTGACCGACCATCCACGGAAACTTCCATACGTTGCCCACGCCGATGGCACAGCCTGCGGAAAGCAGGATGAAGCCGAGACGTGAACCGAGTCTTTCTCTTGGCATTGTTTATTTTTCCCCTTTTTTCTGTGCCGCGTATTGAGCAAACTGCAATATCGGCACGACTTACATACTATAATCAAGCGTCATGATTGTTCTTCGACGCGTGATTTCTCTAATTTGCGGATCTCTTTCCGCTTTTTGCGCAGCTCGCGGAAGAAATTCCGCAGAATGTCCGCGCATTCCTGCTCCAGCACGCCGCTCACCAGCGCGGGCTGATGATTGTACGGCAGTGCGAACAGATTTATCAGCGAGCCGCACGAGCCAGCCTTCGGGTCGGGTGCGCCGTAGTACACGGTTTTCATGCGCGAGTTGATGAGCGCGCCTGCGCACATCGGGCACGGCTCGAGCGTAACGTACAGATCGCAGCGGTGCAGCCGCCAGCCGCCCAGCTTTTTGCACGCCTTCTCGATGGCCTCGATTTCTGCATGGTGCAGTGCGTTTTTCTTTGTTTCCCGGCGGTTGCGTCCGCGTCCGACAATTTTGCCATCGCAGACAACCACCGCGCCGACCGGCACTTCGCCCTCGTCCGCCGCCTTTTGCGCCAGTTTGAGCGCGGCCTTCATGTATTTTTCCTGTTCGGTCATAAATTCCTCAGATTTTCCCGAGCAGACGCGCTTTCGCCTGCTCAAATTCTTCCCGCGTAACAAAACCGCGGCCGCACAGTCCGGCGAGGATATCAAGCTGCTCGACCGGCGTCGGCGTGCGGTCGGTCAGCGCCACCTCATCAAACTCGAGGTTCGGGATGAGCGCGTCAAACACCGCAAGGCTGTCCGGTGTAAACTGCATCTCGCAGAAGCCGCCGTTTACGCGCACGCGAAGCTGTACATAGCGTTCATCGTGCTGGATCTGCTCGGTTTTGATCGGCTCAGCCTGCACCGCCGCCTCTATCGCGCGGCCGTGCGGATTGAGCGAAAACGGATGCTCCCACTGCGACCAGTAGGCCGCTTCGCGGTCCACGCTCACACCGCCGCCGGATACGCGCGTTTCCGTGCGTATGCCGCCGCACAGGCGGTAAAACCGAATGAGCCTGATAGGCAGCTCACCCATCTGCAGGCTGCCCTTGCCCGTGTAGAGACCCTTATCCCGACGGAAAAAGCGCAGCGCATCGCCGTCGCGCCAGACCTCCAGCTTGCCCTTCGGCAACAGTCCGCCGCCGTTTTTAACGGCAGCCGTGAAGGTTTCCGCAGGCTTGTCCGTCGGCTCACCGGCACTGCGGCAGTCGAATCCCCAGCTTTGCAGCACCGCAAGATTGTCCGCGCCGTAGGACACGGAAAGCGCGGCATGGTTTCCGCTGCTGTCGGTCAGGGTCAGCGCAATCGGGCGCAGCTTGTACACACGAAGCATGCCCTGCATTTCGTCCGGCTCGGTCGGTGCCGCGTCCGCGGTAAGCGTGTACGCGCCCTTGTCCAGCGTGAGCGGCAGCTGCCCGCTGCCCTCGTCGGTCGGCATCAGCATCCACGCCGCCGGCTCGGAAAATAAGTAATAGCGTCCCGCCGGTACGAACGGTGCGTCCTCTCGAATGGTTGCAACTACGTTTTTACTCATCAAGATTCACCTGCCCCACAATAAAGCCAATCTTAAGGCAACACCGCACAATTAAAGCGGCGGTGCTTTGCGGAAATTTTGTGCTCTGACTTTGTTGCAGTTTCACGGTAATACATCAAGTATTACCGCAAAACTGTGCCTCGTCAGTACGCAAAATTTACTCGCAAATCACTCTTGTTCAATTATGCGGTATTGCCTTAAAAATTTCAATTTGCTTGCAAATTGCATACAGGGGTATGGATACCCCCTATAAAGCGTCAGCGCGCTTTCATTTGTCTTTGCCGCGACAGATTCATCGTGCCGTCCTGCATTTTCGACAGGTTTTCCAGACAGTTGCCGGTACCGTACGCCACGCACGAAACCGCTTCGTCCGCAACGCGCGTCGGAATGCCGGTCTTGGAGGCGATCAGCTTATCAAAGCCCCAGATCAGCGAACCGCCGCCTGTCATGGTGATGCCGTTGGCGGAAATGTCGCCGGTCAGCTCGGGAGGTGTGCGCTCGAGCACCCAGTGCACCGCCTCGACAATCGCTGAGGAGACCTCCTCGAGCGCATCGAGAATCTCACTCGAGCTTACGGTAAACGTGCGCGGCAGACCGGTCATCAGACAGCGTCCCCTGACCTCCATGATCGCTTCCTCGCTGCGCGGATACACACAGCCGACCGTGCGCTTGATCTCCTCTGCCGTGCGGTCGCCGATCAGCGCATTGTGCTTGCGGCGGACGTACTTGACAATGGCCTCGTCGAACTTATCGCCCGCGACCTTGATGGACGTGGATTCGACGATGCCGCCGAGCGAAATAACCGCCACATCGGTCGTGCCGCCGCCAATATCGACCACCAGATTGCCGTTGGCCCTGTTGATATCGATGCCCGCGCCGATGGCCGCCGCGACCGGCTCCTCGACCAGAAAAACGCGCTTTGCGCCCGCCTGCGTGCCCGCATCAATGACGGCACGCTCCTCCACCTCGGTGATGATGGACGGCACACAAATGACCACATTCGGCTTGAACAGGTGGATACCCTGCACCTTTGCGATGAATTCCTTGATCATGCGCTCGGTCATCTCATAATCCGAAATAACGCCCTCGCGCAGCGGACGGATGGCGACAATGTTGCCCGGTGTACGGCCAAGCATGCTCTGCGCTTCCTCGCCCACGGCAAGGATTTTACCGGAAACCTTGTCCACCGCCACAACGGACGGCTCGTTAAGTACAACACCCTTGCCCTTTACATAGACCAGCACGGTTGCCGTGCCGAGGTCGATGCCGATATCGCTCGAAAAAAGCGACATCTTTTTCGCGATTCTTTGCAGAAAAGAAGCCATATTTCATTCCTTTCTCCGCGCTCTGTTCGCGTGGATTGACAGTATTACCATTATACAGATTTTGTGCGCCATTTGCAAGACTCCGGGGCAAATACCGAAAATTCGACAGAGAAAACGGCATCACTCCGGCAGCGTGTCCGTATACTGCTGGAATCTTACATCGTTTTCCACCCGTTCTTTATAGGCTGCATACGCCTCCGCCAGCGTGTCATATTTCGTTCCTGTGGTATAATCCTTAAAGGTGTTGAAACTGTTGATATGGTCCGCAATCGCAACATAGCTTTTGCCCTTGTTGCTCCGGGCCGCGGTAATCGTTTCGGAGATGTAAAAGCCGCCGTCCGCCGAGCTGACAATGACCGGTATCTGCTTGCCCGCACCGACGGCCTTTGTATTGACATCGACCGATGTCCAGAACAAATAGCGGTTGCTCTTGTTCGTGGAACTGCCGAGAAACGCCCATGTGCCCCTGTTCAGCAGACTGTCGCTTCCGATCTGTTCCTTCACCTTGGGCACCATACTGGAATTGGGGCACTTCGAGTCGATCTCAAAAATCTGATTATTCTTCAGGTTCGGTAAAATGTCGGTCTTCTCGAGTATGTCGTGCAGATTCTCGTTCCAGTTGATCGTGCTGCCCGGTGTGCTCTTGCCCTTCCAGTCAAACACGATCACAGCCGCTGCGCTGTCGTAGTACACCTCGCATTCCCCGCCCGCGGCAGGGATTCCTTTCCAGTTTGCGGTATCTCCTTGCTCCTTATAATGGGTAACGCCTGCAATTGTAATGGGATCTCTCGACTGCCAGTCATCCTGCTTCTGCTTCAACCTGACCGTCTTGCTCATGTTTTCGCTGTCCTGCTCCGTAACCGCAGTCAGCACATCAATATACGCCGCCCGCACCTCGATGAGGTCGGATGCCTCCAGACTTCTCTCGATATACTGTATCAGCGCCGGTATCATAAATGCCGCAAGGATCGCCAGAATGACCAGCACAACGATCAATTCTACCAGCGTAAAGCCCTTGCGAGTATTTTTCTCTTTCTTCTGCATTTTATCAGCACCTTTTACTGAGTTTCGGCTAACCTAAGACGGGCTTTCAGCGCGCTGTACCGTCTGCCCTTCTGGTTGTTATTTACCATATACGCTACCACATCCTGACTGCCGACGATAACAAGCAGGCGCTTCGCGCGTGTGATTGCGGTGTAGAGAATGTTGCGCGTGAGCAGTTTGCGCGGCAGACCGTCCGACAGAGCGAGCACCACCGCGTCAAACTCGCTGCCCTGCGATTTATGTACGGTGACGGCATACGCCAGCTCCAGCTCGTTCAGCATATCGAAGGTGTAAGTCGCAATGCGGTCGTCAAAGCGAATCACCATGCACTCCTGCTGCGGAAAAATGCGGATGATCTCGCCGACGTCGCCGTTGAACACGCCGGTTCCCTGCTCGTCGTCCCCCTGCTTTTCCCACACAATGTCGTAGTTGTTTCGCACCTGCATCACGCGGTCGCCCTCGCGGAAAATGGTGTCTCCGAAGCGCTTTTCCAGCTTGCTTTCACTTGGTGGATTGAGTGCCTCCTGCAGACGGCGGTTGAGCGGAATAGTTCCGCTGCCGTGCCGCTTGGCAGGCGAAAGCACCTGTATCTGTGCAGGAGTAAAGCCGTAGTGCTTGGGCAGTCTCTGGGCGCAAAGCTGTGCCACCGTTTCGATAACAGACGTCGGCTCCGCCCGTTTCATGATGAAAAAGTCGCCGTCCGCGCCGGATGGCCTGGGCATTTCACCCGCGTTGACCGCGTGCGCGTTCATTACAATGTCGGACTGCTGCGCCTGACGGAAGATCTCGGTCAGCTGAATGGTCGGCACCCGATGTGAGGTGATCAGGTCGCGCAGGAAGTTGCCCGGACCGACCGGCGGCAGCTGATCAGCATCACCGACGAGCACGAGCCGCGCACCGTGCGGCAGCGCATTGATGAGCGCCTGCATGAGCGTGATGTCCACCATGGACACCTCGTCCAGAATGACCGCATCGCACTCGAGCGGATTGGTCACACTGCGGGCAAACACCGTGCGTCCGCCGCCCGCAAAGCCTGCCTCGAGCAGCCGGTGAATGGTTTTCGCCTCCATACCGGTCAGGTCGGAAAGACGTTTTGCCGCGCGGCCGGTCGGCGCGGCGAGCAGCGTGTCCAGTCCCAGTGCCTCAAACACCTGCAGGATGCCGCGCACCGTAGTCGTTTTGCCGGTGCCCGGGCCGCCGGTCAGGATAACCAGACCATTGCGTGCAGCCGTTGAAATCGCAAGCTGCTGTTTCTCGGAAAAAGTGAACTCACTGTTCTCCAAAAGCGCGGAAAGCAGCTCATCCACATCAAAATCGTACTCATAATTGCGCTCTGCCATGTAGCCGAGCATTTCGGCAAGGTAGGCCTCCGCGTCGTGCATATCGCGCAGATAGACCGCGTCGCGGCCTGCGATGTGCTCACGCACCAGCCGCCCCTTCTCCTCCAGGCGAGCAATGCCGTGCAGCGCCCGGTCCTCGTCCACGACCACGTCATCGTCGCTCAGCAGCATGCACACCGCGTACAACAGCTTCTCCACTGGGATGAACGTGTGGCCGTTGTTCAGGTTAAAGGTCAGTGTATACAGAATGCCCGCGTCCACGCGCTCATCGCTCAGCAGCGACAGCCCAAGCTCCATCGCCAGACCGTCCGCCAGCTTGAAATCCACATCATAGTATGGGTCACACAGCAGATACGGGTTCTCGCACAGCGCGTCGATGGCGCTGTCGTGCAGGCGCTTGTACAGCAGCGGCGTGAGCGCGACCGGCAGACCGTGTTCGCTCAGAAAGTCCATCAGCAGGCGCATTTCGCTCTGTTCGGTGAACTGACGGCCGATCTCCTTCGCCTTGCGGTCGGTAATGCCGCGCAGCTCCGACAGACGCTCCGGCTCGTGCATAAGAATGTCAAACGTGTCCTCACCGAACTTTTCCGCAATTTTTGCCGCCAGCCGCGGACCGATGCCGCGAATCAGACCCGAACCGAGGTACTCCGCGATGCCGCGCACCGAGGTCGGCAGCCGGCGCTCAAACGCCTCGGTCGCAAACTGCTCGCCGTAGGTCGGGTGCGTCACCCAGCAGCCGGTCAGAATGACCTCCTCACCCAGTCCAATGTTGGGAAACGTGCCGGTCGCCGTGACCTCGGCTCCGTTTTCCGCAGCAAGGCGCAGCACGGCATAGCCGTTTTCGTCGTTGTAGTAAACGATCTGCTGCACCGTGCCGCGCACGATCAAATATTCTCTTTCGTCCAACGTCCCACCGTCCCAACTTGTCATTCCAGATAGGTTATGTCCTGCCGTGCCGCCATGTACTTGGCGATGTTCTGTCCCTGCCCGCTGCCGATTTCGACAAATGTGATCAGCAGACCGGGAAAATACTGCCGCCGCACGCGCAGTGCCGCGCGGATCAGGTGTTCGCTGACGGCATCGCAGCCGTCGCCGTACAGCGTCAGCTCCGCCGAGCCGTGCAGCCGCAGCAGCCGTACGGAGACGATCTCGTACACCGTGTGCAGCACGGTGTAAAATCCCACTGCGGCAAATACCGCCAGAACCGATTGCAGAAAAACAGACATGAGCGTTCCCTCCTGCTATCAGCCTATGCACGGAGGGAACACTTTGTTAGTATATAGTATAGCACAATTGTTCGGATAAGTAAACCGAGCAGAAAATCCGGGGATAATTGAAAATTGAGAATGGAGAATGAACGTGATGATAGAACGATAACCAAATTTC
>OLOM01002413.1_pt1 | contig 11409 bp, 7 predicted proteins | sample 1672531 | NCBI WGS metagenome assembly OLOM01 (sample SAMEA3136696, study PRJEB25190) | human gut metagenome | reverse complement strand
TAATGACGGTGAAATTTTTTAGAAAATGTGTAACACATCATTGACAAACCTACAATTGACAATAAATTAAGTAGGGTGTATAATTTTTTTATCTGTTTAGAAAAGGAATGATATATTGTGGATACATCAAAAAGCAAAACAGCCTTTGACGAGGCTAAAAAATATATACCCGGCGGAGTTAATTCGCCTGTAAGAGCGTTTAAGAATGTCGGAACTTATCCGCTTTTTATAGAACGTGCAAACGGAAGTAAGATATACGATATTGACGGAAACGAATATATAGATTATGTCGGCTCATGGGGGCCTATGTTTTTGGGACACTGTAAGGAAATCGTTTTGGAGGCGGTTAAGGAGGCTTGCGATAAAGGTATGTCTTTCGGTGCACCTTGCCTTGCCGAAACGGAGCTTGCAAAGAGAATTTGTTCGCTTGTTCCTTGTGTTGATGTTGTGAGAATGGTTAATTCGGGTACGGAGGCAACTATGTCTGCGATACGTCTGGCAAGAGGTTACACGGGCAGAAATATAATAATAAAGTTTGAGGGCTGTTATCACGGACACAGCGACTCGCTCCTTATAAAAGCCGGTTCGGGTGCGGCAACTTTCGGAAGTGCGTCATCGGCAGGTGTGCCTGAAGATTTTGCAAAGTATACGCTTGTTTTACCGTACAATGATATTGACGCAATAGAGGACGCATTTGAAAAAATGGGTAGTAAAATAGCCGGAGTTATAATTGAGCCTGTAGCAGGAAATATGGGTGTTGTACCGCCTAAAGACGGATATTTGCAGAAAATTCGCGAGATAACGAAAAAGTACGGAAGCGTGTTTATTGTGGACGAGGTTATGACGGGATTTAGATTATCTGCGTCGGGTGCAATAGGCAGATTTGGTTTGGACGCGGATATTGTCACATTCGGAAAAATTATCGGCGGCGGTATGCCTGTCGGCGCATACGGCGGTAAACGTGAGATTATGGAATTTGTTTCGCCGACAGGTCCTGTTTATCAGGCAGGTACATTGTCGGGTAATCCACTTGCAATGGCGGCGGGTAACGCACAGATTAAATATTTGCAGGAAAACCCCTATATATATGAAGAAATTGAACAAAAGGGTGCATATCTTGAGGGTGAATTTAAAAAGTCGGCTGAAAAATATGGTGTGAATGTTCGTGTAAACAGAGTAGGATCAATGATGAGTGTATTCTTTACGGACAATGACGTAACAAATTTTGAAACCGCGTCAAAGTCGGACACCGAAAAATTCAAAGTATACTTTAACGAAATGCTTAAACAGGGTATTTATCTTGCACCGTCGCAATTTGAGTCGCTGTTTTTGTCTGACGCACATACTAAGGCTGATTTGGAAAAGACAGCGTCGGCATTTGACAAGGTTATGGAAATATTGCGATGAATTATTACAGAGAATGTAGACTTTGTCCGAGAAACTGCGGTGTTGACAGAAGCAGGACAGTCGGTGTATGCGGACAGAGTGATAAGCTTTATGTGGCACGTGCCGCACTGCATATGTGGGAAGAACCGTGTATTTCCGGTGAGAGCGGTTCGGGAACAGTGTTTTTTTCGGGATGTAATCTTGGGTGCGTGTATTGTCAGAACAGAGAAATATCTTCGGAGCATAAAGGCTTTGAAATAACATCGGACAGGTTGGCGGAAATATTTCTTGAACTTCAGGATAAAGGCGCAAACAATATAAATCTTGTAACACCAACTCATTATGTACCGCATATTATAAAGGCACTCGATGCGGTAAAAGGACTTGATATTCCGATTGTGTATAACTGCGGCGGCTATGAAAGCGTTGATACACTGAAAATGCTTGACGGTTATATAGATATTTATTTACCGGATTTTAAATATGCCGACAGCGTACTTGCAAAAAAGTATTCAAAAGCAGAGGATTATCCGATACACGCAAAAAGAGCGATAGATGAAATGGTAAGACAAGCCAGAGGTTGTGAATTTGACGAAAACGATATGATGAAACGTGGAATAATCGTAAGACATCTTGTTTTGCCGTCATATACCGACAATTCAAAAAGAGTGATTAAATATCTGTATAACACATACGGCGATGATATTTATATGAGCATAATGAATCAGTACACACCGCTTGAAAGTGTTTTAAAATATCCCGAAATAAACAGAAAAGTTACGGAAAGCGAATATGACGAAGTGCTTGACTTTGCGGTTGAAATCGGTGTCGAAAATGCTTTTGTGCAGGAGGGCGGTACTGTTTCGGAAAGCTTTATTCCTTTATTTGACGGTGAAGGAGTAGTAAAAAAAGTAGACAAAACAAATATAAAATGATATAATAACAAATATGATTTTTGAACCTGTTTACAGGTTCGGATAATATATTGATGATTGGGGGCGGATTTATGGAGGATTTGTATGTAACGGTAACGGGCTTTGCGAATTATTATCATAAAAAGCCTTTTGCAATAGGAAACGTGCTTATCTGCGTAAAAGAGCCGTCAAACAAATATGATTCAGAGGCGATAACCGTAAAATTGCCGATTATCGGCAAGGTCGGATATATCGCAAACAGTCCGGCGAGTATTGCCGGCGGTACGCTCAGTGCCGGAAGAATATACGATAAAGTCGAGGATAAGTTTTTTGTCCGAGTGATGTTTACGACTCAAAGTAAAGTGATTTGTAAGGTCGAAGAAAATTCGGGCGGAATACTTGAAAAAGAAATACAAACACAAATTGAGGCGGCGGAAGAATGGCTAAACAAGTAGTAAACGATTTTTCAAAGGGAAGTATAATATCAAATATATTAAGACTTTCTATTCCGATGACGCTTGCACAGCTTATCAATGTACTTTACAGTATAGTAGACCGAATTTATATAGGAAGAATGGGCGAAAATTCGTCACTTGCATTGACAGGCGTCGGAGTTTGTCTGCCGATTATAACTATTGTAATCGCTTTCGCAAACCTTATCGGTATGGGCGGTGCACCGTTGTTTTCGATAAAACGCGGTGAGGGCAACGAAAAAGAGGCTGAGGCGATACTCGGCAACAGCGTGACACTGCTTGTAATATTTGGTTTGTGTCTTACGGCTGTCGGATTAATCGTAAAAAGACCGCTTTTGTATCTTTTGGGTGCAAGTGAAAATACGATTGAATATGCAAATTCATATATAACGATTTACCTTTTGGGTAACGTGTTTGTTATGATGAGTTTGGGACTTAATTCGTTCATAAATGCACAAGGCTTCGGTAAAACGGGTATGCTTACCGTCGTAATCGGAGCGGTGCTGAATATTATTTTAGACCCGATATTTATATATATAATGGGCGTACAGGGTGCGGCACTTGCGACAGTCTTGTCACAGCTTGCCGCATCGGTTTGGACGTTTAAATTTTTAACCGGCAAAAATACGATTATAAAAATAAAACTTTCCGCAATGCGCTGTCAGGCAAAACGTGTAAAGAAGATACTTGTTTTAGGGCTTTCAGGATTTACAATGTCGGTGACAAACAGCGCGGTACAGATTGCGTGTAACGTAAGTTTGCAGAATTACGGCTCGGACGTGTATGTCGGAGTTATGACTATAATCAATTCTATAAGAGAAGTTTTGCAAATGCCTGTAACGGGTTTGGGAAACGGTGCACAGCCGATAATCGGCTTTAACTACGGTGCAGGTGAAAACGGACGGGTTAAAGAGGCGATACGGTATTTGGCGGCAATGCTTATTATATACAGTACAGTGGCATGGTTTATAATTTTGCTGATTCCGAAATTCCTTATAGGAATATTCACTGCCGATGCGGCACTTATAACTGCCGGTGTACCGTCATTGCATATATATTTTTTCGGATTTTTCCTTATGGCGTTTATGTTTACGGGACAGACGGTGTTTGTCGGAATAGGAAAAGCGAAGTTTGCGATATTCTTTTCTATATTGAGAAAGGGAATAGTGGTAATACCGCTTATACTTCTTCTTCCGATATGGTTCGGAGTAAACGGAGTATTTTTGGCAGAGCCGATTTCAAATTTGATAGGCGGTTTGGCGTGCTTTACAACGATGTATTTTGCGGTTTACAGAAAATTATAATTTGAGGTGCAGTTTTGAAAAAAAATAATTTGAAAAAAATAAATTTACAAAAGATTAAGAAAATATTGGAAAATATATTTTCGTCAATCGGCTCAAAATTTAAGAAAATAAAACCGGTTGAATTCGGTGTCGGAGCGGTTGTAATTGTTTTGTCGTGCGTGGTAATAGTACCGTCACTTGTGCAGTGCGTTATAAATCGTAATAAGGCAAAGTGCAGTGTGCATATGAGCATAATGCTGAATATGCTTTCGGACGAGCTTACGGACGAAATGAAAACAGGCGAAACATATTGGCACGACCTTATCCAAAACGGAAATTATCAAAAATTGATTTCAAGCCTTAATGAAAAGACCGGATTAAGTAAAAAATATCCGTCGACAAATTATTATATCAGAACAGGTGAAGAAAAACTTGCGCTTATGTGTAAAAAGCATAAGGATATATCGGATAAAGAGATTAAGTTCGCACTTATGAAAGACGTGTCGGTTGAAGTGGCGGAAAAACCGCAAATCGGCGAAAAAATCGCATATTTGACGGTAAGCGGACCTGATACGTATTATGAGGACGATATGCTTGACGAAAATAATCCGACTAAAATGGTGTTCATAGGCAGAGAAGTTGATAAGGTTATAAAGAACTTGACTGTAACGGCAGTATATGCAGGCGGTGCAAGGGAAGAACTTCCGAGAAGTAAGTATACCGTAACGGCGGATAAGCTTAATATGAAAAAATCGGGACAGACACATCTTACGGTTAAGTCAAACTCAAGTTCGCTTTGGGATAACAGCGCATATGCACAGTTTGTAATTGATGTTGTCGGAGATGATGACATTGCACCGCTTATAGTTGACAGCGGCACAAATGGAAGATTTGAACTTGCATCATGGGAATGGAATGACTTTGTAACCGAGGCGGCACAGGAGGGCGGTAAAAAATCGTTCGGTGCGTCAATAATCAGATATAACGGCAATTACTATTATTATCCTGACGGTTTGACGATAGTAAATGACAATAAAAATAATAATATGTTCAAATTCGCACTTGATGTTGACGATGAAACAAAACCGGCATATTATATCCAATTTGATACATCGTCGGTTGTGATAAACGATAATGACAGTAAAATCCATAACGGCAGCGTTAAGATTGAAAATGATTTAATCTATATTTGGCAAGAAAAGAGCAGTAAAGAACTTGACACCGGTTGGATAAGAGTGTATTGTGATTTGAAAAAGTATTAAAAGAAAAACAGACAAGTCTGAAAATGACTTGTCTGTTTTGACGTTATCGACATTTTTTGTTGATTTTCCTTGAAATGTATAAGTAAATAGTATATAATGTCGAAGTCGGAGCAATCCGATAAAGGTAAGATTTGAAACAGTGTAAAAGCTGGGCGGTTATGCCATCATCTCCGAGAAAGGAGGTGACAGCTATGGATAATGAATACATAATTTGTTTTATGATAGTTCTGTTACTTTTAGTAATTTCCATAAAAAAATAACGCCCACTCAGCCATAAGTCAGCGTTATTTTTCATAAATAATACACTAATGGCATAACCGTTTAAAGTCTTGCCTTTTTCTATTATCATTATATATCCGAAACAAGATTTTGTCAATATAAAAGCAAAAAACTATTTAATTCCCAAAGCGTCTTTTGCGAGTCTGTCGGCGACATCGTTGTACTTGTCGCCGGAGTGACCTTTTACCTTGTTAAATGAAACTTTTACCGATTTTTTTATTTCGTCATAGAATTGCTTGTATGAAATTGTGCCGGATTTGTTGGTTTTCCAAGCACCCGTACACCATTTTTCGACGCCTTCGTAATCATAATAAATGTCTATTTCTTCTATATGATTGTCAATGCAAAACTGCATTGCGAGTTTTGCACCCTCAATTTCACCCGCAACATTTCTCATTGAGGCGTTTTCGGGATTTGAAAATTTTCGGCTGAATGTCGTTTCTTTCCCCTCATAGAAAATAATAACTCCGCACGCATATTCTTTTGTGGAGATGTTGTAGCTTCCGTCAACATATGCAACGGCGGTGCTTTTTCTTTCTTTCGGTTCATCGAATAAACTGATTTGTTCGTTTTCGCCTAAAAAAGCTTTTGCGTCCTCAAGCTTTGTGAAACTTTTATATTCCGCACCCGAAAAACCGGAAACCTCCTTTTTACATTCGTTCCAAGTGTTAAAAATTCCTGTATGATAGCCGTTTCTGACGGCATAATATTTAGCCATATGTGTAGTCCTTTCAGTTTGTTTACACTATTATATTAAGAAAAAATAATGATTTCAATAAATTTTTTAAAATTTTTTCAAAAAAAGCGGAACTTTTTCGGAAAACATACGTCTAATCTATTGTAAAACATAAAAGCATTGGTTGACATAATCAATTTGACCAAAAAATCCGTGAATTGGACATAGATTTTGTGCTAATTATAAAATTTTATGAAAAAGATCGGGTTGGCAGAAAAAAGTAGTTGACAACAGCTTTATGAAAGAGTAAAATATTCAGTAGCAGTTTTCGAATAATAGGGTAGAAGCGTTAGTTGAAAATTGTTACCGTAATATGAGTCACAAAACGGCAAAGCAGGTTGTAGCCGAGATGTGACAAGAATTACAGTTTTTTTACAACTGTAATACGTCATTGACTTATACACAGTTTGCGTGGTATAATCAATGTGTAATGTAGTTTTGTAATGCAAAGAAGGGTGCATACAAAACATCTAAGGAAACCCTTCACAAACAAAGAATCAAAAAGGGAGGATTTGAGACTATGAATAAGAATCTCAAAAAGGTAATTTCATCAGTTGCTGCTCTTACTATGGTAGCATCTTCAGTTGCCGCTTTCGCAGTTGATTTCCCTGACGTAGAATCTACAGCAAGCTACGCACAGGCTGTTCAAGAACTTTCAGCTCTTGACGTAATCAGCGGTTACGATGACGGCACATTCGGTCCGGATAAGCTTGTAACAAGAGCTGAAATCACAAAGATGATCGTTGACGCTCTTGCAGAACGTTCATCAGCAGAGGCATCAACAGAATCAACAAAGTTCGCTGATGTTTCAGCAGATCACTGGGCTAAAGGCTACATCAACCAAGGTGTTGCTGACGGTTTCATCGCAGGTATGAGCGATACAGAATTTGATCCTGACGCTAACGTTACATATGTACAGGCTCAAAAGATGCTTGTAAGTGCTATCGGTTACGAAACATATGCACAAGCTCAAGGCGGATGGCCAACAGGCTACAAGACATATGCTGCATCACTTGATATCACAAAGGGTATCTCAGGTATCACAGACAGCACAGAACTTACAAGAGCTCAGGTTGCTCAAATGATCGACAACGCTATGGACGCTCCTCTTTGCGTAATCGCAAGCTGGAAGACAGAGTGGAACGGTACAAAGACACCTAATCTTGAAGTAAGAGACGGTAAAGAAGGCAGAGCATACGAAACTCTATTCACAGAAAAGCATGACGCATACAAAGTATACGGTCGTGTAACAGAAACAAGCAAGACTGGTTCAGTTGATACTGACAAGGTTACATTCCAAGTTGAAAAAGCTGACAACTTCGACGATGAAGAAGTTAAGGCAGATTCACCTGTTTCAGAAGATATGTACATCGGCGATTCAAAGGCTGATAACTACCTAAGAACATATTCTCAGGCACTTATCCAAAAGAATGACGATGATGAATTCACAATTCTTTCAATCGCTGCTGCTGCTGCAAACAAGAGCGTAACAGTTGCTTCAGAAGACTTTGATGAAAACAAGTCAACAGACGAAGCTCTTTACTTCTTCCCTGCAGGAACAACAAAGGGTTCAACAAAGTATCAACTTGATACAACAAACGGCGTTACAATCTATATCAACGGCGTTGAATCATCAAAATCTATTGCAGAGCTAAGAGATTATCTTGATAAGAACGAAACAGCATCTGTAACACTTCAAAAGGAAACAGAAACTGGTTCAACAAGCACATCAGCTAAGTATAACACAATCATGGTATTTTCATATGTAACAGCTATTGTTGATGAAGTTATCGACAAGACAAACGAAACATCAGTAAACTTCGATACATATTCATCAGGTATCCAAGCTAAGATGACAGTAAACAAGGATGATGATAACTACACATATTCATTCAAACTTGACGGTAAAGAAATCGAAGCTACAGATCTTCAACAAAATGACGTACTTAACATTTCATACGATACAACAGGTGCATTCAAGGATTCAAGCTTCTATGATGTAATCGTTACAAGAAACGTTGTTGACAGCGTTAAGTGCACAAGCATTAACGATTCAAAGGGTGAATACACAATCGGCGGTACAAAGTATAAGGCTGCTGAAGGTATGGATATCGACGTTGAAACATCAACAGAATACAGCCTATACCTTGATCACTTCGGCAGAATCGCTAAGGCTGACGAAAACTCAGTATCAAAGAACTACGGCGTATTGAAGAACATCTACAAGAAGGCCGGCGGCGACTACATGGCTCAAATCATTACTAAGAACGGTACTGAAGAAGAGTACAAAGTAGATAGCGACAACGTAACAGCTTACAAGTCATACCTTGTTAAGTCAGACGCTGACGGTGCTGTATATGACAGCACAAACAAGAAGACAGATGCTTATCCAAAGCAGGTTGTTGAATATTCAGTAAGCACATCTTCAAACAAGATCACAATTAAGAATGGTGGCGTAATCGCTCCAACAGCTGCTGATGCTGAATACAAAGAATCAGGTAACAAGATTGGTTCAGTTAAGATGGCTGACTCAACAGTAATCCTTGACCTATCAGAAGTTGATACAAAGGATACATACTCAGTTGTTTCATCTCTAAACGACGGTAGCAACTATGTAGCTTACGGTTATGATAAGTCTAAGTCAGACAACACATACAGATTCGTAATCATTACAGAAGGTACATCAAGCGTATTCAATTCAGAAACACAGCTTGCTATCTTCAACGGTAGTGAAGTAGTCGACGATGACGGCGATAAGACAGCTTACAACTTGGTTGTAAACGGTGAAGAAAAGCAATTCATTCTTGATGATGACGTTGTAATCACAGGTGACAAGGGTGCTTCAGTTGCAGATGACGCATTTGACGAAGGTGACGTACTTGTTTACGCTACTAACTCAGAAGGCTACATCTCAAGAATCTACTCAGTATTCGCTGCTCAGAATGTTCTAAACGGTTCATCATTTGAAGACTTCAGAACTAATGCATTCAAGAGTCAATCATCAATTCTTGCAGATACAAAGTTCGCTGATCTTCTATCAGATGATGATAACGATGTAAACGTTGTATTCGGTCCTGTTGTTGATAAGAGCGGTAGCAACATCACAATCGGTACAGTTACAACAAATGCTGAAGGTAAGTATGTAGTAAACTATGACGAAGGTCTTGAAGTAAACTACAGCAACGCTAAGATCTACACATATGACTTCGCAGCAAGCTCAAAGAACTCAAGAGTTCTTCTTGACGAAGGTATTGCATCAACACCAGACGTTAAGGCTGCTAAGACAACAGTAGGTGGTCAAGATATTCTTAACCTTGAACACGAAGATGTTATCGACGATGTAGTATTCGCAGTAGTTAGAACTACAGATAAGGACGAAGCTCAAGAAATCTACCTAATCGTTAATAACGACTAATTCTTAAATAAGAATTTTAAAAGAAGCGGTTTATACCGCTTCTTTTTTTTGCTGAAATCTTGCATATACCATTAATGAATGATATAATAAAACTATTATACAAAACAAATAAGAGGTAAATTATGATTCCTGTTGAAAAAAATAAAGAGTACGTTGCTTGTATAGATTCTGTTTCTTCGGACGGTAACGGTGTTGCGCATATAGACGGCTTTGCGGTTTTTGTACCGCAAACGGTGGACGGCGATAAAATTAAAATGCTCGTTGTCAAAGTACAGAAAAATTTTGCATACGGTAAGGTGTTGGAGATTACAGAACCGTCGGATAAACGTTGTGAGCCTATGTGCCAACATTATAAAAGGTGCGGCGGTTGCCAAATTCGTCATATAAAGTATGACGCACAGCTTGATATCAAACGTGATATTGTTGAGAATGCGATGCAGAGAATAGGCAAGTTTGAGAATTTTAAGGTTGACGGAATTGTCGGTATGAATGTGCCGGAACGGTATAGAAATAAAATGGTTTTTCCTGTCGGAAACGTGCATAGTAAAAATGTTTGCGGTTTCTACGCAATGCGAAGTCATGATATTATTCCGCTTGACGATTGCAGCCTTGGTGATGAAATTAATAGGGAAATAAATGACGCGGTAATTGATTATATGAATGAAAATAATGTCAGTGCATATGATGAAAAGTCGCATAAAGGCATTGTCAGGCGTGTTTTTACACGTAAATCATTTTCTGCAAATGAGATTATGGTTGTCGTTTCCGTTAATGCAAAAAGTTTGCCGAAACGTGAAAAATTGATTTCAAAATTGAGAAAGGTTTCGGATAGAATTGTAAGCATAGTGCTGAATATTAATACTAAGAGAAATAATCTTGTGCTTACGGAGGAAAATGTAATTCTTTGGGGTAAGGATAGGATTTCAGATACACTTTGTGGAGTAAAATTTGATATTTCCCCTCAAAGCTTTTTTCAAGTCAATCCGGTACAGACCGAAAAGCTGTATACTAAAGCTTTGGAGTATGCGGATATTGATGAAAATACAAGCGTGATGGATATTTATTGCGGTATCGGTACAATTTCGCTGTGTGCCGCTAAAAACGCAAAAAGCGTTGTAGGTGTAGAAATTGTTGAACGTGCAATCGAGGACGCAAAAGAAAATGCAGTGAAAAACGGTATAGAGAACGCAATTTTTTACGCAGACAGCGCAGAAAACATCGTTCCGAAATTGATAGAAAAAGGCGAACGGCCGGACGTGGTTATTCTCGATCCGCCGCGTAAGGGCAGTGATGAATCAACACTCACAGCAATAATTAAAGCACAACCCAAACGTGTAGTGTACGTTTCCTGTAACCCCGCCACCCTCGCCAGAGATGCACGTTTTCTTAACGATAACGGCTATACCATAACCGCCACCACCGCCTTCGACCTGTTCCCACATACAAGTCATGTGGAGACTGTGGTGGGACTACAAAGGAAAGATACCTAGAAATCCTTGAATTTACGCACTTTGTAGAGTTTTTCAGTTTCAACAAAATCGGTGAAAATCACAAGGAAAAGATACTTGTGCAGAGAGTAACCGTAGTTGTTGCCTTAGACCTCGGTACGGGGAACACAAAGAATCTTGAATATGAAAATGAATAGAGAGCTATCAGATCAT
>OLOM01002410.1_pt1 | contig 11415 bp, 7 predicted proteins | sample 1672531 | NCBI WGS metagenome assembly OLOM01 (sample SAMEA3136696, study PRJEB25190) | human gut metagenome | reverse complement strand
TGCACACCCTTTCTTCTCATCTATTCGCCACATTTACTCGTACCTCCAGCAACTTTTGGACTTCATCTTCTTTTGCAGACTTATCCGTATTTCCAATCCTTATATGTGATTTCTGTCCGTCGGACCAAGAGTTTGCTTACAGCTTTCTTCAGATTCCACCTCGCGATGGACCCTTGCTGTTCAGCTATACACTTCCTCGTTGCCTAGGCGTGTTCAGGACTTTCACCCGTTAGAGCGCGCCCATGGCGCGCAAACAAAAAGAAGACCAGACTTTTACGTCCAGCCTTCTTAACCTTTTTAATAATAAACTACTTATTTTCCAGTGTTGTTCCTTTTCTGAAATTCTTACAACTCTTCATATATTTCATTCCGAAGTAATAAACAAGTCCTGTAGGAATTGTTGCTGTAAAGAATGAAATATTTACATTCAGAAGTCCGATTACAGCTCCGATTGCAATTGCAAGAATTGCTGCCCAGTTGACACCTGCATGATTTCCATTATCATCATAGAGATCATCCAGATACTCTGGTGTGATTTTTCTCTTATGAAGAATGAAGAAATCTGTAATCAATACTGCAAAGATCGGTCCGAAGAATGCAGTGTAAATCTTACTGAATAATGCAAGTCCTGCTGCTGAGCTGTCACTTGTCAAGATCCATGGGCAAGTACATACTGCCAGGATACCGATTAAGATAACTGCTGTCTTATGTTTCATCTTGAATGCATCCATAAATGCGTATGCAGGTGGAATTACATTACTTGCAAGGTTTGTTGTAAGCTGTGCAAAGATGATGAATCCAAGTGTTACGATCATTACGACTTTGTTGTCTACCATATCGGCAAAAGCATTGATTGGGTTTGCTTTTCCAGTTGCTGTAGATGCCATAGCACCGATAACTCCAAGAAGTACAGTAGCTGGTACCATAGATAAGAAGTAAGAACTTCCACGTTTCACTGTAGAATATCCACCTTTCATCTCACGGGAATAGTCACCAGCATTCAGCATAACTGTAGTACTGTTACCAAAGAATGCAATGATTGCTGCGATAAATGGCATTCCCCATGTTCCAGACTTATTGATCAGTTTCTCACTTACAACATCGCCATACTGTGTAATGCAAAGGAATAACAGGTAAATCATAGCCAGAGAAATAACAACTCCTCCGATATTTCCAACCCATTTTGCACCTTGGAATCCTTTGATTGATAACAGGATCTGGATAATCTGGAATAAAATGAAGAATAACCAGATATTATCATATCCAAATAATGCTTTTGAAATATTGTTGATTGCTGCTCCTCCAAGCCATGTCTGATAACCGTACCATACGATAGCCGGAAGTCCTCGAATCAAACTTGGAATTTTGTTACCTTTTGTTCCAAATGCACTTCTAAGCTGAACTGCATACGGTGCACCAGTCTTGTAACTAAACTGGTCATTCATTGCGATACCTACAACGAGGATCATAGATCCAATTGCTACTGCGAGGAATAACTGCAACAGGTTCAGTCCTGCTTCCATCTGTGCAGATCCCATTGCCAATGTTCCGATAGAAATACATCCACCGAGCCAAAGCATTGTGTTGGATCCCCAGCCCATGATTCGATCTTTCTCAGGAATTGGCGCAAGGGAGTTTGTTTCTTCCTGTTTTACTTCTTTGTTTACATCACTCATGTTCTCTCTCCTATTCGTGTTCCTATGTGTATTCGTTTATTTTACCGGTGTTACATATTCGCCGTATCCGATTGCTTCATCTTTGTACATGCCATCCTGAGCAACTACTTTACCTCTGATCATTGTACATACTGGAGTTCCTTTTCCTTCCAGTCCATTGAAGCAGGAAACATGTCCTTTTGTAAGCAGTTTCTCCTGCTCACATTTCCATGTCTTTTCCGGATCAACGATTACGATATCACCGTCAAAACCTAATTCAAATGCTCCTTTACGTCCATAGAGTCCGAATACTTTTGCCGGATTATAATCCATAACCTTTGCAATCAGACTTGGGCTTAAGCCTTTTTTATGAACAACCATATCGAACATCATTGGTAAGAAGAACTGGATTGAGTTAAGTCCTCCCCATGCATGCCAGATATCTTTTGTTGCATTATCTTTTTCTTCATCTGCTGCTGGAGAATGGTCGCTTCCTACACAGGAAAGTGTTCCATCTAAAACGTAATCCCACAGCTTCTCCATATCTTCTTTCTTACGCATCGGAGGTGTACATTTTGCCGGTGCACCTTTTTCAAATACAAAATCTTCTGTAAATCCAAGGTAATGTGGACATGTCTCAGCAGTAATCGGAAGTCCTTCATGGATTGCATCCTTAACAACCTGAGCTACCATCGGGTGGCTGACATGGCAAATGTGTACGCGTCCGCCAGTTGCTCTAGCCATATCAATAACATTCTTTGTAGCAACATATTCTGTCCATACGTCATGAGAATCCAGGAAGTCACGAATCTTCTCTTCATTTGTTCTTCCTTCTTTTGCTTTTGCTTCTTTTTCTCTCTCAAGAACCTGTCCATATTCCTCACAATGGAATCCACAAAGTGCTCCATACGGTTTTAAAATTTCAAGAGCTTTACGAACATTTCCCATGTTAACTGTCGGGAACAGATCACCGTTTGGACATGTAAATCCTTTAAATGCTGCAACTCCACAATTGTGAAGATCTACAAGATCATTCATGTTATTCTTTACTGAGTCCGGTTTGTCATCATAATCTCCTACGATTCCTCCCCAAAGTGCATAATCAACTAATGAGTGTTTGCTAATTTTTCCAAGCTTCAGGTCAAAAATCTCCTTATTCATAAGAGATGGATCGTTATTAAGTGGCATATCAATCAGTGTTGTACAACCTGCAACAACTGCTGCTCTTGAACCTGTCTCAAAATCCTCACGATACTCAAATCCTGGCTCATTCAGATGTGCATGACAGTCGATGATACCTGGAAATACATAATTCCCTTTTGCATCAATCACTTCTTTTGCATCTACCGGTGCTCCCTTTGCAAAAAATCCTGCATACTTTCCGTCCTGGATTGCAATGTCTGCCTCGTAGATACGATCTGGTGTTACAAGTTTTCCGTTCTTCACTAAAACATCATACATATTCATGTTCCTCCTTAAAAATTGAATCAAATCAGCCGTAACCAGCTCAATTTCTTTCTATAGTCGATATATTACTGGATTTCCCCCAAAAATACAATCACTATTTTCTTACATTTTTCTCCATCTTTTTATCTACTTTAGATAATTTCATCGCATTATTTATTGAACTTTTTGTCCAATATATATAAAAATACGCAAAGTAACCCTATCGTCTTGGCTAGGCTCCTTTGCGAAAATTTCAACCACTTTTTAATTTTTTATTGATTTATATCAAAAATGATTGGTCAACCGTTTTTCAGTTTCTTTTACATATATTTTATCCTAATTTGATAATTTTCACAATGACCTATCCTCCAAAATATGACACATTTTTTTGTATAATATGCACAGTCATGTATTGTATTTTTATATAAACAATACAGTTTTATTGGCTATTTTTAAAATTTTTTATTATTTTCGTTATATTATTAACATTTCCTTCGGTTTTTACCTATTTTTTCTCACTTAAAATTTGTGCAATTTTATTTAAAATTTTAAGAACCACATTTTATATTTTGTGTTATATTGTGCACATTGTGATTTTTCGGCAAATCTGTTATGATAGTACCTGCCAGACGGGCAAAAGAAACATACACAGGAGTGCATAATTATGACATTATTTTCCATTACAGATACATCTGACTATTTAAATGAACTGCTTTCGGGAGAAACAAGCGGGACAGTCCACTCTGTATATAGAAAAACTATCAACTTATCTATTGGTGGAACACTGGCAGCCTTACAGGCAAAGGGTTCACCCATCTCGCCAATCAGTCTGATTACAACATTGACTTCCGAAAAAATGGAGAGTCTTGAAATATCTGCCGGAGATTTTGTTACTTTAAAAGAGAATATCATTACTATTTATAGAAGTAACCGCACTCTTCAGGCTTCCACAGATATGAACACTCTTGATAATAAAAAGGAAATTGGATTTTCTTTTGAAGAAGCAACAATTCACAACTTACATTTGTTACATTCATTAAAATGTGCAAACTCTCTGTCAGATACCATGCTTCACCAGCTTCATAACAATATCAGAACATGTCTTTCTAATATTTCCACCGGAGGCTTTGAAGTGATCTTCAACCAACGTGTAAATGATGATACTTCTATGATGCTTGTTGCTGCAAAGAAAAAAATCGAACGATGCACCAGACTATATAGAAATAAAAAATATACAGAGACCGGAATCGAACTTGCCCGACTGATCGGACTTGGCATCGGGCTGACTCCAAGCGGTGATGATTTCCTGTGCGGTGTGCTTGCCGGATTAATTCTTACAGGGCAAACAGAATCCACATTTGCCAAGAGCCTTCACAAAACAATTGCAGAACATCTGAATGATACCGTCGATGTAAGTGCTGCATTTCTCCACTGTGCATTAAAAGGACAATTTAGCCTGGCTGTGAATCATTTACTCGTAAATACAGCTTGTGAATCTCCACAAGATGCTTCTTATGTTAAATGCAACCCTCAAATTACTCCTGGAATTGCAAATATCCCAGCAATTACTGAAAATTTTCTGGCAATCGGGCATTCTTCCGGGACAGATACTTTGTGCGGAATTCTATACGCACTGGAATTATTTCTTTTTCAGAAATGTAACCTATAAAAAATTTTGTTCATAATAAAAAAACATTCTTTCCATGTACACCCGGCTCTGAAAAGTCGGATTATAAACCTTACTTTTTCAGAGCCAGCATGACATTCAGAATGTTTTAATAACTAATTTTCAACCAAAAATCCTAATTTTCTCAGTTCCTCTTCTATCATCCCCAGCGTTTCTTCACTGTCCGCTGTCACAGTATGATAGTGATAATCGGAGGTAATATTCTTAAGCGGTGTTGACTTGCCACTTTCGATATCTGCCAGAAATTCTTTTACTTTTCTTCTGGAAGTAATTCCAAGTTCCGCCTCAATATGCCCATAAACTTTATGGTTTACCATAACATTTTTCACTTGACCGCCAAGATCGACAATAGTACAAAGTTCCGTCTCAAGCTGCTCGTCTGTATGACGTACTTTAAAAACTCTCTCGGCGCAAGTCTGCCCTTCCAATACATATCCCCGGTTTGTTGATATGATATCATACCCCGAAGCCCGTAACAGGGCAATATCCTGAACAATAACCTGACGGCTCACATCATAATCCTTCGCAAGTTTCGAACCCGAAACCGGTCTGTCACTTTCTTTTATATTCTTCAATATCTCCTGTCTTCTATCAGAACCTGTCATACTGCTTTCGTAATCTCCTTCATCATCAATCACAAAATCTATCATTTAAAAACTGTTTTTAGAAGCATTTCCACTTACTGTCTTAATCATTATAATGTACATTTATAATATGTGCAAGAATGCTCTTCCAAACATGAACAGAATCCTCTACTGAAAGATCTTTTGTACATTTTTCATCTACAGAACCTGCCACCGGCAGCTTCTTCCGAACGCATGGCAACGTAAAAAACCCCTCACACCATAATTGATGTAAGGGGTTTTCTATATAAGCTAATTAACGTTCTATGTTAGTCACCTACAGTGTACTATTTCTGGTTAATTGCTGCCTGCGCAGCAGAAAGTTTGGCTATTGGAACTCTGAATGGTGAGCAGGAAACGTAATTCAATCCCAACTCATTGCAGAACTCTACAGATGATGGATCTCCTCCATGTTCTCCACAGATTCCAATATGAAGGTTCGGATTTGCTTCTTTTCCAAGTGCAATTGCCATCTCCATCAGTTTTCCAACACCTTTTTGATCCAGTTTTGCAAATGGATCGTTTTCGTAAATCTTCGCATCGTAATATGCGTCCAGGAATTTTCCCGCATCATCACGGGAGAATCCAAATGTCATCTGAGTCAGGTCATTTGTTCCGAAGCAGAAGAAGTCAGCTTCTTTTGCAATCTCATCTGCAGTAAGTGCTGCTCTTGGAATTTCGATCATTGTTCCGACTTCATATTCCAATTCAATACCTGATGCAGCAATCTCTGCATCTGCAGTTTCTACTACAAATTTCTTTACATATTTTAACTCTTTGACTTCTCCAACCAACGGAATCATAATTTCCGGCTTAATGTTCCAATCCGGATGATTTTTCTTTACTTTAATAGCTGCCCGGATGACTGCTTTTGTCTGCATCTTTGCGATTTCCGGATAGGTCACAGCAAGGCGGCAGCCACGATGTCCCATCATCGGGTTGAACTCATGAAGACTCGCAATAATATTTTTAATCTGTTCTACCGTTTTTCCTTGTGCATCTGCAAGCTTCTTAATATCCTCTTCCTCCGTTGGTACGAATTCATGAAGTGGCGGATCCAGGAAACGTATTGTAACCGGGTTTCCTTCCAATGCTTCGTAGAGTGCTTCAAAATCTCCCTGCTGATATGGCAGGATTTTATCCAGTGCTGCTTCTCGCTCCTCTACTGTATCTGCACAGATCATCTCACGGAATGCTGCAATTCTGTTCTCATCAAAGAACATATGCTCTGTACGGCAAAGTCCAATTCCTTCTGCTCCAAGTTCTACCGCTTTCTTAGCATCTGCCGGTGTATCCGCATTTGTCCGGACTTTCATAGTACGATATTTATCAGCCCAGTTCATGATCTTCTCGAACTCACCTGTAATTGTTGCATCTACAGTAGGAATGATGCCTTCATAAATGTTTCCTGTCGTTCCATCTAAGGAAATTGCGTCTCCTTCGTGAAATGTTTTCGCTGCTAAGGTAAATTTTTTATTTTCTTCATCCATTGCAATATCACCGCAACCAGATACACAGCATGTTCCCATACCACGGGCAACTACTGCTGCATGGGAAGTCGTTCCTCCGCGGACTGTCAAGATTCCCTGTGCGGATTTCATACCGGTAATATCCTCCGGTGATGTCTCCAGGCGGACAAGAACTACTTTCTCTCCTCGTTTTGCCCACTCCACTGCATCTTCAGCAGAGAATACAACCTTTCCGCATGCAGCTCCCGGAGATGCACCAATTCCTTTTCCAAGTGCTGTTGCTCTCTTTAATACTTTCTGGTCGAACTGCGGATGGAGAAGGGTATCCAGATTACGAGGATCGATCATTGCAACTGCCTCTTCTTCTGTTCTCATGCCCTCGTCTACCAGGTCACACGCGATTTTCAGTGCAGCCTGTGCAGTTCTCTTACCATTTCTTGTCTGCAGCATGTAAAGTTTTCCGTGCTCTACCGTAAACTCCATATCCTGCATATCTCTATAATGTTTTTCCAGTGTCTTGCATACATTTTTAAATTCTATGAATGCCTCTGGGAATTTTCTTTCCATCTCTGTAATCTGCATCGGAGTTCTGACACCTGCAACCACATCTTCTCCCTGTGCATTTGTCAGGAATTCTCCGAATAATCCTTTTTCTCCTGTTGCCGGGTCACGGGTAAATGCAACTCCGGTTCCACAGTCATCGCCCATATTTCCAAATGCCATCATCTGAACATTAACTGCGGTTCCCCAGGAATAAGGAATATCATTGTCGCGACGATACACATTTGCACGAGGATTATCCCAGGAGCGAAATACTGCCTTTATAGCTTCTGTCAACTGCTCTTTTGGATCTGTCGGGAAATCGGTACCAATCTTTTCTTTATATTCTGCCTTAAACTGCCCTGCCAGTTCTTTCAGATCATCCGCGGTAAGCTCTACATCAAGCTTCACACCACGTTTTGCCTTCATCTGATCAATCAGCTCTTCAAAATATTTCTTACCTACTTCCATAACTACATCGGAAAACATCTGAATGAATCTGCGATAGCAGTCCCATGCCCAGCGTGGATTACCGGACGCACAAGCCAAAGTCTCGACAACTTCTTCATTGAGTCCGAGATTCAGGATTGTGTCCATCATACCTGGCATCGATGCTCGTGCTCCAGAACGAACAGAAACGAGCAGCGGATTTGTCTTATCACCAAACTTCTTGCCTGTGATAACTTCCATCTGATCAATGGCTTCAAGAATCTGTTTCATAATCTCGTCATTGATCTGTCTGCCGTCTTCATAGTACTGTGTGCAGGCTTCCGTTGTCACGGTAAAGCCTTGTGGTACCGGCAGTCCCAAATTCGTCATCTCCGCAAGATTTGCGCCTTTGCCACCAAGGAGATTTCTCATGGTAGCGTTACCTTCTGTAAACATATAAACCCATTTCGCCATAGCTATGACCTCCTAATACATTTCATGTTAAGGGTCAAAGCCAAAAACACCATTGTTTTTGTAGAAAAATGGTCATGAGGCAAAAACCCCAACATTATATTTTTTGTAAGTCGCAACTATATTGTAGCACTTTGTTATATTTTTGTCAATAAAACAGAGGGATTATTCTCCCTCTGTTTTACAATAATTCGCATGCTTTTCGACATATTTCGTTCCCTAAAAATGTTCTTGGCATCTTTACTGAGAAATGCACGTCGTGCAACGTATACACGTAAATACTACATATTTTTCAAAAATGCAACATAGCCTTTATATGCCTCGTATACATCGGCTTTGCTTGTCACTTCCCAAGGTGCATGCATGGATAACACTGCCACACCGCTGTCTATGACTTCCATGCCGTAATTTGCCATGATGTAAGCAATTGTTCCACCGCCGCCTGCGTCAACTTTTCCAAGTTCGGCGAACTGATAAGATACATCTGCATCATCCATGACACCACGAATCTTTGCAAGATACTCTGCATTGGCATCATTAGAACCACTCTTACCACGGCTTCCGGTGAATTTATTAAATACAAGTCCTTTTCCGAAAAATGCAGAACTTCTCTTTTCGAACACATCTGCGTACATCGGATCATAGGCTGCACTTACATCGGAAGATAACATTCTGGAATTCTGCAAAGCTCTTCTGACTTTCAGCTCGGACTCCCCGTCAGTCATAGCAACCAGTTCAGCCACTACATTTTCAAAGAATCTGGAATGCATACCGGTTGCTCCTACGCTTCCGATTTCTTCCTTATCTACAAGGATGCAACATCCGGTACGTGTGACCTGCGGCGTATCCAGAATTGCAAATAAAGATGTAAATGCACAAACACGGTCATCCTGACCGTATGCCAGCACCATGCTTCTGTCAAGACCACAGTCTCTTGCTTTTCCTGCCGGAACAATCTCAAGTTCTGCAGAGAGGAAATCTTCTTCCTCCATATCATAATATTTCTTCAGAAGTTCCATCACATTTGCCCTAACTGCTTCTTTTTCTTCCTGATCAAGAGAAGGATCCTGCTCAAGCGGCCGGCTTCCAATTAAAAGATCCAGCTTCTCGCCTTCTACGACTACACTTCCCTTTTTCTCAAGCTGCTTTGATGCAAGATGTACAAGAAGATCTGTAATCACAAATACCGGATCTTCCTCCTCATCTCCAATGCTGACCGGAACAATTGTTCCGTCTTTTTTTGCGATCACACCGTGAAGAGCAAGCGGAAGTGTTACCCATTGATATTTCTTGATTCCTCCATAATAATGAGTATCCAGATAAGCCAGCTCTTCATTTTCATATAAAGGGTTCTGCTTCACATCAATACGCGGAGAGTCAATGTGTGCACCTAAGATATTCATTCCATTTTCCAACGGCTCCTGACCGATGATGAACAGGACAATACTCTTATCCATGCACACTGCATACACTTTATCCCCGGCTTTTAATTTTACATGTTCCTTCTGAAGCTCTTTTAAATTCTTATATCCGGCAGCTTCTGCCTTTTTCACCGCAAGTGTAATACACTCACGTTCTGTCTTTCCATCGTCCAGACAATTCTTATATGTCTCATTGATCTTGTCTAATTTTTCCAGTTCTGTCTGGTCATATACTTTCCATGCATTTCTACGTTCCATGCTCAAGACTCCTTTTTCTTATATTTCGCAGCTAAATTTCTGCCACAATTTGATAATAAGTATATCATATTATAAATACATTATTTACATTTTTCCTAAAGTTCATTATAATTTTAATTGCATTTTAATTGTTATACTATCAAAAGGGGAAATGAACATGAAAAATTTGATTCAAAAATGGAACAACATCAGTCTGATCAAACGCATTATCTGCGGTCTGATCATCGGAATTGCTTTGGGACTTATTTTCCCACAGGCGACCGCAATCTCCATTCTCGGAGATCTGTTCGTCGGAGCACTTCGCGGAATCGCACCGCTTCTTGTATTCTTCCTGATTATGAGTTCCCTTTGCCGCATGGCAAAAGGCCAGAAAACGAACATGTCTTTTATCGTGATACTGTACCTGCTCGGCAATCTGTTCTCTGCATTATCTGCAGTTATTGCCAGCTACTTGTTCCCGGTAACTCTGACATTTTCACAGAGCACGAATACTCAGGATATCACACCACCGACCGGTGTCACAGAAGTGCTGAAAAATCTGCTGATGAATGTCGTTGCGAATCCAGTCGACTCACTGGTAAACGCCAATTATATCGGAATCCTTGCATGGGCCATCATACTTGGCATTGCTCTTAAGAGCGCAAGTGATGGCACAAAGAATGCTTTGGAGAATATTTCAGATGCTATCGCGACTGCAGTAAAATGGATCATTAACTGTGCACCATTTGGTATCATGGGACTGATCTTCACTACAATCTCCGAGCAGGGACTCGACGTTCTTCTCGGATACGGACGTCTGATCTGCGTACTGGTCGGAACCATGCTCTTCGTGGCACTTATTATGAATCCACTGATTACATTTATCTGCCTTCGTAAGAACCCATACCCACTTGTGCTTCGCTGCCTGAAAGACAGCGGACTAACAGCATTCTTCACCCGAAGCTCTGCTGCCAACATTCCGGTCAACATGAAACTCTGCCAGGATCTTGGTTTGGACGAGGATACTTACTCCATCTCCATTCCACTTGGCGCAACTATCAATATGGCAGGAGCTGCTATTACAATCTCCACTATGGCACTTGCCGCAGCACATACACTGGATATCCACGTAGACTTCCCGACTGCACTGATTCTGTGCGTCCTCTCTGCAGCCAGCGCTGCCGGAGCTTCCGGTGTAGCCGGTGGATCACTCCTTCTGATTCCACTTGCCTGCAGCCTCTTCGGTATTCCGAACGATGTTGCTATGCAAGTCGTTGGTGTCGGATTCATCGTTGGAGTTATCCAGGATTCCTGCGAAACCGCACTGAACTCATCTACCGATGTCCTCTTTACGGCAATCGGAGATATGCGTACACGAAAATAACTATGAGAAACACGCTTCGCGAGTTTCTCAAGTTATCGCGGCAGTCGCCAAGG
>OLOM01002409.1_pt1 | contig 11416 bp, 8 predicted proteins | sample 1672531 | NCBI WGS metagenome assembly OLOM01 (sample SAMEA3136696, study PRJEB25190) | human gut metagenome | reverse complement strand
GGTATAGCCTGCAGATACTTTAATCACTTCTGAACCAGCTTCGTGAGCCTTGTAAGTCAGAAACTGTTCCAACTGATAGAAGGTCCACGAACGTAAATCGCGGTTTGATTTTGAATCTTTTGCAAGGTTCTCGTCGGAAAAACTGACGCCTGTAAGGTCTTCCAGTACAAACAAAGTACCAGCTCCGTAAGTCTGAACGAGTGTCTTAGATATCTGATGGTTTACATCGGACATCCAACGGTTCTCTCGTCCGGAAAGACGCTTTAATGCACGCTTTGCGGATTTTGTACCTTTAGACTGAAGCTTGGCTCTTACATCAGCAAACTTCTGACGTTTTGCCATGATATCCTTACCGGATACAAAGGAAGTTTTTCCTTTTTCGTCGTAAGTAGAAACAATGAAACGTAAGCCACGGTCAATACCGACAACGTGTGTTGGCTTTGCAATATCCAGTTCATCAGCAGCTGTTTTTGTCATTGGGATGTGCATATACCATTCATTGTTGAGACTGACAAGCTTTGCAGTTCCAAAAGACCAGGTACCATCGAAATACTCTTTGAAGCAGTCCGGCTGATCAAAAGACAGTTTGACACGTTTTCCAAGGGTATTAATGGAGATAAATGTTCCATCTTCTACGAATGAGTAGTCACGTCCTCTGACGAAATCTGCCTGCGGACGTCGGAAATAAACCGGTTTGCGCAGCCACTCCAGTGTGCGTGGAATACAGTGCCATTTTTCTATCTTATCCTGGTATTTATAAGGGTTCTGTTTCATCTGTTCCTGGATCGTCTTATAGCGTGCTGTAACAGTCTTAAAGACGGAAACCGCAAACTGCGACTTTAACCCATACTCAGAGCGGACAGAAGAGTAAAGAACTTTCTGCAGCCTGTTTGAGTTCAGTTCAAAGCCATTGTTAAAGGTGTACTCTGAAACGTAATTGCAGGCATCGGCATATGTTATTGTTACCTTTTTGAAAGCAGCTGCTACGTCATCATCTTTAACATGCAGGTGTAACTTCATGGTCTTAACAATGTCTGCCATTGATTTGTCCTCCTTTCTCTTGTATAGTATCACTATAAATAGTGTAATGTATAACGTAGTGATTTTCAAGAGGAAAAGAGGAATTTATGTATAAATATCAGCATAGAAGACATAACAAAGAATCTACTGATGGCTCACATTATTTTTGCTACGAAATATCGCAAACCTATTTTGGCCGGTTCCATCAGAGAAGATGTAATGCAGTCTGTATATGACACCTGCAAACGATACCACTGGTATATTAAAAAGATGGAAACAGATAAAAACCATATCCATCTTTTAATTCAGTATAATCCAACGGACAGCATTACAAAGATTGTAAGCCGTTTGAAACAACATACAACATGGCTGATATGGAAGACGCATCACAAGAGACTTTCCTATTATTACTGGAAGGAACATACTTTTTTGGTCAGATGGATATTTTGCAGCATCCATAGGGGAAGTATCACAGTCTACAATTGAACACTACATTGAGAACCAGGGATAAAAACAAAACCGACACTAAAGTGTCGTGGCTTCAACCGAATTGATAATTTGTGAACCGCCCACTGCTCAAGCTAACGCTTTGAAGCGGGGCTTCTAGGGAGTCATAGACTCCCATTTAAGAAGTTTGGTATTTAAGTTTCCACCCGAATACTCAGGCAGCCCTTATTCTTATAGGCATAAGAACTATTTTTGTTTTTTGCACGTATTGCAATGTTTTGACATCCTCCCACGGCTGAAGCCATGGGATTCCTTAGATTCCTGACGGGTTCACCCTGTCATATAGACAGGGATATAGCTGCCGGTATTCAGGATTTGCGTCCAGTGATTTCATACGAAGTGTATTACTTTCTTAGGGACGAGGGAGTGATGCCGGACCCCTTTTTATTTAAAAATTAGCCGTTATGCGGCTGGTTTTTGCTGTTAAAAACCAAAGCACTGCTTCATTGATATTTTTGACTCTTTCATATAGCTGATTGTTTCATTATGGACTGCTACAAAGCTTTCAAATTCATATATGCATTTATCCCTGTCGGGATATTCAAAGGCACTGTCTGTATTCTTTATAAGGAATGCTGAATACAGGTCACGCTGTACGCTGTCATTTCCTATAAGCTTAAATCTCTGTGAGAGAGGGACTTTTACACATTCATCTGTCACATGGTTGTACTGGCTGGCCTTAAATGTCTGGGTATTGACTTCTGCATAAGTGCCGCTGGAACTTTCGGCCTTGCGTTTCAGCTCACTTAAGAACCGTGACGGCGACCTGCGGTTTATGGACCTTCCGAAACGCTTTCTGCGCTTGAATTTATTGACAGTTTTCACAGCGCCGTCTTTCTGGACAACATCTGTCGGCTTGTCCTGACGCTCTGTCTTGGATGAGCGCTTTGCCAGTGCCGCGTAGTCCATCTTTTCAACTATGAATGAGTCGGCATTTTCAAGCAGCCTGTTGCATAAATTCCTGTGCGAATGCAGTATATAGGCGCTTTTCTTTCTGTAGAGTGTTTTACGCTTCCTGCGGGCTGCCCTGTAGCTGTTTGAAAACACCCATGGTTTACAGTCCCTGCGCTTTTTAACAGTTCCATCAGGATTGAAGTTGTCAGGGTTGCTGATACGCTTTGATGCGTCCATATGCTGTTCAAGCTTGTGTATCTGTTTTTCATAAACATCTGCATCAGGCGCCAGCTCTTCAAGGATACAGGCTGTGTCTGATACCGCAGCCATTGTTGAGACTCCGGGGTCTATGCCCATAACGCCTGTTTTCACTTTACGTTCCCGGTAAGGGGCATTCCCGTCAAGCGTAACTGCAAGATAATACCTCCAGCCGTTTGAGAACATCATTCTCTTTATGGTGCAGTAGGATATCTTATGAACAAGCGATTCGAGGACATAATCTCTATCCGACGCTTTCTTCGGGAGATAGCATTTAAGCTCAAGTCCAAGCCAAGAGACGGTCATTGTATCAGGATTGAGCCTTGCGCCATTTAGGTTTGACTTTCCTCCAATGGTATCAAAATCCATGAACTTCTTGAAATGAATGTCTTTTCCCTTACTGAATAAGCATTTTTCAACACCGGTCCATACATTTGCAGCTTCTGCCTGCACCTGCTGTGATGAAATGAGCTTGCTGTACCGTTTCCCACAGACTTTTATGTATGACTGGAGTGCCCATTTTGAAAGGCCGATTTCCTGACGACGGGCTGACATCTGTTTTGACAATTCAAGCCTGCGTGTACGGTCAGCTTTCGACAGTTTCTTCTGCTTCAAAAGTTTGCAGTATTCACTGCGCCATGACTGGTATTCCTTGTCATGATCAAGCCGCATGAGCAATTTCCTTGCATGTTTCACACATACGTTATGAATATGCGATACCGCATGGAAACGCTTATTGATAACAGCTTTCTCATATTCAGCTGGTCTCAAGATTAACTGTACTGTATGCATCTAATACCTCCTTTTTTGTGTGTCTACATACCATTTGATAGTCTCAGAACTGACATTTCCTGCAGTGCTTACAAAATAAGAACGCGTCCAAAGGGATTTCATTTGTGATAGCTCTTTAAACTGCGTTCTTAATACAGATGATGTGCCGCCCTTGATCAGACGCATAATTTCAAGAACTGACATCTGTGGAAGAACACTTACAGAAATGTGTACGTGATCTACATGGCATTCCATTGCCAGAATATCAATATTGCTGTTCTGACAGATAGATACAGCCTCTTTTTTAAAAGCCTCTTCCACTCCGGGAATAAGAAATATCTTTCTGCGGTATCTAGGGCAGAATACAAAATGATAATTGATTAATGATACTGTTGTTTTTGTGTGTTTATATATATCTTTCATAAGCATATTATAGCATATTTTGTGTATAATAACAATAATACTATACACATAAATCGCAAAATTACATTCTTTCATTCCACGGCTGAAGCGGCGGGCTTTCAAAATGCTGTATGTAAAAAAGCTTTAAACATAGTTTTCTGACATATATAAACATGAAAATCAATACGTACACAAAGGAGGCATAACATATATGCGTAAAGTAAAGCTTACACTGACTGTTACAAAGGAAGTTCGAGAGATGTTAGATGAACTCTCTAAGTATAAAGGCAAATCTGTCAGTAAAATGGTGGATGAAATGGCTACGCTTGAATACAAAAGAATGAAAAGGGCTCTGAAGAAAGCCTCTGCAAAGGAGAATGAACATGGCGCAAAAGAATAAAAAGAAAGAATATTCTAATGAAAGTATTCGTGCATTAAAAGGTCCGGACCGTGTTCGCCGCAGACCGGGTGTTATTTTTGGTTCTGACGATCTTTCCGGATGCATTCATGGAGTGTTTGAAATTATATCGAATAGTAGAGATGAAGCTAAAAAAGGATTTGGAAAGGACATCTATGTAACTCGCTACTGCGATGGTTCCATCGAAGTACGAGATAACGGTCGTGGAGTTCCTCTTGACTGGAATAAGGCGGAAGAACGTTGGAACTGGGATTTGGTATACTGCGAACTTTATGCTGGTGGGAACTATGACAATGGTGATGACGAGTCTGGAGTTCTTGGACTGAACGGGCTTGGAGCCTGTGCTACACAATACGCTTCTGAATGGTTTGATGTAGAGTCTACAAGAGATGGCTATACATATAAAGTTCATTTTGAAAAAGGAAATATTGTTGGAGAAATGACTAAGACTCCAGCTAAAGACAAAACAACCGGTACCATTCAGCGATGGAAACCTGACTTAGAAGTTTTTACAGAGGTCGATATCCCGGTCGAAACTTTCCAGGTGATGCTAAAAGAACAGGCAATTGTTAACGCAGGCATCTCTTATCATTTTATCGATGAAGAATCAAAAATTAATGAAGTATATGTTTATCCGGACGGGATTCTTGGATATGTAAGAGAACTTGACAACGACGATGGTATAACAACTCCGGTACTCTTACATGGAGATGGTCGCGGCCGCGATCGTGATGATAAGCCGGAATATGAAGTTTCTATAGATGTAGCGTTCTGCTTTAGTAATAAACAGAACCTTCTTAAGTATTATCACAATTCAAGCTGGCTGGAACATGGCGGTTCCCCAGATAAAGCTGTGAGAAGTGCTTTGGTTAGTGCAGTTGATGCTGAACTTAAGAAGCGCGGAAAATACAACAAAGGAGAAAAGAAAGTTACCTTTGATGATATTCAGGACTCTTTGGTCTTAATTGTAAATTCGGCTTCTTCAAGAACCAGCTACGAAAACCAGACAAAAAAATCTATCAAGAATAAATTCTATCAGTCTTTTATGACGGATATGTTAAAGGAACAGCTTGAAGTCTGGTTTATCGAAAACAAAGCAGACGGAGATAGAGCTATTGACCAGATTCTAGTTAACAAACGCAGCCGTGAGCGCTCAGAGGAAACCCGTATTCAGGTAAAGAAAAAGCTTCAAGGCAAAATTGATGTTACAAATAAAGTTAAAAACCTTGTTGAATGTCGCGAAAAAGACCCTAAAAAACGCGAAGTCTTTATCGTAGAAGGACAGTCCGCCTTAGGTAGTGTCAAGCTTGGCCGCAATGCAGAAAATCAGGCTATTATCTGTGTTCGTGGTAAGGTACTTAATTTGGAGAAAGCGTCACTCACTCAGATCTTTGCGAGTGATATCATCATGGATTTAATGCGTGTTGTCGGGTGCGGTATTGAACTCAGGGATAAAAAAGCCCCTAAAGACATTCCTGCTTTCGATATCGACAAATTAAACTACGATAAAGTTATTATTATGACCGATCAGGATGTTGACGGATTCCATATCGTGTGTCTGATTATTACTTTATTCTATAAGCTTTGTCCAATGTTAATCGAAACAGGACATGTATATGTAGCGGAAACTCCATTACATGAAATTACTTATACTGCAGGTAATAAAAAACAAACTTTCTACGCTTTTAGTGACGGGGAAAGAGATAAGATTTTAAAAGGAAAAGATCCTAAGAGAGTCAGAATTCAGCGTTCAAAAGGTCTTGGTGAAAATGATACAGAAACAATGTCTTTATTCATGTCGCCAGGTACGAGACATCTTACTCAGGTGCAGGCTAAAGACGCAAAAGAAATGGCAGAAACAATTGAATTATTTATGGGTGGAGATGTAGCGCCAAGATACAAATATATTGAAGAAAACGGTCATCTTTATATGGATGATCTGGACGTATTTTAAAAAGGAAGTGAAAAAGAAATGGCAAAGAAAAAAGAAAAACCAGCAGAAGTGGTTGAAAAATTTAAAAAAGAAAGCGTGGGGGAAGTCGTAAGAGATAGATTTATGCCTTACTCTATGTCAGTCATCGTATCTCGTTCTCTTCCTGCGATTGACGGATTCAAGCCGTCTCAACGAAAAGTGCTTTATACAATGTATCAAATGGGGCTGCTTACAGGTATCAGAACGAAATCTGCAAATATTGCAGCAAGAACAATGCTTTTAAACCCTCATGGAGATGTCGCAAACTACGAAACCATGGTCAGAATGACTACACAGAATGAAACATTGCTTACTCCATGGGTGGATGGAAAAGGAAGTTTTGGTAAACATTATTCCCGCGATATGCAGTGTGCGGCTGCTCGTTATACAGAGGCTAAACTTGCTGGTGTTGCATCAGAACTATTTAAGTCCTTAAATAAAAATACCGTAGACATGGTAGACAACTATGACTCTACTAGAAAAGAACCGGCTTTACTTCCGGTTACCTTTCCTAATATTTTAGCAAACCCGACCGATGGTATTGCTGTTGGCATGGCATCCAGAATCCCTAGCTTTAATCTGAAAGAACTTTGTGCTGCTGCAGTTCTTCGTATTATGTACCCAAATAAGGATATTAGAACTGTAATGCCTGGTCCAGACTTCGCCACAGGCGGTTATATGCTTATGGAAGATGATGTTATGGATAAGATTTATGACACTGGTTTAGGTGGTATAAAACTTCGTTCTAAATATCGTGTAGACGAAAAGAACCGTATTATCGAGGTTTACGAAATCCCATTTTCTACAAATTCGGAAGTTATTATTGAAGGGATTGTCGATTGTGTAAAAAAGGGAAAAATTAAAGAAGTAAATGATGTTCGTGACGAAACTGACAAGCAAGGTCTTAAAATTGCTATTGATTATAAACGTGGCGCGGACCCAGATATTCTGATGAGGAAATTGTTCAAGATGACAAAACTTCAAGATACATATTCTTGCAATATGAACGTACTCATCGATGGGACTCCAAAGGTTCTTGGAGTAGCTCAGATTATTGACGAATGGATTAAATGGCGTCGTGAATGCGTTGTTCGTGAGTACACTTTCGATCTGAATAAGAAGAGGCACGATTTAAACGAGCTGTATGGTTTTCAAAAGCTTCTTCTTGATATTGATAAAGCTGTTGCTATTATCCGCAGCGCAGAAGACGATGATGCGGTTATCCCGGCTCTTATGGGAGGCTTCGGAATTGATGAAGAACAGGCTGCGGCAATTGCAGAAATCAAGCTTCGTAATCTTAATAAAAAGTACATCCTTAATAAAACAAAAGAAATATCGAAACTAGAAAAAGAGATTGCAGAAATCAAGAAAATCCTTGGGGCCCCAAAATCTATTGATAAAATTATTGTTAAGGTTCTTACGGATGTTGCGAAAAAATATGGACAGGACAGAAAGACAGAAATTACTGAGTTTGTAGCTGATACTGTGGTTGTAAATGAAATTCCAGATTATGAATCTAATGTCTATATTACAAAAGAAGGCTATGTTAAAAAAATTCCGCTTACTTCGCTTCGTGGAAATCCAGATATCAAAACAAAGGATGGCGATGAGATTGTTCGTATTTTCGAAAATGTTTCTAATCGTGATGAATTGTTAATTTTCACAGATAAGGCAAACGTCTATAAGGTTATTCTTAACGATATTTCTGACTGTAAACCATCAGATCTTGGGGAATATGTAAACAACCTTGCCGGAATAGAAGATGGCGAAAATCTGATTCGTATGAGCGTGTTAAAGCCTGGTGAAGAAGGGTATGTCGTTATCGGATTTGAAAATGGTAAAGCTGCTAAGTTCCCTGTTTCTGTATATGAGACAAAACTCAACAGAAAAAAGCTTGTAAACGCGTTCTACGGAAAAGAAAAAGCTCTTGGCATTTATCTTGTTTCGGAAGACACATTGTTTGTATTTAAGAGCTCATCAGGGCATGTCCTTGTATTTGATTCAAAGGATATTCCGCTTAAAGCTACCAAGACGACACAAGGCGTTCAAACGATTCGTTTAGCAAAAACCGCAAAGGCTACAGAATTCTGTATGAAGGAAGACTCTGGGCTTGGTGATGATGTCGGGAAGTTTAGATACCGTGGATTGCCTTCGGCGGGAACAAAATTTGAATAGATAATTAATAATACTATAACCCATCAAAAATGGGCTGGTTAGCCAAAAAATATTTGGTGGGGACAAAAATATTAAGGAGGAAAATTATGTTTATGTTTTTTACCGTTTTGATTGAGCTTTGTATTCTGTTCTATCTTTGATGCACAGGCTTACTTGATATTCTAAACGTTTTTTGCATCTATTTTCGTTAGCAGAAGCATATATTTTTGTTGCATTAATAAAAAACAGACATATATGATATGTAATCATAGAAGACAGGAGTAGATAAATGCTCCTGTTTTTTAATTTTAAGAAAATAGGAGGAAACAAAACATGAAGATTACGGAACAAGGAATGCATGCGATTGAGACATTTATTGGCGAGATTATAGCTAAAAGAAAGGAAATTCTCGATGCTGGAAAGGATAGTGTAAACGAAACTACACTTCCAAACATAGAAGATATCATCTGTGATATCCCGAATTTCACCGATAGCGATGGAGACTATATCAATGGCTGGGGCTGCACGGACCATACGGATCTTGCAATTCATTTAACTGTTGGAGAAGATTTCTTAGTTGACGAAAATGATTCAGACTGGCTTACAGATGAATTATTGAAAAAGTTTGAATCTCGCAAAGAACGTTGTCGTGATTGTATTGCACTTGTGGCAGACAAAAATGAAGAATGGTTCTGCGATGAGATGAGTATCCCATGCAAGTATATTGAAAAATGTACTGAATTTGGTAAGTAAAAGGAGGAAACAAAGTATATGAATATTATGGTAAAACTCCCACAGGAATGGGAAAAAGAATTTAAAAAAGACAGATTTGCGGATTTTTTTGGTAGAGTAATTGCCGATTTGAATTGCGATGAGGCTAGAACTCTTGTTGGCAACTATGAGCTTGAGACATTAAACATGCTCAGAGAAGCATTTGCAAATGTGGAAGTAATGAATGAAAATTCAACTGATATCTCTGCAGATGGTGATCCAGTTGTTGGAGAAATGAAAAAAGTTGATGTTTTTGGTCATCCTTTCTGTAACATACACGGAACAATCAAAGTCCCAACAGAAATTGTAGATGCTGGGAAGATGTCTGTGGTTGACTATATTGACGAACATTTCGACGATGTTAAATTTGGGGAACCGGATTTAGTTTACCGCGGCACTGATTATGATATTGAAGATGATATCAATGGATATTATAATGCTAGTGATGAAAATATGTTTTGATTAGCGTTTCTGAACTAAAAGAGAAAGAAAGCTTAGCTATTTGGCTTTCTTTTTTTGTATTTGAACATATAGCTTATCTTCGTCGTATTATTCGCATCCAAGTTTGATTATCTGACATATATTATATAGTCAACTACCCACCAATGAATTGGCAGGCTTGTTGGAGACCAATCCAGGTAACATAAGAACTGCTACTTAGACAGTCGCCATAACAACTTACCCAGATACAGCGAACTTAATCGTCAGCCTCAGCCATACGACCAGAGGTCCACCAATTAGATGGGCGGTTCCGTAGAGAGTTGCCAACCTACAGTGTGGACTTACCACAATACTTTCTTTATGAAAGAGCTATCGGTACACCGGCTTCTTTTAATACAAGAAGCCCAGTGTTTTTAATATTAACAGCTGCGTTATAGTCACGAATGTGATGCGTTCCACACTGTGGACAGTCCCATTCCTCCTGACCTAACGTAATGCGTGTATCTCCATGTGACACATAACCACAATTAGAACACGTTTGCGTAGTATTCTTTGGATCAATCAAAAGGAAAATTTTACCTCGTTTTGACGAACACCACACGCACTCTGTAAGAAACTTTCTCCATCCACTGTCCGAGATTGCCTGAGCAAGCCTGTGGTTCTTAATCAGATTACGAACTTTAAGGTCTTCTGCAAACAAGTAGTCGTGGTTTTTGACTTCCCGGTCTGCAACTCTCCTGATAAAGTCGAGTCTCTGATTAGCCACATGTTTATGTATCTCAGCAACCTTCAGACGCTGTTCCTGATAATTCCTGCATGTGCGATAGTCACGTCCATCTCGTCTGGCAGCTTTCAGCTTGCGAGACAGCTTGCGCTGTTCCTTCTTGAGTCTGGCTTCTGCTTTGCACAGAAACTTTGGAGATGGAATTTCTTCACCATCTGAATCGTACAGAAAATTGGTGATGTTCATGTCCATGCCGACAGCTTTCTTCGTTTGAGGATAAACTGTATGAAATGGTGTATCGGATGCAAGTGAAAAAGAAAGATATGCATTTCCACATGAATCCAGAGTGATTCTAACGGTTCCAATTCTTGTGAAATCTTTTCTATTCAAGACAGATTTGATTTCTTTGTCAGAGCCTTTGATACGTACTCTACCAAGGATTGGTAAAATAACGTGACTTTTATCAATGAAACGAACACTGCCTTCGTAAAGCCCAGTCACAGTTGAATCATTATTGAGTTTCTTGTCATAATGGCAATTAGTTCCATAACTGTAATTGTTATCTTTCTTACGAAACGTAGGTATACCTGTTCCTTTTACCTTTTTGAATTGCTGCCACGCACGAGAGTAATCCTTCTTTGCATTGGCAATTGCATATCCATCAACAAGTGGATCATTCAAAAAAGGAACAGCATTTCTAAGAGAGGTAGTCGTAGCATATGCATCTTTCAGATAAGACATTCTTGCACGATCAGTTGGACTATACGGAAGTGTCTTTACCAACTTATGCTTTTCCCGGTCAACAGCTACAAGCCTGTTATACACAAATCGTGCTATTCCGCCATTTTTCCTGACACAGATTTTCTGCCTGTCAGACAAATAAGCACGCACTAGCAAGCCTCTGTTATATGTAAGTTCGTTCATTGATTTCATACCTATATTATAGCACATATGTATGTAAAATAAAATCCAGATATGCTATATTATAAGCGTAAACAGGAGACTGCATATGAAACGACATATTGAAAAGATTAAGGACGCACATTATGAACGAGGATACGTATATAATACGAACTACCATATC
>OLOM01002404.1_pt1 | contig 11437 bp, 8 predicted proteins | sample 1672531 | NCBI WGS metagenome assembly OLOM01 (sample SAMEA3136696, study PRJEB25190) | human gut metagenome | reverse complement strand
TGAGGGGACTTACACAGACAATCTTACAGACCCATAAATCATCGAATGAGGCGCATGAGATTGATAGAGCGGTTGGCAAAATAGCTGATGAGCTTCGGCGGGAAACCGTTGATGGCGAGCATTGGTTGCTCATCTATGAGGCAAAGGCTCACAGCTTGCTTGATATTGGCGAATTTTCAGGCAAAACGGCTGATTTTTTCGCTGCAATGCTTGATCAAGGGGTAAGTTTCTATTGTCCGGAATTGAAATAACCGATTCTTGTTCATGAAGCGTTCTTAGATGAAGTCGGGTAGTGCGGTCGCTTGCAGTGTGCGGTGCGGCAGAAACGTTTGTAAGCAATTATTGATAGTCAAGGAGTAACAAGTTGGAGCCTAGGCCGGTTGTGTTTTTCGACACCAACGCAATTGACTGCAGTACGGAGTACTCAGCTTTTTTCGGCTCGCATCGTAGTGATATCGAAAAGATTTCCTCATTAGCGGATATCAAAATTCCTTGGATGGTTTACAAGGAAGTCCTCATGCACAAGCGAAAGCATTTCGAAGGGGAAAGGGGCAAGATAAAGAAAGCCAGCCTCCTTCGTCACGTGGATTTTGATGTGCGAAAGCTTGACGAACTTGTATATGACGATGTTGAGAAGTGCATGCTGGACCAAGAATCAATTCCTTATGAGGTTGTTGAGCTGTGTGACCCCAATTCTGCGTTTTTGGAAATATGTACCTTGGTGTTAGGGAATAAGGCTCCGTTTGACAAGGGGACTGATAAGGGGTTCAAGGACGCGTGCATTGTCAAGACGGTGGACCAATTTATTGCTAGAGAGCATCCCGAGAAATGCTATCTTGTTTCTTCTGACTCGCGGATTTGCGATTATTATAGCGAGCACTCAGACAGCGGAGTCGAAACTGTTTGCGACGTCAAAGAGGCTTACTTGGCGGTTCAGAAATGGATTGCCGAAAAGAGCCGCTCGGAAGACATTGTCGAAGATGGGCAAATTAATGAAAAACTTGACGACGACAACGATTCTTACGTGAAGGGTATTGACCTAAGCCCAGCTATATCGCGTCTTTGCCAGTCGGGTTCTTTTGCTGCGACGCACGCGGCTATCGAGGCATTACGGGGGTACTATTCTGAGCTGACTTCTATTGACAAACGAAAATTGCTATTTGCTGCGGCCGATAATCAACAAATCAATTGGATTCTGATGGATGAAGATGTTGCCGACTTCTATAAAGGGATATTTGCTGATGAGCAGGGTTGTTTAAGCGATGGCCAATACAATATCTATGTAGATGCTGCTGGTCTTCCGAATGAAAGGCTTAACGAATACGGCCAAGTACAATTTTCTCGATCAGAACGAGATATCTTTACCCCATTCGTCGACTCCTTTGTGTCTCATATCGCATCCTTTTCTGGCGCTTTGGAATGGGAAAATGATGTCTCCAGGATCGACGAGGAACTTGCTTCCCTGAAATCAAAAGCATCGCTGGATGAAAAAAGTGCATCCTGGGAAAGAGTTTCGCGCGTTTTCTTGAATGGAGGCGTTCGGGTTTCAAGTGGCTCTGCTTCCCTAAAGGAACTGACAAGGTTTTATGGCATGTATCATGCATGTAGCGAGGAAAAACAGAGGGCAGTTATTGACGCGATGCGCTCACGGGTTGAATTAGAAACATTTAATGGCTGATTCCTGCCACCACATGAAAAGGCCGAGACAGTCTGGTGCTCGACGGGCTGTCTCGCGTTATCGAGGAGACGCCATAACGGCCAGCTTGACTCGCTCATTTGTGAGGCGGTATGACCAAGTCAAATCTGAATCCGGCAGCCAAACGATAGGGAGAGAGCACGCATCCCGTAGGTGTTCAAGCTACGTGGATCAGGGCGATCGGGCGTAATGGAATCGTCGGAATTCATGAAACCGCCGTGGCGTTGCAAACGTTACGGGTTCTTCTGCGGCGAAGCAAAGGGGTATCATCGGACGAAGGAGCGTGGGGTTTCGCTGGGGCTGCCGCAATGGAAATGCTGTATGAATCAGAATGAAAGGGCGTGTCATTTGGATATATGCGGTATCGACATCCCTAAAGAGCTTAATGACGCATTGGCGGCGGGCAAGTTGGTGGTTTTTGCCGGCGCTGGCGTTTCTATGCAGCCGCCTCATGGATTCCGACCATTTGACCAGTTGGTATTAAGCATCGGCGAAAACGTTGATCCATCCGGGAAATGTAAGGGCCTTATGGGCAATGGGGAGTCATGCGAGGCAGCGCTCGGTAGATTGGCCGATGTGGGCGATGTGCACGAGGCATGCGCTTCTCAGCTTAAGGACGCTACGTGTTCCGATCTGCACAAGAATATCCTCAGGCTTTTCGGGCGAGTCGATGACATTCGCATGGTTACGACGAATTTCGATAAGCGTTTTGAAAAAGCAGCAAGCGAGATTGACGCCAAGCCCCGTGTATACGTCGCCCCGGCTTTGCCCAAGGGTGGTTCCTTTAAGGGAATTGTTCATTTGCATGGCTGCATCGATTGGCCTGAAGATATGACGCTCACGGATTCTGATTTCGGTGAGGCGTATGTTTCTGAGGGGAGGGCGGCGCGCTTCCTTGTTGACATGTTTGCAAATTACGTCGTTCTTTTTGTCGGCTATAGCTGCAGCGACATGCTTGTTCATTACCTTGCGCGTTCTGTTTCGACCAAAGTTAGCGGACGGGTTTTCGCTCTGGAAAAAGAGGAGACTGCTCTTCGGAAATGGCAGCATCGCGGAATAGAGCCTATACGTTATTCTGATTACAGCCAGTTGCCGCAGTTGTTCGACCAGTGGTCTCGAAAAATTCGCCTCAGCCTATTCGAACGCGTTAATACCGTTCAATCCATCGCGACGCATTGTCGTGAGCTCGATTACGAATTGGACGAGGGCGCGCGTGCCGAATTCGCTCAGCTGTTTAATGGTCCGTTTGCGTCGCGGGAGGAACTTGCCGCTTTGGCTGATGCTTTCGTCTCCGGGGAAAGCGGGCTACGGGGCCTGGAATTGCTTTCTTCAGAGGGGTTTGACTCGTTTCTCTATGAAGACGATTACCCGTCGTGGCAGGCACCGTTCTTCAGCTGGGCATCAAATGTTCTTGCTTGCGGGCACGCAGAGGAGCTCCTGGCTTTTTCCGCGAAGAAATGCCAGCATTTTTCAAAACGTTTTTGCAGCAACGTTTTTCGAGCCCTTGCCGCCAATGAAGCGTCCGAAGAATGTCTTGCCGTGTGGCTGGCGTATTTTGAGCCGCAGTGGATTTCTTCCGATGGGGGTGGCTGGTACAACCTGAAATCGCTATTCGATCGAGCATCCAACTGCAATACCGCGCTTTGCCTTGTTCGTCTTGCTTTTTCGTTTGAGCCCGAATATCAAGTGGGTCTTTTGTCGCAAGAGGGGCATATGGGCGTCGAATTCTACTTTACTTCTTATGGCGATGACGCTGGCTTTGGCAAGGCGGTCCTTGAACGCTCGGCGGACATTGGCGAACAGGTTTTTGCTTTCCTAATTCGTCAATTTGAGGAAATTGCGCTTATCGGCTCTGCTCTGGGTACTAAAGTCGCCCCATTCGATGGCTACAGCTTCTCAAGGTCTGCAATTGAAGAGCACGAGCAAGACAAGGGTTCGAACGAAACAATTGACACCATGATTTCCCTGGCGCGTGATCTTGGTGCGGATCTCTTTGATCGCGGTGTCAGGCGTGCGGACGATTTTTCGCGTTTGGTGGACTCTCCCGCATGCCTTGTCGTGCGGATCGGGCTTTTCTTGCTTGAACATGGCAAGGTCGATCCCGATTGGGCAATTGATGTTGTAAATCGGAACAAGGTATTCAAGCAAGCCGACGCTAGGCACGAGGTGTTTTCGCTGTTGCGCTACTCCTATCCAAAAGCGACAGCTGAAAGCAAGGGGCGGCTTGTTGGGCATATTTGCGAACGGTATCCTAACCTCGATGATAGAGACGACGCATACGCGCGGTTCAATATTTTTCAGTGGCTTATTATGGAGAATGCAAGCGACAGCCTTCTAACCGCAAGGCTGCGCGAAATTGCGGCAAAATATCCCGACTTCAAAGTTAGAGAACACCCGGACCTAATCTATTGCATCCGTTCCGGCTTTCCTGAGGAAGACCAATTCGCAAATCTGCGAGAGGAAGACGTGTTGGTCGATTATTTTATCGACCAATATCGGGCGACTCGGGATGGTTTTGTTCGTCCGCATCGAGATGCTGTCTTGTTCCGTCCCTTGAAAGAGTATCCCGATAAGGCGATTGAAGTTTGCTCGGATTTGCTCCAACGCAAGGATGACGCGCGGTCGTTGCTTGCCCAGGCCCTTCGTGAAGTGTCTTGGGGAAGTATCTCGACTGAGAAATGCCAAGATGCTATGGACTTATTGCTGAAGTGCTTCGAAGATGATTCGCTTTATCCATCGGCGGTATATGCGGCGAAGGAATTATCCGAACGTGAAGAATTTTTTGCGTGCGAAGGGTTTGACCGAATTATCGCGAAAGCGCTCAATGAGGGTAATGGCTGGAAGTCTGAGACATGGAAATTATGGGATGGCGGCGATTGGCTGACGTCTTCTATTAACTGTCCAATCGGCTGGTCTTTTGCGTTGTTGCAAAAGTACGCAATACATTGCGAGCGCGGTAACAATGATGCCGGGCAAAAGCAGGTTGCTTTATGGCTTGATTATGCGGTAAACAATTCGAAGGATAATGCTAAGTATGCCAATTGTGCGGCTGCGAGCCTTTTCTCCGAAGCGAACTACTGGATGCAGAGCCAAGAGGCTTTCTTCACGACGAGGGTCGCTCCGCTTTTGAACTGTGAAAATGGCGTTCATCAGGGCGCATGGTGCGGACTTGGATATTTGGGGTATTTGTCGGAACGCTTATGGAAAGCGGTTCGTCCTTTTTGGAAAAGCGCCCTCTTTATCGAAGACGACTCCGACTTTGGTGTTGAGGGCACAAGGAGGGTGCGGAAGCTGTTTTTGTGGGCGTCCATTCAGCATGATGACCGTGCGCACGGCCGGGAGCTTTTCGATTTTTGCGCTAATGATCCTCAAACGGCATCGTCAGCTGTCTGCGTCCTTGCGGAATGGGTGTTGCGTCTTTCAGGGGATTTGAGTGAAAAAGAGTGGGACGAGTGGGTCCATTCGGAAATAGAGCTTTTGCTTGACAAGAAAGAGAATTTCGAAAGCGCAGCATGTCATCTTGGCCGCTTGATGAATCGTCAAAATGTTGAGCGCGCGATTGTCGATGATGTTTTAAGAATTGTGGTGGCGCATTCTGAGTGGAGATGCAGGAGGAGGCTTGTGGACGAGGAGCTATTGCCTGGGTTGTTCGATAGCCCGAATATTACGGATGAGGAGAAGGCACGCTTCTTGATTGTGCAAATCGAATCAGCCAAGTGCCTCGCGTGTTTCTCTGACGCCTTCAAATCTTCGCTGGGCTTGATTGATTTCTCGCTAGTCGAATCGCGTACGAAGAGACGTTTACGGGACTTGCTAGCGCTTCATCGAGTTGAGGTTCCAGTGGCCTTAGGGGGCGATTGATGGTTCCGCCACGATCGGGGAGGTAGCTGCAAGGGGGGCGCGATGGGCAAAAAGATTTTCCCCTTCCCGTTGAGAAAATGCACCGTGCAGCGCAGGTATTTGGCCTTCGGGAACACCTCGGCGATCGAGCTGACCATGTCGACGGCCTTGTCGCCGGTGAACATCCGGACGCCGCGCAGCCCGCGCGATTTCTGCCACGACAGGAAATCGCGCCAACGCTTGGCCGGCTCGGTGAAGCCCTTGGCGCACCCGATCGCCTCGCGGTAGCCATCCCCGTTCGCGCCCACGGCGTCCATGACGGTGACGTTCTCGTAGGAGCCGCCCCAGCTGCGCTTCAGGCAGATGCCGTCGACGTATACGTACGGGTATTCGCGGGCCAGCGGCTTGCACCTTCATTCCTCGACCGCCTTGAAGGCCTTGTCGTTGAGGTTGGACACCGTGCCGGCGGAGACGCCCGCGCCCCACAGGATCTCGCTGACGTCCTCGATGCGGCGCGTGGACACGCCGGCCAGGTACATCTCGATGATGGCCTCCCCGATGGTTTTCCTGACCGGCTCGCGCCTCTTGTAGCGCTCGATGACCGCGGTGGCGAAGCGCATCCCCTTCAGCTTGGGCATCTTTAGCGTGACCTGGCCCGACGTGGTGGTGAAGCCTCGCTCGTAGTGGCCGGCGCGGTACGCCGCCCTCTCTTCGGTGCGCTCATAGGGCGCAGCGCCCACCAGCTGGTCGGCCTCCTCGTCGAGCATCGCGTTGATGGCCTCCTCGATGGTTTTCCCGACCAGCTCGTGCAGTTCGTCTTTCACGGCCTGCTCGTCGAATGATACGATTGGGTCGGACATGGCCTGTCTCCTAGCATGATTGAATTCGACACTCAAATCATACCGACGGCACGCGCCATGTCCTTTCTCTTTTCTGGATGCGTTCAGCTTTCAAAGTGCGCAAAGAATTTTACGTTACCTGGTGTCAAGCCTCTATTTTGGCATTTATCGGAAAGCCGTCGTCTATCCATCGCCTGTATCGCAGCGCCAGTTCGCGGAATTAGTGATGGCCAAGCTCCATGTCACAAAGGGTCGAAGCGCTGACCCCGAGGGCCTCGGCTGCGTCTCGCTGCGATATGCCGGCGGATGTGTTCCGTCAAGACTGTGTTTCAGCAAGGGGACTGCGGCGGAAATCCTGGACCAAAAGAGGACCGGGGGACCATACGGATGTACAGCGCAGAGCAAAGGGCGAAGGCCATCGAGACGTTCGCCAGGTTCGGATGCAGCGCGGCCGACACCATACCGGGTACTGGTTCGCCCAAGCCGTTTTACGCACTTATGCAAGATAGCGTCCCGGATCTCGGAACCTACGGCGGCAACCAATGCTTCCCTTTGTGCTGGTGTGAGAAAACGGACGACCTTGGTGGTCTGTTTGCGGGAGCAGGAAGGTTCGAAAAGCGGGAAGCCATCTCAGATGAGGCGCTTTCAGTGTTTAAAGCAGCTTATCCGGGGCTCTATACTTCACGGCCTAAGATCAAAGGTGGACAGGGTATCAACAAAGAGGATATCTTATACTGCATCTATGGAGTGCCGCGCTCTCCCGAATACCGCCAGCGTTTTGAGGCAAACTTGAAAATAGAACTGCCGCGCATCCCGTTGGCGCGAGATTTCAACGCTTTCGTGCAGGCCGGCCGAGTCCTTGCCGACCTGCACCTGAACTATGAGAGCGTCGAAATGTACCCCATAGAAGTGGATGGGGATGACCAGAATCCCGGCAAAGTCGTCAAGATGAAGTGGGGCAAGAAGAAGGACCCTGAGACAGGAAAGAAGGTCGATGACCACAGCGTGCTCGTGTACAATGGGAATCTTGCCTTCAGGGGGGGTACCAGCATCGGTCGACCGTTACGTGGTTAACGGGCGCACCCCCCTCGAATGGATGATTGACCGCTATCAGGTAAAGACCGACAAGGCATCCGGTATAGTGAACGACCCAAATGAGTACAGCGACGACCCGTGCTACATCAGCAACCTCATCAAGCGCCTTATTACGGTCTCGGTGGGCACGGTCGAAATCGTAGAAACATTACCGGATCTAAATGAACTTGACCAGCCGGCTAACTGGCCATTTGCATGGAAAGCGCAGGGATAAACGAAACGAACAGGACGACAGGAGTAGTTATATGCACGACTTGAACCTGACATTGTTCTACAAAACCTCGTTTCAAATAAGGGCGCTCGACGGTGATGGCGACGCCCTTTGGGGCCTTGTTTGCAACATCAGGAACTGGATGACGAGCAAATGGCGTGCTAATGGAATCGACATACCTTACCAGAATGCAATATGGTCCCAGTTCAAGACTGGATCTTCGATAACATCCGAAGACCCGGAGGGGACCGTGAGATTCTATTCGAGCGCCTACTGGGATAGCGAATCGGTAAATTATTGGGCATGCTCGATCACCGAGACAGTAACGGTAAAAGGATTCGCCCCGAGGCAGTGGGTGACGGAGATCGGCTTTGCATACAAGGAGCCGACCTACGGGACCATATCCATCGTTCTCTCGCATGGCGACTGGCCAGGTTATCTCGGCGAATGCCAGGAAGAGCCAGGGCTGTCTATCCCAGGAATCGTTGGCAGGCTCGTGAATGACAGCAGGCTGGCTTGCGAGATATGCGGTATGCCGCTTGAGCTTGGGGCCCGCATGCTGCGCGTCGGTGACTTCCCGAGATTCTGGGATATGATAGCAGACGAGAACCGAGACGTTCCGGTTATCTATATAAGTCCCAAGAGATATGCCGTCGATGGACTGTTTGCTATCGACCCGCAAGAGGTTGCGCAAAGCCTTGGACCCAGCGCTATTGTTTACTATGCGCTCGACACGTCATTCGGTGACGAAATGCGCGCATCGCTACCGAATTCTGATTACAAGTGCTACAACGGGTTTGTGCGCGTATATGCAGCCAAGCCTTGCGTGAACGACCCTACCGATCCAGGAAGACATCGGTATTTCCCGCCGAGCGTCATAGAGGAGATGGGCGACGAGGGTTTCATTCGAATGCTCAGACGTGCATTAGCCCAGGACGTCCATTTCTATGAAAGCATGGTCAGACTCGACGTCGTGAAAAGCAAAGTGCGCCGTATCGCCGTGACAAAGCGTGCCGAGGGTCAGGTTAAACTCGCCGAAAACCGTGTCAAAATGGCCGAAGAAGAGTCTATGGAGTTGATGATCGACCTGGAAGACGAAATGGTGGCAACCCAGCGGGAGAACGAACGTCTGCAGCATGAGCTCGATGAGCTTCGTTCGAAAAACTATTCGCTTGAGGCTAGGGCGCAGGTTGCAGAAAACGCCTTGAGTGGGCGCAAGGGCACAACCGTGATTGACGAAATTGACATGCATCGATACTCGCCACAAGCGTTAGCCGAGTTGTTTGCGACCATATACGGTGACAGAATCGACTTCACCGAACGGGGAATAAAGACGCTTGGGGATTGCAATACGCGTCCCGACGTCCTTTGGAATGCGCTATACGATCTGTGCACGATAGCCTACGAATTGCATACGAACCATGGTGAAGCCGATATTGCAAAAGCCTTCAATAGCAAATCGGAATTCGAGTATTCGAGGGGCGCGGGTATGATGACGCGAAAAGACCCCAAGCTCATCGAGCAATACAGGGATTCTTATCGTGGGCGAGAGATCGATGTCGAAAGCCATATCAAGAAGGGGAACAAGGAATCAAGCGACCAGTTCATCCGTATCTACTTTGGATTCGATGGCGAGAGTCAGAAGATCATTATCTCGTCGGTTGGACAGCATTTGAATACCTATTCGACAAAGTTCATGAGATAGGACGCAACATTGAGTTGTTCACAAGAGGAATAGAAGGACGAACGGAGTTGGCTTGTCATGAAGATTAACGATGTATTAAGCCAGATAGACCTTGGAAACTACGCATTGCCGGAATTCCAGCGTGGCTATGTGTGGACGCGTTCCGACGTGCGAAAGCTCATGTATTCGCTCTATCGGGATTACCCTGTTGGAAGCCTGCTCATCTGGGATACCGCCACCGACCCAGATATAATTCGAGGCGATGGAACGCCGTCTTCTGGTACGGTGTCACTCATTCTTGACGGGCAGCAGCGGATGACTTCCCTATTCGGAGTTATTCGGGGCAAGGCGCCGCAGTTCTTCGATGGGGATGCAAGCGCCTTCACGAACCTATATTTCAATATCGACGAGGAGACGTTCGAATTCTATTCCCAGCAGAAAATGAAAGGCGACCGAGCTTGGGTTAGCGTTAGCGAGGTGATTCCCGATTCGGGAGCGTTCTTCACAAAAGTAATAGCACAGCGTCCTGACGATATGCAGTATTACGCCGAGGCGATGACAAAGCTTAACAAGCTATCAAGCATCAAGGACCGCGACATGCCTGTGCAGGTTGTTGCCGGCGAAGACAAGACCATTGATGTCGTAGTTGAGATCTTCAACAACGTTAACTCTGGCGGCACCAAACTCAGCAAGGGCGATCTTGCTCTTGCGAAGATATGCGCTCAATGGCCGGACATGCGAGCTGAGATGAAGGCTATCCTGGCAAGGCTCGGCAAGAAGGGGTTCTGGTTCAAGCAAGACTGGTTATTAAGGTGTCTCACCGTGCATCTGACGAGGAAAGCGTATTTCAGCGAGCTCGATGGCGTTTCCATCGCCGATGTTAAGAACGGTCTTAAGGAAGTTGAGAATTACATCGGCACGTGTCTCGACCACATTTCATCCAGGCTCGGGTTGGATCACGATAGGGTGCTTGGAAGCCATTACGCAATCGTACTGATGGTGGGATACCTGAGCATGAAAGGAGGGAAGCTATCAAGTGCAGCAGAATGGGACAAATTGTTGTTCTGGTACGTGCACGCTTTCCTCTGGGGTCGCTACGCCGGATCGACCGAAAGCGTTCTCTCACAAGACCTTCGTGTGCTGGAAGACGGCAAGGGGGTCGACGGGCTCATAGAGCTCATACACCAAAACAGAGCCGATCTTACACTGCGCCCGCAGGACTTCTGGGGCTGGAGCAAGGGTGCGCGCTTCTACCCCCTGCTCTACATGATTACGCGTGTGAATCACGCCCGCGACTGGGGGACCGGCATCGAGTTATCGCAATCTCTTTTGGGCAAAAACTCTTCGCTGCAGGTTCACCACATCTTCCCCAAGCACGTGCTCTACAGCGCCGGGAAGACGAAGTCGATGGTGAACGCCCTTGCAAACTACGCCTTCCTGACACAGCAGACCAACTTAGATATTTCAGACCAGAAACCCGAGGATTATTTTCCGATTTACATGGAAAAATGCCCTGGCGCCATCGAATCACATTGCGTGCCAACGGCAAGCCACTTGCTGACAATTGATGCCTACGATGCTTTTCTGGAAGAGCGCCGCAAACTTCTGGCGAAAAGCGCGAATGCAATCCTTGAGGATTTATGGAAAGGCAAGCTTGCTCAACCTTCTACCCCAATGACGAAGATGAGCGTGACAGAGTCCGAAGACAATGAAGAAGCAGTCATAGAAGAACTCGTCAGCTGGTTAAAGAACGAGGGCTTTGCACCGGGAATCAAGGATTACAGCGCTGTAATCGGATACGCAGGAACTCCAATCATCATTGATGTTGCCTGGCCTGATGGGTTGCAAGAGGGATTCACTGAACCTGTTGCGTTGATGATTAATGAAGAGCCTGGAGACATTTATCGCGTAAACGCAGTTGGTTATCGTGTGTTCACCAGAGCCGATGATTTGAAGAACTATGTTTGCACGAAATACGGCTCTGGGCCTGAATAACGCCTAAGCTCACTTTGCGACGCCACCTGACAATGCCTGCATCGGTAACGGTGCAGGCATTGTCATTGTTAACGACT
>OLOM01002399.1_pt1 | contig 11448 bp, 12 predicted proteins | sample 1672531 | NCBI WGS metagenome assembly OLOM01 (sample SAMEA3136696, study PRJEB25190) | human gut metagenome | reverse complement strand
GCGGGGGGACCGGATCCCCCCGCGGGCCCTTGTTGCGTTTATGGGGCGTCTAAATGCTCACAGGTCCCCTTCCGCGCTCTGGACTTTATTGCTATTTCACTATTTGTAGAATGATTTTGCTTGGTTGGCCTTTCGATTTCCGGCGGTTTCGTCATTGCTTTGTGAAGTGATTGGTGCTCTTTCTTGGCGTATACTCATTTTATTGGGTGCAAGCTTTTTAATATCCTGAGGGAAGGGGATTAGTGTGGCTGTTGATAAGTTGTTGGTTGCTTATGATGGATCCGATGGTTCGCGTCATGCGCTTGAAATGGCTGCTTCTATTGCTCAGGTGAACAAGAATGCTCATCTTGAGTTGGTGTATGTCGTACCCATTCCACTTTTGAATGCTGATCAGATGGCTGCTTTTCAGAGCATCTTGGACATGATGGTGTCTGATGGCGAAGACCTTCTTGCTGCTGCCACTGATGAGCTTGCTGATGATGTGGTTGAGCGCACAGATACGCTTTTGGTTACGGGCACAAATCCTGCTAGCGAATTGCTGCGGCTTGCCGAGCAGCGCGGCTATGATTTGATCGTTGTTGGCAATCGCGGTCTTTCCGGTTTTAAAGAATATACCGGTAGCGTCAGCCATAAGGTTCTTGCTGGTTCTAAGATTCCCGTGCTTGTTGCGAAATAAGCATCATAAGAGGGGCGTCTTTGTCGATTCAATTCAAATAGGGAACGAGCTGCGAGTTTCAGGCTTGCAGCTCCTTCCTTTTATATTGGGGAATGATCGGATATTGACTCAGTTATGGTTTGCTAGTGGCGTGGCTTTAGCTCGCCTTTTTCGCAGCGGTTTCCCCAGCTGTCGATGAGTTTTCCGTCGCGGTTTACACAGATGATCTCGCAGTGGTTTGCACATTTGTTGCATTCGATTTCTCTGGTTTCGAAATCGAACTCTTGGAGAGCGTCGAAGTCGAGTTCGCCGGATTTCATGGCGCCGGATGTTGCATCGCCCTCTACGGGCGTGCGTGCAGATATCGGCTCTTCAGCTGCAAGGAGTGCTGCTCCGAATGCGCCCATGAGGTGTCCGTCGGGGTCAACGATGACGGGAGTACCCAACATGTCCTCGAACGCTTTTACTACGCCAACGTTTTTGGATACGCCGCCTTGGAATACCACGGGAGCAATGATGTTTTTGCTTTTGCCGACGTTGTTGAGGTAATTGACGGCAACGGATTTGCGCAGGCCGGCGATGATGTCTTCGCGTGCGTAGCCTACTTGAATTTTGTGGACCAGGTCGCTTTCTGCGAATACCGTGCAGCGAGCTGCGATGTTTGCGGGCTTCTTCGAGGTCAGAGCGATTTCGCCGAACTGCTCTACTTCCACGCCAAGGCGATGGGCTTGGCTGGAAAGGAAGGCGCCCGTGTCTGCTGCACACAGCGTGTTCATAGCGTAATCGACCGCGATGCCGCCATCTACGCAGATGATTTTGCTGTCCTGACCGCCGATCTCCAAGATGGTACGAACGTCGGGGTGCAGAAATGTGGTGCCTACGGCGTGAACGGTAATCTCATTCTTGATTACCGATGCACCGCACATGGCGCCAACGAGGCGGCGTGCGCTGCCGGTTGTTCCCACTGTTCGTACCGCAACTTTGATTTTGGTTGATTTGCCCGCCGAGTTCTGCGATAACACGTCGTGAAGCGTTGACGGGGTCGCCTTCGGTCCATTGATACGAACGTGCGGTAATCTGGCGCTGGCTTTCGATGATGACGCCTTTTGTGAAGATGGAACCAATGTCGATGTCAAGGAACGCGTCAAGCTTCTGCTCTGCGGTTTCGGGTTGTGTTGCGGTCATCGCTGCTTCTCCTTCTTCATTGCGAGCATGTCGTAAAACGCTTCGAGGCGCGTGTCAAGGCCGGTGTCGCTTGTTTGGGAATCGTAGCTGAGATACGGCACGGGCATGTGCATGTCGCGGCTAATGTGCTGCAGCGCGGGCATGCAGTCGATCTCGGGCGTGCAGCCGGAGGATTTCATATGGATGACGCCGTCGAAGCCCGCTTGCGCGTACTTCAGCGTGGCGGCAATGGTCATGCTTGACGTCGGTCCCATGTCGTACGTGATGTAATCCGAGGCGCTTGCTCGCAGGTTTTTCTCGTTGTAGCGCAGATTGCGGTTCGTCATATTGAGCATGCGGTGCAGCTCAACGCCCATACTCAGAAGCTTCTTTTCGACGCCCAGATTGCTTGATTCGTCGACGGCGGTGAAGTATTCGCCGACCAGCCCGACGCGAACGGGATTGTCGGGTTTGTGGCAGGGAATGGCGCGAAAACGCTTGAGACCCGCTTTCTGGGCTGCAACGATGTCCTTTTCGCATGCGGCGTTACGCATGTCGGCGAAATAGGCTTGGCGCGCATGTTCGAAATCTCCGGGATTGTCTTCGAACGCGGCGTTAGCCAGATAGTAGTCGTTGGCTTCGTCGAGGCATTCAACCATCTTGAAAGTTGCCAGCATGTTGACCACGCCGTGGGGCACGCTGACGTTCGGGTTGATTTTGCGTTTGTAAACTTCGATGTATTCCTTAAGCGGCTTGCCGGTAACGGTGGCGAAGTTCAGCATGTCGAATTCGTAACCGAGGTCGCGCAGGATGGAATCCTTCAGCTTGCCGTAATAACCAAGGCGGCATGGGCCGGCGAATTGCACCAGCACGTCTGCTCCAAGCTCAAGGTCTTCGATATAGTCGCTAAGGATGTGCTTGAACGGCGCGCAAACAAAGTCGCTCGAATGCTTGCTGCCCAGTTCAACGGTGCGTTTTGTTGATGGGGGCAAGCTGACGAAGTCGGCGTCGAGCACGTGCTCGACGAAGAACTTGAACGCGGTGTCGTAGTAACCGTAGCGGAAGAACGAAACGCGGGTGCGGGCGTGCCTGTCGCGCTTCGTAGCTTTGCGCTCGGGACGCAGCTTGAACGGGCCGCTTTGGCCGCTTATGGCCACGCGTGCGCCTCGGGCGCCTTCGGTAAGCTTTTGACCTGCGGTAACAAGGGGTCCCGCGGAGCGATTTTCCGCTTGCTGGTCTTGAGTAGCAGCGTCGTTGCCGTCAGTTTGCTGCATGGACGTACCCACCTCGTTTCTGGTAGCGAAGGATGTCGATGAAGCTTTCGATGCGCGTTTCGAGGCCGGCGGTACCGGTTTGAGCATCGACCGTAAGGTTGAGCACGGGCTTTCCCTTGATGCAGCGGATGATAGCGTCGTCGGTCATGGAATCGGGGCCGCAGGGGAAGGCGCTGACAAGCAGGATGCCGTCAACGCTGTCATGCAGGTTCATGATAGAGCCGACGATTTCTCGGTTCACGATCCAGGGCAGGGTATCTGAGAAGTGAAAGCTGGACTGCAGCGCCCGTTTGCGGTCGTAGCGATCGGCGTACAGCAGCGTGACGCCCATGTTCGCCAGCATGTCGGAAAGGGCGCCGCCCATATAAGGGTCGTGAGCGAGATAAGGGTGGGCTGCAAGTAGGATGGTGATGCCGTTGCCGGGCGCGTTTTGCAGCAGTTGGCGCTGCTGCGCAGCATCGGCGGCCTCCTTTTGCTGCTGCGCATGGAGCGCTTGCTTCCAGGCGTGCTTCGCCTCGCGCGGGGTGCAAGCGAATTGTGCGGCTAAATCCAGAAAGGCGTCGCGCATGCCAATGTGCTCAATTGTTTCGTTGACCTGGCACGATACGATTATGGGCGACTGTTCGGCAAACGTGTTGGCAACCATGTCGGGCAGCGCTTGGAACTTCGTGCAGAAGAACTTGAAGTGCCCGAGGTTGTCGATGCACGGAACGAAGATGCCGTCGCAAGAGCCGATAAGCGACTCGACGTGCCCCAGGTAGATCTTCGACGCAAGGCAGCACTCGTCGTTCGATAGTGAGCCGCCGCACTCCACGGTGTGGCGGTCAGTAGGGGCGCTTATGACGGGCGTGCGGCCGATGGCGCGAAAGGACTCGATTCACAGCTGGCCGTATCGGTGATACAGCAGCGCCTGAGGAATGCCGATGCGCTGCAAGGACTCGTAGGGCGCTTGGCGTCGCAGCGTTGGTGGTTTCATGCCTCTCCCTCGAACAAATAAAAGGCACCCGAATAATCGGGTGCGATAACGGTCGATAACGTTAGCAGAAACAAGATCAGGGGAGTATGTAATTGTACAGAAAATGGGAAAATGGGGACAATCCGTTACCGAGAACAAGGCGGGCGCAGCATGCTGGTGGGCGGGGGAGGCATCGTCTTCGCCAACGTCTTCCTGTGCATAGGCGTGGTGCGTGGCGTATGCGGCGACTCTTGACGCCGTTGGGGGGCGCTGATGGGGTGAACGCACCGTACGCGATACGGGGTTGCGGGGCTTCCTGGTGGAAACTGCAACGGTGTTTTGCGCTTGCTGCCATTCCGGCGGTGGTGTGCGTGGCGATACCAAAGCGTGCGAGTCGTCGCTACCTGACGCGCAGCTCCCAAAAAGCTACAGCGCTTGCGGCCGCAACGTTGAGGCTGTCAACCTGGTGCGCCATGGGGATCCGAACGGTGTAATCGCAGTTCGCGATGGTGTGCGCCGCAAGGCCGTCGCCTTCCGTGCCAAGCACAAGCGCGAGTTTTTCCTCGGCTGCCAGCTGCGGGTTGTCAAGCGAGATGGAGTTGTCGGAAAGCGCCAGCGCGGCCGTTTTGAACCCCAAGCTGTGCAACAGCGGAATGCCGTCGTGCGCCCACGAGCCGGTGCCCGTTGCCCCCGAGTCGGCCCCGATGCGAGCCCAGGGAACCTGAAACACCGTGCCCATGGAAACGCGCACAGCGCGACGATACAGCGGATCGTAGCAAGCTTGCGTAACCAGCACGGCGTCAATGCCCAGGGCTGCGGCGCTGCGGAAAATGGCGCCGACGTTCGTGTGGTTCGTGATGTCTTCAAGCACGGCAACGCGGCGCGCCCCGCGACAGACGTCCTCGACGCTGGCGGGCACGGGACGGCGAAACGCGCCCAGAGCGCCGCGCGTAAGCTCAAAACCTGTCAGCTTCTTTAGCTGTCCGTGCGGCAGAATGAAAACGGGCAGGTCAAGACCGGGGTAGCGCCGGGAAATCTCGTCGATAATGGGCTGCATGCCCGTAAGGAACTTCTCTTCCATAAGCAGCGAAAGCGGCTGCATGCCACCGGCTACGGCTCGCTCGATGACCTTAGACGATTCGGCGATGAACATGCCTTTTTCGGGTTCCAGCTTGTTGCGCAGCTGCACTTCCGTTAGGCGTGCGTAGGCGTCAAGGCGCGGGTCGTCTATGGTTGGCACGTTGATGATCATAACGTTCTTTCTCGCAAGGGTTGTTGGCTTCATGATACCCGATGCTCGTGTGGGAAGCGTGCGCGTGGGACAAGGGTATACTTGCGGAAACAACATTAGTGTTGAGAGGAGCGGCACATGGGGCAGGAGAAGCAGCATTCGGAAGCGCTCGAGCGTGCGGCGCATCCCGTGCGGCACGAGGACTTCGACCGGTTCGTCGCCACGATTTCGGCGTTGCGCGCGCCGGATGGGTGCCCGTGGGATCGCGAGCAAACGCATCAGTCCATAGCGCACAATATGATCGAAGAGGCCTACGAAGCGGTTGATGCAATTGAATCGGGCGATGCGGCGCACCTTCGCGAAGAGCTTGGCGATGTGCTGCTGCAGGTGGTGTTGCAAAGTCAGATTGCCTCTGATCAGGGGGAATTCGATATTGATGATGTTGCGGCGGATGTGAACGCGAAGATGGTGCGCCGTCATCCGCACGTGTTCGGTACTAGCGAGGCAACGGATGCGGCCGAAGTGCTGAGCCTGTGGGACCAGGTGAAGCTGGCGGAAAAGAAGGCGGCGGACGAGAACGCTGCGCAGGCGGGCTCCGCAGATACCGGCGATCATGGCGAGCCGGAGAAGCCGACAGGGCTGCTTGACGGGGTGCCGGTGAGTTTCCCGGCGCTGATGCAGGCGCAGAAGATTTCGCGCAAGGCGGCTGCCGCCGGGTTCGAGTGGGATACGCTCGCCGATGTGTGGGACCAGGTCGAAAGCGAAATCGACGAGCTGAACGAGGCCTATGGCCAGGCCCCGAAAGCGGCGAACGGCAAGGTGGAGGGCGACCCCGAGGCAATGGCGCGCGTGGAGGAAGAGCTTGGCGACGTGCTGTTCAGCATGGTTAACGTTGCTCGTCGCATGGGCGTAAACGCCGAGAACGCGTTGCGGGCAAGCTGCCGCAAGTTCCGCGGGCGCTGGGCTGCTATGGAGCAGATGGCGTTTGAGCAGGGCGTTCGCCTTGAAGACGTAAGCACGAAGCAGCAAAACGAGCTGTGGAAGCTTGCGAAGGAACAGGAGCGCAGGTAACGGCTACACACTCGGGTCATCTTGTGGCTGCATTCGCCCTATTCCTCGGATTTTGGGGAAATGGGGAAGGGTAACGGCTTGGTTCTAAACGCTGGAGAAGGCTCGAACCCGCCTGCAGTGGGGTATGATGGTTCCGACACAATTCGTGCCGCATTCTTGGAGGGAACGCGGCACGCGTTTTGGCGCGGAGGGTCCAAAACGCCACCATGAAGGAGCCATCGATCATGACAACAACCGGTGAAGCCGCAAACGCCGGCAATTTAGCGGGGCGCACTATCGACGATAGCGCGAAAAAACAGCTGCCTATTCCGAACGTGCCCGACCTGAACGCATTCAACGTCAACAGCGATCTGCACGTGAATCAGGAAAGCATGGAAACGCTGCACAAGGCCAGCGTTGAAACCATGTCCATCATGCAGAAATACAAGGCCGCCATGCGCGAGATGAAAGTGCGTTTGGAGATTCTTGACCAGGACTTGAACCTGAAGAAGCACCGCAACCCCATTCACCATATCGAAAGCCGCCTGAAAAGCCCGGCCAGCATTTACGAGAAAATCGGGCGCTACGGTTACGAGCCCACGCTTGAGAACATGGAACGCTACATCCTAGATATTGCAGGCATTCGCGTTATCTGCCCGTACATTCAGGATGTGTACAGCCTGTTTGAACTGCTCAACAGGCAAGACGACCTGGAAATCGTGAAGGTGAAGGACTATATTGCCGCCCCGAAGCCTAACGGGTATCGCAGCTTGCACGTTATCGTGCGCATCCCTGTGTTCTTCATGGACAAGAAGGAGTCCATTCCTGTTGAGATTCAGCTGCGTACGCTGGCCATGGATTTTTGGGCCAGTCTTGAGCACGACCTGAAGTACAAGGCCGTCAGCGAAGTGCGCGGCATCGATGCAAGCAGCGAGCTGAAGGATTGCAGTCGCATCATCGAGGAAGTTGAAACGCGCATGCAGGTGCTTGCCGGCGCCCTTGAACCCGAGAAATAACAAGTGAAAGTCGAAAGCGGCCGGGTGTGATGCTCGGCCGCTTTCGATTTTCTGCGCCTTGACTTGAAGCTGACTCCAATGACTATCATGAAATGCAACGAGAGGAGCATTTCATGAAAGAAGAATACGCTACGGTGCCGAAGCTGGGCTTTGGCTGCATGCGCTTGCCGCTGACCGACCCTAAAGACGTCACCGCTATTGACGTTGAGCAGGTCAAACAGATGGTGGATGCGTTTATGCAGGCGGGCGGCACGTATTTCGATACCGCATTCGTGTACCACAACGGCCAGTCCGAGGTTGCGCTGCGCGAGGCGCTGGTGGAGCGCTATCCGCGCGAAAGCTTCACCATTGCCACGAAGTGCCTGGCCTGGGCGCTTCCCGACGCCGAAACAGCGAAGGCGTGCCTGGACACGTCGCTTGAGCGTTTGGGTACCGACTATGTGGACTACTACCTGTTGCACAACGTAGGCGGCGGGCGTACGAAGAAGTTCGACGACTTCGGTTTGTGGGAATGGGCGCAGGAAATGAAGGCGGCTGGCAAAATTCGCCACGTGGGCTTCAGCATGCACGATGGCGCCGATACGCTTGAGGAATTGCTGCAGGCGCATCCGGAGGTGGACTTCATCCAACTGCAGGTGAACTACCTGGATTGGGAAAGTCCTGTTGTCCAGGCGTGCCGCAACATGGAGATTGCGCGCAAGTACGACAAGCCTGTTGTGGTGATGGAGCCGGCGCGCGGCGGTCGTTTGGCCGACCTGCCCGAAGCCGTGGCCGCGCCGCTTTTGGCCGCTCGCCCCGACCTCAGCCAGGTGTCGTGGGCGTACCGCTTCTGCTTCAACCAGCTCAACGTCATGATGGTGCTTTCGGGCATGTCGACGCTTGACCAGGTGAAACAGAACGTAGCGGAATGGCGTGAGCACGGTGGTGCGTTTTCGGCCGAAGAACAGGCGGCGCTTGACGCGGCGCGCGATGTGCTGGCCGCTATGCCTACGGTGCCGTGCACGAATTGCCGCTACTGCGTGAAGGATTGCCCGCAGCAGGTTGCCATCCCCGAGATCATGAACCTGTTGAACTTGGAAATCCAAACGGAGAACACCGAGTTCGCCAAGCAGCAGTACAGCTGGCAGGCGGCTCCGGGCCGCGCGAGCGACTGCATCCAGTGCGGTGCGTGCGAATCCATGTGCCCGCAAAGCATCAACATCATCGAGCAGCTGGAAAAAGCTGCCGATCACTTCGAGTAATCGGAGGGATGCAAAAGGCCCGGCATATGCCGGGCCTTTGTTGTGCGCGCGTTCGGTTGTGGGTGGTTTGGCCGGCGCGCGTGCGGCGTGCCGCCTTGCGAACCTGGTCTTTTGCGAGGCGGCGCGCGCCTCGACGGCCTGAAACCGCCCACAACCGAAGGGGTGGCGGCTGATGCGGCCGCAAAACACGACCAAACTGCCCACAACACTGCGTTTGACTCGGCGGGCGGGCTCCGTGCTTACGAAAGCTTGCCGCCCAGCTCCTTTGCCGCTGCGGCCTTATCGAAGTTGCCGCCGGTGCGCTTCGTGAGCTCGCCCATCACGCGGCCCATCTCCTTCTTCGTGGTAGCGCCGGTTTCTGCCAGCACGGTGTCGATGAGCGCGGACAGCTGCTCGCCGGACAGCTGCTGGGGCAGCAGCTCTTCAAGCATCTGGACCTGCGCGGCCAGCGTGTCGGTGCGCTCCTGGTTGTTGCCGGCTTTGATGGAACCCTCCAGCGTTTCTTTCGTTTGCTTGATAACGCGCTTCGTCATGTCGTTGACGTCTTGTTCGGTGATTTCGCGGCGCTCGTTGACCTCGATGTTCTTGATCTCACCGTGTACTTGGCGAAGGATGGACAGGCGCACCTTGTCGTGCGCCTTCATGGCCTGCTTGATATGCTCTTTCAGCTCGTCGTATTGCATGTTTGCTCCTTGCGTGCGTATCGGGGCGCTTGTGGCGCCTTTATCTCGCTAGCTAGTATAACCCTGCGCGCAAGCGGGCGCGCTTCCGTTGCGCAGCCGCATTGCTACGGGTGCGCAACGGAATTATCGGGCGCGGCTGGCGTATGGTATAAAGGGCGTATGGATACTGAAACAACACTCAACGCATCGCCGGCGCCCACCTGCGGGGAGGGCTCGCCCGCGCCTGCTCACGCATGGACGCCGTCGCAGCTTAAGCCGCGCGATTTGCGCGAAGCGAAGGCGCGCCGCAACGAGCCGACGGCAACATCGGCCAACGAGCACAACAAGAAGCACAACGTGCGCGAATACACGCTGGGTGAGGAAATCGCCAATTCCGTGTCGCACGGCATCGGCGCGCTGCTGGCCATTGCCGCCATTCCTATTTTGGTGGTGAAGGCGGTCAGCCATGGCGGTGGAATCCTGCTGTTCGCCGCGCTGGTGTATTCGCTGACCATGCTGCTTGAGTACACCATGTCCACGCTGTATCACGCCATTGCGGTCGACAAGGCCAAGCGCGTGTTCAAGGTGCTCGACCATAGTTGCATCTATTTGTTCATTGCCGGTTCATATACGCCGTTTTGCCTGATCACGCTTGCGGATGCGGGCGGCGTGTGGCTGTGCGCGTTCGTGTGGGCGCTTGCCATTGCCGGCGTGGCGTGCGAGGCGTTCTGGGTGTTTCGCCCACGTTGGATTTCGGCGGTGCTGTACCTGGCCTTGGGCTGGGCTATCGTGTGGTATTTGCCGGCGCTTGTTTCCGCAATCCCTGCGGCAGGTTTGTGGCTGCTGGTCATCGGCGGCGTGTGCTATTCAATCGGGTGCATCTTCTACGTGTTGAAAAAGGTTCCGTACATGCACTCCATTTTCCATTTGTGGGTTGTGGCGGGAAGCGTGTTGCAATTCCTGGCGGTAGTTTTGTATGTCATGTAGTCTGTCTCTTTAAGGAAAAGGACGAAAAGGGAAGCGGTTTAACCCATGAGCGGCAAAATCGAAGACGGCGACAGTAGCAAGCAAGGTTTGAAAGGCTTGTTCGGTTTTTTGGGCGCGCAAAAGCGCCAGACGCCCTCGGCGGAAGAGGAAATCAAGGATTTCGTTGCGGACAGCGATGAGCTGCTCGACGACGAAAAGCGCATGATTCACGAGATTTTGGATCTTGGCGACATGGACGCGGGCGAGATTATGACGCCGCGCGTCGATATGATCTTGGTCGAGGACACCGAAACCGTGCGGCAGGCGGTTGATCGCATGATGGGCACGGGCTATTCCCGCCTTCCGGTGTTTCACGAAGACATCGACCGCATCGTGGGCATCGTCCATTACAAGGATTTGGTGCCGCCGGTACTGGACGGCAAAGGCGACGATTTGGCGGTTGACTACGCGTTTGAGCCGCTGTTCATTCCGGAATCGAAAGACGTGTTCCCCCTGCTGACCGAGATGCAAACGAAACGGCAACAGATGGCCATCGTTGTTGACGAATACGGTGGCACTGATGGTTTAATTACCGTTGAGGACATCGTTGAGGAAATCGTGGGCGAAATCGTGGACGAAACGGACCGCGAGCGTCCCGTCATCAAACAGGAAGGCCCCGACGCATGGCTGGTCGATGGGCGTTTCCCGGTGGAAGACGCCGTGGAAATGGGCTGGCCGCTTGCCGAGTCTGAGGACTACGAGACCATTGCCGGCTGGGTGCTTAGCATGCTGGACACCGTGCCGCAGACGGGCTACTCGTTCGAGAAAGATGGTTTCCGCTTCACGATTCATTCCATGCGTCGCCGCCGTATTTTGGCGGTGCGTGTTGAGCGCGTGGCGAATACGTGCGATGACCAGGAGAAACGAAACGGAGCAGGTCAGGAGGAGCGGTGACGGAGAGGCGCCATCTCTACCGGTCGCGCAATGCGCTGGTTGGCGGCGTGTGCGCCGGGATTGCGGAGCGGCTTGATGTCGACCCGGTTGTCACACGTATTTTCTTCGTGGCGTTTTCTGTGTTGACGCTGGGATTCGGGGGTTTTCTCTACCTGGCGTTGTGGGCGGTTTTACCGAAGGCTCCGAAGCGGGTGCGGCCCGTTGACGTTGAGCCGCAGCTTGTGCATTCCGATACGTTCGGCGTGGTGGACTGCCGCAGCGCGCGCGGTCGCAGCGCGGC
>OLOM01002398.1_pt1 | contig 11450 bp, 8 predicted proteins | sample 1672531 | NCBI WGS metagenome assembly OLOM01 (sample SAMEA3136696, study PRJEB25190) | human gut metagenome | reverse complement strand
TGACCAGTTCATCTCTGCCACCTACTGTTTTCAAAAGATTCCCATCCACCTTTGGATGCTTCATTCCTGTGAGATTTCCTATGCGATAGTCCTTTGTATTCGTCTTATCGATCAGCCATTTTGCCAATGGCAGATTCTTTTCGTTCCATTCCATATTTTATCCTTCGATTTTTCATCAGCACTAATCTGCGAGCAATCTATCAAGCAACATCTGCCTATTGTTTATGAACATTTCCGTTATTTGATAACTCTCTGTTTCTTCATATTCGCATAAATGAATTCGTCCATTATCAAAACAATAGATGTCCGCATCTGGTATACCTAATAGAATAGGCGAATGGGTAACTATAAAAAACTGTGCTCCTTCTTTTGCAAATCGATATATTTGCATTAACAATGTAAGCTGTCTTTGGGGTGATAATGCAGCTTCTGGTTCGTCAAAAAGATACAAGCCATTTGAATGCAAATTATTCTGTGCTAATGCAAGAAAACTTTCTCCATGTGACTTTTCATGGTATTTAGCGGAAGGGTGCTTTGAATCTGCATATTCTTCTTCCTGCGTTGCAACATTATAAAAACTTTCAGCCCTAAGAAAATATCCCCACTTTTCTTTACGATAACCTTTTGAAATTCTTATTGCATCACATAGTTCTGAATGTGTATCATGAGTAGAAAAAATATAATTCTTTGTTCCGCCCTCCGGATTAAAACCATGTGCCACAGCAAGTGCCTCCAACAAAGTCGATTTACCACTGCCATTTTCTCCTACAAAAAAAGTTATCGCTTTATTAAAATCAAGTTTCTCAACACCTTTAAAAGCCTCAATCCTCTTTAAATAGCTGTCATTATCAATTCTATCCCAATCGAATATTACTCCGTGTATAAATTGATCATTCATATTGAACCTCTATTCTTCGATTTTCATCATAACCTTACACTTCTTTTTATAACATGCAACCCCATATTTTATAATCTTATGGATTCCTTCCTGTTCCAGAGCTTCTGTATATCTGACATCTGTGATCTGCTGAAGTGCATTTTCACATTCTTTTTCCATATTTCCGTCAGATGCATATTTTACCTCTATGACAATTCCAACATCCTCATCTTCGATACGAATCAAAATATCACTGAATCCATCTCCTGTTTCCCTGTTTGACATTACAGACCAGTTTTCTTTGAATCCAAGAATCCCAAGAAGCAATCCATGATAGAAGTTCTCTTTCGTTGGTTTCTGCACGAAAGTATCTCTGATACTGATGGTTTTCTTCATATAATCTGTGAAAATACTTTCTTTTGCAACCCTGAGACAGCCGGTAACATGCTCCCACCACTTAAATCACTGATTTTGAAGTGGGGGCTTCTTGCTCAATGGCTCTACTGAGCCAAGTATCTACAAGCTATCCTCGCGTGCCCCGCGATTCTTTTGCCCGGACACGGGCATGTTTTCTTATGATCCAATTGTCTGGATACGGACATTTCTCATAATGCTTCTCCAATAATTCTGTGAGTTCCCTGATACTATATACCAATGAATCATTTGACATTTCTTTTTTCTTCAGTTGCTTTAATAATTCCTGATCTGTCTCATCAAGTTTTGAACTCCCGGAAAGAAATGCTGAAACATACTCATATTCAGAGATTTTTCAAAACGTCTTGGACGTGTAAAAACATTCACTTCTGCCCATTGTATAAGTAACTGTTCAATCAATCTTGTCTTATCTACATAATAAAAATCTTCCTGTCGAATCTCTTCAAAATCTTCAATTTCAATCGGAAGCTTTCTTAATTCTGTCATTTGCACCCCCTTTCAACTAAAACAGGATTCATGCTATCGTTGTTTTTAATGATAGCATGAATCCTGTTTTCTGCCAAGTAAGGAAACCAATCAGGAAAAACAAACCCTGTCCCTATTTGGCTCTTTCTGTTCTATCAATATATTCCTCAAAATCGGCAAAAACTGATCACTCGACATCTCTCTGGTCTTTTCTGGAAAATTTGATATTTAAAAACTGTTTCATAGTTTATACACTGCCTCCCTTGCTATTCGTTTGTTTATTGTTTTTCTACAGCGACTATAACATTTAAGAAGGTACAATTATTGTAATTTTATTTTTGTATTTAATGCTAAATTGAATAAAGTAAAAATTTTGCCAAATCACTTGTAATATGATGTGCTTAAATAGCCGCGACTCCTTCCGGTAGAAGGGAGGTGAAATCTGTGGATGTTCTAATTTCTTTTATTGTCTCCGTAATGGCAGGTATTGTTAGCTACTTTATTTGCAAATGGTTGGAAAGAGACGATTAGCGGCACCAGCCTAAAGGTATAAGCCACCTTACATAACGGAATAGAAAAAGCTCAGAGGTCACGACTCTGAGCTTTTTCTTTTTCCTGCAGAAGTTTGATCTGTAGAAATCTAATTTCTTTTATTAGCTATTATCAGAATATGCCATACAAGCTAAAAAGTCAACTTGAAAATATAAATTTTTTAAAGTTTTTCTTTATTCCTCCACTTCAATATGATACTCTCCAGCCCCTGGAAAATAACATTTCGATAAATACCTTCTGAATCTCACATCCCTGTTTGGTTCATTTTAAAGCGTAGTCCTTATCCACTCATCCGCCAACTCCGGCCACTGTTTTACTTCTTCATTTGCCCATGCTTCATCAGCAAGTGACAATCCATGCTTCCCTTTTGAAAATACATGGAATGCATAAGGAATCTTCTTTTCCTGTAGCGCCTGTGCAAATAAGAAGGAATTCTGAACCGGAACCAGTTCATCTGTCGCCGTCTGCCACAAGAAACATGGCGGCATATCTTCTGTCACTTGTTTTTCCAGAGATATATATTCCAGTTCTTCCTCAGAAGCATCGGCTCCCAAAAGTGCTGTAAAGGAACCTCTATGTGCACAATCACCTGATGTGATCACCGGATAGGAAAGAATGACTGCATTTGGTTTTGCAGATGCAGTCTGATATCCCATCTCATAAAACTTCTTTGCTACGATCTCACCTTCAGATGGAGAAACTACTGCATATCCCCCCGGTACGATCAGGATACATGGTCGTGCTTTTTCAACTTCATGAAAATAAAGTTTCATGTTTGGGACAAAACCGCATGCTGCTACATAATTGTATTCTGATTCAGTGCATTCACTACTGCCTCATACATCGGTTTTGCCTGTGGCGCAGCTCCCAAAAGTTCTGCGAGTGTCATTCCATAAGCGAACTGGATCATTGGACCTTCCAGCATTCCCGGTGCCATCTGGTTGAACATCTCAACTGCAAGTGGTTCTGCAACGATTTCGCCAAGTGTGCTGTCCATACTGAATCTCTCTACAGCAAGACTTGTCTCTGTATCATATTCATAATTATATACACCGGAACCAACTTCGTGTACTTCCTCTTTTTCCGGAAGAACAATCACAGCTGTTGTATTGGCCGGAACTTCTACATGCACATGAATTTTTCCATTCTTGCAGGATGTGTTTGCCACGATTTTTCCGTATACGGATTCAAACTCTGTGCCACACTCTTCAATACCTTTTACAAACATTGGTTTTACCTGGAATTTCTTATATCCCGGCTCTAACTGAGATAATCCGGCAACTTTGCGGTACATCCAGTCACCTACAGAACCATAAGCATAATGGTTCAAAGAGTTCATTCCTGATTCATCAAATGTTCCATCCGGTTTGATGGAATTCCAACGCTCCCATATTGTTGTTGCTCCCATATTTACTGCATAGAGCCATGACGGATAATCTTCTTTCATAAAGAGCGTTGCCGCCATCTCATGTGCTCCATTTTCAGAAAGTGTATGGCAGATATATGGTGTTCCAACGAATCCTGTAGCTAAATGATTTTTGTGATTTCCTATATTTGTAAGCAGAGTATTCAAAATGCGTTTTCTGTCTTTTTCTCTTGCAAGATTAAAATACAGGGAAATGATAGCACCTGTCTGTGTCTCACTTACGATACGTCCTGTCTCTGTGTAATATTCTCTCTGGAATGCATCCAAAGTTGTTTCATAAAGATTCGCATACTTTTTCGCTTCTTCGTCTTTTCCAAGCACCTCTGCTGTTTTCTTTACAAGCTCTGTGACATACAGATAGTACGCATTTGCGATCATATATTTGTCTGTTGCTCCGGTTCTGTCTGCGCTCTCTTCTTTGTCCAGTGCAAGCCAGTCTCCGTACTGGAATCCGCTCTGCCAGAGACCATTCTCTTCACAGTTGTTCTTGATGTAATCTACCCACTCATGCATACATTTCCAGTTTTCTTCTAGAATACCTTTATCGCCATAAATCTGATAAACAACCCAAGGAACAATAACTGCTACATCACTCCATGCGGAGGAACTGTAAGATCCCAAAATATCCGGCACAACATGTGGCACACCTTTTTCCAGAGAAGATTCTGCTGCAACATCACGCATCCATTTTTTGTAAAATAATGCAGTATTTCTGTTAAATGCTGCCGTCCAGGAAAATACCTGTGCATCTCCTGTCCATCCAAGGCGCTCATCTCTCTGCGGACAATCTGTTGGGATGTCAAGGAAGTTATCTCTCTGACTCCATGTAATATTTTTCTGTAACTGATTTACTTTCTGATTCGAGCAAGTAAAATCACCTGTCTTTTCCATATCAGAATGTGTCACACAGGCAATAAACTGATCTGCTGTAAATTCTTCCATTCCTTCCACACAGATATAACGGAATCCGTGGAATGTAAAATGCGGACGGAATATCTGCTCTTCTCCGTTGCAGATAAATGTATCAATTGATTTTGCCTGACGAAGTGTCTCTGGATAGAAATTTCCATCTTTGTCGAGAACCTCTGCGTGACGGATCACAATTTTCTGACCTTTCTCGCCTTTCACATGAGCCTCAACAACACCTGTAACGATCTGTCCAAAATCAACGAGTTTTTCACCTTTTGGTGTAACGATCAGCTCTTTACCCACAATTTTCTCTGTGATACGGACAGGTTCATTCTCCTGTGCTGTTAATACTGCTTTGTCAAAATCTTTAACAACAACATTTCCTTCTGTGATTTCCGGTGCATCTGTATCGATTGTCTCACCCATGTAAATTTCACTGTAACGGATTTCCCCAGTCTTTACAGACCATGTTTCATCGGTAGCGATTACATCTTTGTTTCCATCTTCATATTCAACATGAAGCTCTGCAAATACTCCTGCCTGTGTGCCATAACGATTTGGTTCACAGGTGAATCCTAGGATCCCCTTATACCAGCCGTTTCCAACTGTAATCGCAATTTCATTTTCTGCTGTAAGCTGCTCTGTCACATCATAAATCTGATACTGCAGTCTGTTGTGATAGCTTGTCCATCCCGGTGCCATACGGTAATCACCGACTGTCTGTCCATTCAGTGTCACTTCATATACACCATGTGCAGTTGCATACAGACGGGCTTTCTTTACCTTTTTATCAATTGCAAATGTTTTTCCAAATACCGGGCATGCTGTCTCTTCTTCAGGGAAATCACTTGTGATCATCTTTGCGATAAACTCTGTATTGTTAAAAATTCCTGTCTCAAATGTTCCTTCAATTGCTTCTACATTTCCATGGTTATCTGCCACAGATACCTCTACTTTATAAAGCATTTCATCTGCCAGTTTTTCTCCTTCATAAGAAATCAAAACGGACTGATCTGATGCTTTTTTTCCACTGTTCCAGACAACGTTACCCTTCTCATCTGTTACATTAATTTCATATACTGTCTGGATTGTATTCTGCTCTTCGGACTCTATTTTCCATGAAAATCTTGGTGCCTTGTCTGTCAGTCCGATTGGATTTTCTCTGTATTCTGTTCTAAGATCATATAATTTCATCTATAATTCCTCCATCTTTATATCCTCAAAAAGTCCTTTAGCCAAAAAGGGACAGAAACTTGGTGTCAGCTCCGTCCCCTCATACTACTATCTGCTATTTATTATCTATTTTGCTTCTTTTCTCTTCTGCAGTTCAGCTACGATTTCAGGATATCTCTTCTCAAGGTCATTCTTCAAAAGAAGAATAAACATGATTACGAAAAGTGCAAGTGGAATGTAGATAGCGAATGTGAAGATTGCTGTATCTACTGATGCCGGCTGAGCTGCAAGTGCTGCATTGTATCCAGCTGCTGCCAGAAGCCATCCGATCAGAGATGCTCCAATACCGGATCCGATCTTCATTCCGAAAGAGTTCGCACTATTTGTCATACCTACGATACGTTTTCCGAACTTATAATCATTGTACTCAACACAGTTATTTACCATTGCTCCAAACAGACACATCAGAGGAATGTTAGCAAATGTTGCTACTGCTCCACCTACAACACATGTCATAAGGCTGTATGGTGTAAATACTCTCACCAGACAGGCTACTGCTCCCATCGCACAGGAAATCATACAAGTTTTTGTCATACCTAACTTAGATGCCATCGGTCCTGTCAGGATGAATCCGAGGAATGTAGAAATCAGTCCGACTGCTCCGAGAAGTGCTACGATGTTATCATTTCCAAGAATATATTTTGCATAATAGGTACCACCAGATGCACTTAAGCTGTAAGAAATATTCATCAAGAACTGAAGTGCAAGCATGATCACCCAGTATTTATTTTTGAAAAGAATTTTGATTCCTTCTACAAATGGTACATTCTCATCTTCACTTTTTTCTGCAATCTGCACATTTTCTTTTGATGTTTTATAAAGAATAAGCAATGACAGCAGGGAAATTAAACTAAAGACAACCGCCACTTTAATCCATGCACTCTGTGTGCCTCCAAGCATATTCGTAATAGGAATTAAAAGGATTGCAATTACCATTCCGGCAATGTATCCAAATGCTGCACGGAAGATTCCCATTTTACCACGTTCTTCAGAACTTTCCGTACGGATCGCCATTAAAGCACTGTAAGGAATTGCCACTGCTGTGTATACAATTGCTGTAATCAGTACGTTCGTGATCAGTACATATGCTGCCTGTAATCCACTTCCCATATTTTTAGGTACGGTAAACAATAAAACGATAGATACGAATGCCGGAATTGCCATTCTTGCAAACCAAGGACGACATTTTCCCTTTGGTGATTTGCCATTATCCATGATTTTTCCCATTGCAAGGTCTGAAAATGCATCAAAAATCTTTGCGATCAGAAGCATCGTTGCAACCATTCCTGCTGCCAGTCCAACCTTCTCTGTATAGAAGTAAGTCAACTGTCCAACCAGACAGCTCATAATATTCAGCGGTAACTGTCCGAGACCATCACCAAGATAATCTGTAAGTCTCATTGATTTCTGAACTCCCATTGAGTCCAGGCCAAGTTCTTTTTTTGTTTTAGCCATTTTTGTTCCTCTCTTATTTTTTCCTTATCCCGTTATTCTCAGCTTACTGTGAATAACAACTCTTTGTTACAATCTCATCCTATAATTGATTCAACGCATTTACCATTTGCTCAAGCATCTCTCTCTTAATTCCCGGAACAAAGCTTAGAAGCTGACGAAGCGGCATACCTTCCATCATCGCTGCCATCATTTCCTGATTCACAACTCCTGACTGATCATTTTCATTTGCTTCTGCCATATCCATTGCCGCATCATTCTGTGCCATTCCTTGCATAAATGGTGCCATTACAGTCTGTGCTTTTGGATCACGCATCAGTTCACCAAGGCAAGTATTTAAGGAATATGTTTTTGGAAGTTCTTTTGTAGGATGTACTGTGATTTCTTCCCCTACACACATCTGATCTGCATTTTCACCGATCATCACTTTATAAGTTCCTTCCTCTGCATACCAGTCATGGATCAATGTATTCCAGTAAGCAAATGCTCTCTCATCCAGTGTAAATGTGACTGTCTTCTCTTCTCCTGCTTCTAAGAAAATCTTTTCGAATCCTCTCAGTTCTCTGACTGGACGGACAACTTCTGTCTCAGGTGCTTCTACATAAAGCTGAACGACTGTCTTACCTGCACGATCTCCGGTATTCTTTACTTTAACACTTACTTCTACAGTATCTTTGTCAGACATTTCTTTCTTGTCAACCTGAAGATCACTGTACTCAAATGTCGTATAAGACAAACCATATCCGAATGGGAACGCTGTTTCCATTTTTCTGGATGTGTAATAACGATATCCTACAAACACGCCTTCTCTGTAATCAGAATTATCATATCCCTTTCCATAAGTCAGATAGCAAGGTGTATCTTCCAGACGAAGTGGAAATGTTTCTGCCAGTCGTCCGCAAGGATTTTTTCTTCCTGCAAGCACTTCTGCAACAGCCTTTCCGACTGCTTCTCCTCCAAGATAAGCTTCTAAGATACCTTCCACCTGATCTTTCCACGGCATAATGACTGCGGAACCATTGTGAAGAACAACCACTACGTGTTTCTGTACTTCAAGCACTTTTTCTACAAGCTCATTCTGACAATCCGGAAGATTCATATGCTTTCTGTCATATCCTTCAGATTCGAAGTTATCCGGAAGTCCAAGGAAAAGAACTGCCACATCAGCTTCTGCCGCTGCCTTTACAGCTTTCATCTGAAGCTCTTCGATAACTTCATCTTTCTCATCCTGATATCCTTCTGCAAAAGTCACATTTGCAAGCTCCGGAATCTCCTTTGCCGCTTCCAGTGCTGACTCTACTTTCCAGCTGTTGATGTGAGAGCTTCCGCCGCCCTGATATCTAGGTGTCTTTGCATATTTTCCGATAAATGCAATTTTCTTATCAGAAGTCAGTGGAAGAATTTCATTTTCATTCTTTAATAATACCATGCACTCCGCTTCGATTTCAGCCGCTGCTTTATGATCTTTTTCATAATCGAATACAGCTTTCTCATCACGATTCTCTGTGTAACGGAAAATAATGTTAAGAATTCTTTCACAAGCCTGATCGACTACGCTCTCATCAAGTTTTCCTTCCTGAACTGCTTTCACGATCAGTCGGTCATTCTCATAATCTCCAGGTGGCATCTCAAGGTCGAGTCCTGCTGCAAGTGAAGACACTCTGTCATTTACTGCGCCCCAGTCAGAAACGACATATCCGTCAAATCCCCATTCTTCTCTTAAGATCTCTGTCAGATACTCTTTGCTGTCTCCTACAAATTCGCCATTAATACGGTTGTAGGAACTCATAACTGTCCATGGTTTTGCTTTCTTTACTGCGCCCTCGAAGGATGCAAGATAGATTTCTCTCAGGGTTCTTTCATCCATATCAGATGAGTTTGTCATACGGCGTTTTTCCTGATTGTTTGCAACGAAATGCTTTGCACTTGTTCCAACCTTCTTGCTCTGAACACCTTCAATCAGTGCCGCTGCTATCTCTGTAGATACATACGGATCCTCTGAATAGTATTCAAAGTTTCTTCCACAAAGTGGGGAACGTTTGATGTTCATTGCAGGTCCGAGGATTGTACTGACATCCATTGCCTGACATTCCTGACCGAGCAGTTCTCCCTGTCTGCGAATCAGCTCACGGTCAAAACTGGATGCTGTCGCACATCCTGCCGGGAAGCAGATTGCCTTCTCACTCTCGTTGATTCCAAGATGGTCAGCTCCCTGTGCCTGCTTTCTCAGTCCATGCGGTCCGTCTGTTACCATAACGGATGGAATTCCAAGACGTTCCACTCCTTTCAGATGCCAGAAGTCTGCTCCGGAACACATTCCGGCTTTTTCTTCCAGTGTCATCTGTGAAATCAGACTCTGAATCTTCTCTTTCTCCATGCTATTACCTCCATTTTTTATGATTTCTTACTTCTTGCTTGTTCTATCGGTTTTTCATCATGGCTTTATAATAACTGGAAAACGGTTGTATTTATTTCATTTTTAAACTTTTATTTATATATTTACACTTTTATTATCTATTTTTCTATTGACTTGGAAAATATTTTCGATTACGCTGATAGAATGTAACGTACATAGCATTTTCACACATAGAACAGAGGCAGAAACTTATGGAAAAAATATATTCCCTGATTAATTTCATAAAAGCTTATTACCCAGACTCGAATATCCCCATGTATCTTTTTTCGGATGAAAAATGTATTTTCTGCATGCCGGAGCAAAACGAACTGACTCATCCTCCATTCCAATATCTTCGGGAACTTTTTTCCGGTTCTGACCGTATCACTTACTGTACGACTGAATATGGAATCATGTTTTGCTCTCTTAGATTAAATCACTGGAAAAACAGTTACATTGTTTTTGGTCCGATCACAACTGTACCTTATTCTGATTCCGACTTGCAACATTTATACAAAGACTACATGGTATCAAACGACAGCCGCCTTGATTTCAATTCCTTTCTTCGTCAGATTCCATGTCTATCCTTGCCTTCTCTGTTGAAAAAATGTATCTTTTTAAATTATTGTCTGCACGAAGAAACCATTTCACTCGACCAGCTTACTTCTGTTGGGCAGACATTTTCTGAAAATGATGTTACGACCGATGCCTCTCTTCTTTTGGAAGAAACTTATCATAAAAAGGAAAATGAGCAACACAACCAGACATATATTCTTGAAGAACAGCTTTTGAAACTTGTCCGCACAGGTAACTGCGAAGGATTTAAGGAATTTATGTATAGCGAAAGTAACTTTCATATCGGTGTCACAGGCTCTACTGCTCTACGTCAGTTAAAAAATAATATTATCATCACAACGACCTTATGTACCCGTGCTGCGATTGAAGGAGGACTGGATTATGACACTGCATATCAGCTCTCTGATTATTTCATCCAATCTTCTGAACGACTGACAAGTGCGGACCGGTTAACTGATCTTCTCGGAAAAGTCAGTTATACTTTTGCAGAAAAGGTGGCACAATCAAAAACGCCCATCTCAACAGACGAGCGCATGCAGAAAGCAATTCGTTATATTCAGCAGAACGTGAATCAGCACCTCACCGTTGGAGATGTTGCTGATTACGTCGGATTCAGCAAATCCTACTTCTCTGCCTATTTTAAAAAAACACTTGGATTCTCTGTCAGTGCATTTATCCTACGTTGCAAACTGGAAGAAGGTAGAGAATTACTGCAGTATACAGATAAATCTATCAGTACGATCAGCGAATTTCTGTGCTTTTCCAGCCAGAGTCATTTTCATACTGCATTCAAAAAACAATTTGGGATAACACCGTCAGAATACAGAAAGCAGCAGAATGATTGATCCTGCTGCTTTCTCTGTATCATACGGTACGATAACCGTTTCCTTATTCATTTCCCTCAACCATATCGAGGTAATCACCTTTATCAATATGCATCATGGATACCTGATTCTGATGTCTTCGGAATCCATAGACGCAATCTACATTTCGAATCAACGACTGCAGACGTTCATCCGGTACACATACGATCAGCTGAAGCTCCAGCTCTCTCGCATAATGAAGGCACACTTCGCTTCGCTCCTTATCCATCTTGGAAAATGCTTCATCAAGAAGCACCAGACGGATCT
>OLOM01002395.1_pt1 | contig 11461 bp, 9 predicted proteins | sample 1672531 | NCBI WGS metagenome assembly OLOM01 (sample SAMEA3136696, study PRJEB25190) | human gut metagenome | reverse complement strand
TCAAGTTTATGCTTTATTAACGAGAAGTTTTCTATAGGGGTGCTGAGTAGTTACGATGCCAACCTTTAGCGTTAATAATGTGTTAAATATACCCCATAACCCATTATGATAGAGACTCTTTATATTTCTAACATGCGCTGTATATACAAAGTTCTTTTTACTAGGGTTCACCCCGAAGCCGAAAAGGTGAATACTTTGAGCAAGTGTTCACCCCGCTGTTCACCATTCAGTAACTTAAGATTGCAAGTACTTGTTTACTCTATGTCTCATGAGGCTGAATACTGAACTCTGAACACTGAAAATAGGGTAAAAATAGCGTTTTATGAATCTTTTAAATCCTATATAACCCATTGATACATATTTCTTTATATTCTTTAGCATGCGCTGCTTATAAAAAAAGTGAAATGCTAAAGTTCAGCTTCAGCCCTCCTCGGCGACAGTAGTAATGTGGTACGCACTCTCAAGGTGGCTGGCCACTACGCCTGCAGAAACTATGATGATTTGTTGGAGAAGGGTCATACTTTTCTTTTTTTGAGGGTGAGAAATATAAGGATGATGACCATACTTGGGATGATGAAGTGGTCGGTACTGAATATCGTGAGGCACAGACCCGAGATAATCAGTTCGGAAATACTGCTGGCATGGTCTTTTTCCCGAAGCCAGTTGTCGGCGAAGATAGCTGTAAACATGGCGGTCAGCACGAAGTCCAATCCTTTAGTTGTGGTATGTTTGGTTTATTAGTTTGTTGGTTTATGCTTGGCTTATTTTGCAGGTTTCTGTTGTAAAATTGTTGCAAAATTGTTGTAAGTTTGAGTCTTTTTATTAATTTTGCAAGCACAAACCAAATATTGACAAAATATGGCAAAAATTATAGTACATGACACAGGTGTTACTGTTATATCTGTAAACAATGAAGACTTTATTTCTTTGACAGATATAGCACGATACAAGAGTGACGATCCTAATGCTGTCATAGCAAATTGGATGCGTAATTGCAATACAATTGAATACTTGGGAATTTAGGAAGGTTTATATAATCCTTCTTTTAAACCCCTCGAATTCGAGGGGGTATATATATACAGCCCAAGCAAGAGTGAAAAATATTTTTTTATTATTGCAAAATTAAAATGATTTTAGGTGCTGATTTGGCAATGAATAGTAATGGTGGAAATTAATAGGATATATTTTCTTGTAATGCTTTCTATGTTTTTAACATTAAATTTCTTTGCTTTCCAGATAAATTTGCTACCTTTGCACCAGAAACCCCACTGATAGTGCATTTGCACTGCAATGTTATTTAACCCATCTTGCTATAAGGTGGGGTTTTTTATGCAGTTTAGGTACTACTTTAGGTACTCAATGCTTTGTTGAGGCTGTTTTGAATGTGGTTTTACTTTATGTAACTATCTGAAAATAAAAAGGCTACACCATTTCACAATGATGCAGCCTGCAAACTTAAACAACCAATAAAAGAAATAGATTGATCGTTCTTTGTTATATCTGATGAAGAGTAGCTCTTTTAGAGCTTTTGCGTTTTCTTTTTCTTAAACGAAAACTATACCTTTAAATTAAACCAGAAAATTGCTTGTTATCTGATGAAGAGAAGCTCACGATACTTAGGCAATGTCCAGAGCTCATCGGCAACAGTCAACTCCAACTTATCAATCTGATAACGGATCTCCTCCATCTTTGGAGCTACTGTGTCATGATAAGCAATAGCCTTGTCGTGCTCGCTCTCAATCTTGTTGGCAACCTTGCGGGCATTTACCAACTCCTCAACACCGGTCTCGATAATCTGAGTGCGCTCGGCAATCTTCTTGATGATATTGATGTTGCGGGCTGTCAACTTCTTGCCTTCCTCGTCACCGAAGATGTCAATCATGTTCTCCACATTCTTGGCCAACTGACTCTGATAGTGAGTAGCCACAGGGATGATGTGGTTCATGCTCAAATCGCCCATTACACGGGCCTCAATCTGAATCTTCTTGGTGTAGGTCTCCCATTTCACCTCGTTGCGGGCTTCCAACTCGTTCTTCTTCATGACACCCATATCCTCGAACATCTTGATAGATGCAGGGTCGAGATAACGCTCGAAGATCTTTGGACAGCTCTTCTCGCAGTCCAGACCACGCTTGGCAGCTTCCTCTACCCACTCATCTGAGTAACCATTGCCGTCGAAACGGATAGGCTTGCAGGTCTTCAAATCCTGACGAACGATATCGATGATGGCAGATGTCTTATCCTCACCCTTGGCAATCAACTCATCCACACGCTTCTTGAAGTCGGTCAAAGCCTCGGCTACGGCGGTGTTCAATACGATCATCGCTGAAGCACAGTTTGCCTCAGAACCTACGGCACGGAACTCGAAACGGTTACCGGTGAAGGCGAATGGTGATGTACGGTTACGGTCGGTGTTATCAATCATCAACTCTGGAATCTCAGGGATATCCAACTTCATGCCCTGCTTGCCTGCCACGGTGAAGAGATCCTTCTTGTCGGCTTTCTCAATGTGCTCGAGAAGGTCGGTCAACTGCTTGCCGAGGAATGAAGAGATGATTGCTGGAGGTGCCTCGTTGGCACCCAGACGATGAGCATTGGTAGCGCTCATGATAGAAGCCTTGAGCAAACCGTTGTGCTTGTATACACCCATCAAAGTCTCTGTGATGAAGACTACGAAACGGAGGTTGTCCTCAGGTGTCTTGCCAGGGCCATGAAGCAGAATGCCTGTATCTGTAGCGAGACTCCAGTTGTTGTGCTTACCGGAACCGTTGATGCCTGCGAATGGCTTCTCATGGAGAAGTACGCGGAAACCGTGATGGCGAGCCACCTTCTTCATCAAGCTCATCAGGAGCATGTTGTGGTCAACGGCAAGGTTGGTCTCTTCGAAGATAGGTGCCAACTCAAACTGGTTTGGTGCCACCTCGTTATGACGGGTCTTGCAAGGAATACCGAGCTCGAGAGCCTGGATTTCCAAATCCTTCATGAATGCCTGAACACGCTCAGGGATGGCGCCGAAGTAGTGGTCGTCCATCTGCTGGTTCTTGGCAGAATCGTGACCCATCAGGGTGCGACCTGTCAACATCAGGTCAGGACGTGCAGCATACAAGCTCTCATCTACCAGGAAGTACTCCTGCTCCCAACCGAGATTGGAAATAACTTTCTTGACATCAGGGTTGAAGTAGTGGCAAACCTCTGTAGCTGCTACGTTTACAGCGTGCAATGAACGGAGCAATGGAGCTTTATAGTCGAGTGCCTCACCTGTGTAAGAGATGAAGACGGTAGGGATACAGAGTGTATCATCGATGATGAATACAGGCGATGTTGGATCCCATGCAGAATAACCGCGTGCCTCGAAGGTAGAGCGGATACCGCCTGAAGGGAATGAAGAAGCATCAGGCTCCTGCTGAACGAGCAACTTACCTGAAAATTCCTCGATCATACCACCCTTGCCATCATGCTCGATGAAGGCATCGTGCTTCTCGGCAGTACCTTCTGTCAGTGGCTGGAACCAGTGGGTGTAGTGGGTTACGCCATTCTCGTCAGCCCACTGCTTGATGCCTTTGGCTACGGCGTTGGCGATGTTACGGTCGAGACGAGCTCCGTTGTCGATGACATCTACCAGTTTCTCATAGACATCTGCAGGGAGATACTTGTACATCTTCTGTCGGTTGAATACCTTCTTTCCGAAGAATTCACTTGGTCGCTCGCTAGGAGCGGTTACCTCAACAGGCTTTCTTTTGGAAGCCTCTGAAACAGCTTCAAATCTTAAGTTGCTCATACCTTATATAATTTAAAATTTCTGATTTTCAATGTTTTTATAATCTGTTGGAACGTTTATTTTCCCAGCCATTTGGCGATTCTCTCCATAGCCTCCTTGCAGTCTTCGTGCTCACCGAAGGCGGTAAGACGGATGTAGCCTTCGCCCGAAGGACCGAAGCCGACACCTGGGGTGCAGACTACGCTGGCACCATAGAGCATTTCCTCGAAGAACTTCCAGCTTGGTGTATCGTTAGGAGTCTTCACCCAGAGATATGGAGCATTCTCGCCACCATATACTCTCAGTCCGAGTTTCTGAAGTTCCGCTCTCATAAAGTGGGCGTTCTCCATATAGTAATTGATGGTTGCCTTCACCTGTTCCTTACCCTCAGGGGTGTAGATGGCTTCGGCAGCACGCTGGCTGATATAGCTTGTACCATTGAACTTGGTGCACTGGCGGCGGTCCCAGATCGGATTCAATGCCACTTCCTCACCGGTCAATGTCTTTGCCTTCAACTCTTTAGGAACGATGGTGTAACCACAACGCACACCGGTGAATCCGGCAGTCTTGGAATAACTGTGGAATTCGATGGCCACCTTTCTGGCTCCACGAATCTCGTAGATAGAATGAGGAATTTCCGGGTCGGTGATGTATGCCTCGTAGGCAGCATCGTATAGGATGATGCTCTCGTTCTTGATAGCGTAGTTCACCCATTTTCTGAGTTCTTCCTTCGAGATGACCGTACCTGTTGGGTTATTTGGATAACAGAGATAAATCATATCCACACGGTGGTCTGGAATCTGAGGGATGAAGTCGTCGCTCTCATCACATGGCATATAGGTTACGTTGCTCCACTTGCCATTCTCAAAGACTCCCGCTCTGCCAATCATCACGTTAGAGTCGATATATACAGGATAAATCGGGTCGGTGACACCGATGTTGTTATCCCATCTCAAAATCTCCTGGATATTTCCTGTGTCGCTCTTGGCTCCGTCGTTTACGAATACCTCGTTGGCATCGAGATGAATGCCGCGAGGCAGGAAGTCGTTCTTGATGATAGCCTCACGGAGGAAGTCGTAGCCTCGCTCCGGACCGTAGCCTCGGAAGGAAGCCTGCACGGCCATCTCATCCACTGCCTTGTGCATCGCCTTGATGACGGCAGGGCAGAGGGGCTGGGTTACATCACCGATGCCCAGACTGATAACTCGTTGTTTCGGGTGGGCAATCTTGTACGCGTTTACCTTCTTTGCGATGTCGGCAAACAAGTAATTGCTAGCCAACTTCAGGAAATGTTCATTAACTAATGCCATATTTTTGTTCTCCTTTATTGCGGTCTTTTTATCAACCTTTGTTATTTAAGTTTGCGTTCTTTTTTATTTTAATGTTGAGTGTCATATTGTTTTAATGTTGAGTGTTGAATGTTGAATGTTGACTTGGTGGGTGCAGTTAAATTCAACATTCAACATTCCACATTCAACACTCCAAAGACTTTGTGGGTGCAGCTAAATTCAACATTCAACATTCAACATTCCAACTCAATCTCTCCTTCGAAGACGAAGGCGGCAGGTCCCGTCATATAGACATGGTCGTCTGCCTCGCTGTATTCTATTTCCAGCGTTCCGCCATCCATTACGATACTGCTCTTTCTACCGGCACGCTTGGTCAGGGCTGCGGCTACAGCTGTGGCACAGGCTCCTGTACCACAAGCCATCGTGATACCGCTTCCCCTTTCCCAAACTCGTGTCCTTATAATGTCAGTGTCTGTAATTTGTGCGAACTCGATGTTGCATCGTTGAGGAAAGGCTTCGTCTCTTTCTAGAATCTTGCCATAGTGGGCGATGTCGATGGTGTCGATATCATCCACAAAGGTTACGAAATGCGGATTACCCATGCAGACGTAGGTGCCTTCGAAGATTCTGCCATCGGCTTCGAGTACCGAAGGACCTCTGAATTGCTGTGGATTTTCCAGTCTTGGTTTCAGCATATCCACTGTTACTGAATCCACAACCTTCTTGTTATCCTGAAGATGCAATTTCAATATCTTGATGCCCGATAGCGTCTCCAGTCGGATGGTTTCCTTTCGGGTCAATCCTTTTTCATAAAGATATTTTCCGATGCATCGGCTTGCATTGCCGCACATCATCGCTTCTGAACCATCGGCGTTGAAGATGCGCATCGAGTAGTCGGCTCTTCTGCCATCCTGCGGCTTTCCGATGAGAACCAGTCCGTCGCTTCCTATGCCCGTGTGATAAGCACTCCAGGCAATGGCTGCCTTTTCGGGGTTTGGGATGTCGTACAGCTGGGTATCTACATAGATGTAGTCATTGCCCGCCCCATGCATCTTGGTAAAATGAACTGTTTCTTTCATATTGCGTTGTCCTTTAAGTTTGAATACTCTTCTTTTATCTCTCACGTCTTGCCTCTTGTGAGGCTTGACTTTTTGATAGTCTTTCGAATGCTTTCGATGACTATTTGTTTGATTTCGGTTGCAAAGGTACGACTTTTTGTTGGAATAGACAAGAAAAAACATACAAGAAATGAAGATAAATTTTAGTATTCTTTCAATTTGTAATGAAGAAAGGCTGGATTACTTGCAAATTGTAAGGAGAATGCGATATGACTGGATAAATTTAAAATAATCGTGAAAGAGTAGCAACGAAAAGTTTTTGATTGCTTTAAAATGCTGATAAAATGTATTAATTTTGCAGACGAAAACGAACATAATGTAAAGAATGACTTGGTTTGAGTGACATTCAAAGAAGGTCCGTTTTCAATAGAGACAATCAATAAAGGTATTACACATTATTAATTATTAAAGGATTATGAAGAAGATTGAGGCAATTATCCGCAAGTCTAGATTCGAGGATGTCAAGAAGGCACTTTTGGCTGCCGACATCGAATGGTTCTCTTATTATAATGTAAGAGGTGAGGGAAAGATGCGCCAGGCTCGCATTTATCGTGGTGTGATGTACGATACCAGCAGCATCGAACGTGTACTTTTGAATATTGTGGTTCGTGATAAGAATGTGGAGCCAACCATCGCTGCCATCCAGGGAGCTGCACAGACTGGCGAAGTGGGAGATGGCAGAATCTTCGTGATTCCTGTACTGGATACCGTCAGAATCAGAACAGGCGAACGAGGTGATATCGCATTGTATAATGCAGAGAAAGAGGAATAATTTAAAATGTTGAATGTTAAGTGTTGAATGTTGAATTAGGCATTCTTACTTATCTTTAATAAATATTATTTAGTATTCTAATTTAACTATAAGATATATATATGAGCAGTTTATTGTTGACAACTCTTGATACGGGTAACACAGCGTGGATGATCATGGCAACCATCTTGGTGCTCTTGATGTCAATCCCAGGTATTGCACTTTTTTACGGTGGTTTGGTGCGCCAGAAGAATATCCTCAGCATCCTGATGCAGACGGTATTCATCGTGGCAGTAGTCAGTTTGATATGGGTAGCCTTCGGATATTCCTGGGCTTTCTCTACAGAATATGCGGATAGCGGCAATCCTCTGGCTTGCGTTATCGGAGGTTTCGATAAGTGCTTCCTCCACGGTATCGGCTTGGATGCCATCATGCCAACGGGTATTCCAGAGCTCACTTTCGTGATGTTCCAGTGCATGTTTTCCCTCATCACTCCAGCCCTGATTCTCGGTGCATTCGCCGAGCGTGTCAAGTTCAGCGGTTATGTACTTTTCACCGTTCTCTGGGTTATCATCGCCTATCTCCCTATGGCTCACTGGGTATGGGGCGGCGGTTTCCTGCAGGAGATGGGAGCCATCGACTTTGCGGGTGGTACTGTGGTACATATCAATGCCGGTGTGGCTGCTTTGGTCATGGCACTCTGTGTCGGCAAGCGTGATGATTATCGTGCGGGTCATCCTATCACTCCTCACAACATCACTTTCGTGTTTATGGGTATGTCATTCCTCTGGCTGGGATGGTTCGGCTTCAATGCCGGTAGCGGATTGGCAGCTGATGGTCTGGCAGCCAATGCTTTCCTTGTAACCCATATCGCAACAGCTGCAGCAGCCACCACCTGGATGCTCATCGACTGGATTGTCAACAAGAAGCCAACCACGGTGGGTGCTTGTACCGGTGCCGTAGCCGGTTTGGTAGCCATCACTCCTGCGGCTGGTAGTACGGATATTTTAGGTGCCTTCTGCATTGGTATCATTTCCACCATCGTCTGCTTCTTCATGGTAGCCGTAGTGAAGGAGAAGTTCAAGTATGATGATGCCCTCGATGCCTTTGGAGTGCATGGTATGGGCGGTATCCTGGGATCTGTCCTCACCGGTGTCTTCGCTACAAGATACGTAACTGGAGCCGAGGGTGTGCAGGGTGCTCTCTATGGCGACTGGCATCAGCTTTGGATTCAGGTGGTAGCCACCGTGGTAAGCATCATCTACAGCATCGTAGTTACCTATATTATCTTCAAGGTAGTAGATAAGACAGTAGGTGTACGTGTTGACAAGCGAGTAGAGGAGGAAGGTCTCGACATCTACGAGCATGGTGAGAGTGCTTATAGCAACTAAGATAGAGAATGAATATATGTATAACATCTTGACTGTATGTTTTGTATGGTCAAGGTGTTTCCTATTATAATAATGTGTAAACCTGATTTTGCCTAAATTCTTCTTGTTATTTTATCATTTGCCTGCTTTTTTGTGTTAAATCTTATAAACCCTTAGTTACAGAATCAATTCTTTTTATTATATTTGTCAACAAATTAAAGAGCTGACAATTATGACTAATAACTCATTTTCAATAAGATTGCGGGAAGCGCGCCTGATGATGGGACTCAGCATGGATAAACTCGTAGAGCGGACCAACGGAGCCATCACCAAGCAGAGTATCTCCCGATATGAGAAAGGCATCATGCGCCCTAAGCGTGATGCCCTGCAAGCCATAGCCAAAGCCCTCAATATCAGCGAGGCATATTTCGATGGTACCAATATCAAGATAGATGTTCCGATGCTCCGTACCACCTCCAATGGTAAGTTATCCGAAGACGAATTGCAAGCCCTGGAAGCGAAACTCTCTTTTTGGGCAGAGCAGTATCTAGCCAAGGAGTGTTTGATATATTGTCAGTCTAGCTCTCATGAAGAGAAATACTTTAAAAACATCCTTTTTAAGAATCCTATCAAAGGAACTAAGGTTTCTACCCTAGAGGATGCAATACATGCTGCCGACCTTTTGAGAAAACGATGGCATAGTGGTGATGGACCGATTTCCAGCGTTCTTCGATTATTAGAGCGAAAAGGCATTAAGATTTTATCAACAGAATTGCCTGATAACGTATGGGGTATGAGTACATGGGCAGATAAGAGGCATCCCCTGATTGTTCTCGATATGCGTCCGGAGAAAACAACAATAGAACGTCTCCGTTTTACTGCAGCGCATGAGTTAGCTCATCTGCTTCTTACCTTTCCTGCAAGTGCAGAGTTAGACGTAGAGAAGCGCTGTAATAAGTTTGCTGGCTTTTTTCTCTTTACCAAGCAGGCTTTAATCGAGGAAATGGGAAGTGAAAAGCGAGATGAGCTTATGCTTGAAGAAATGATAGACCTCAGGGAAGTATATGGCATATCGATAGCCGCCCAAGTACATGCAGCCTGGGATATCCGCATGATTTCCCGTGAACACTACGACTGGTGGTTTGATGAAAAAATCAAGAAGAACAGGCTGGAAGTTGGTTGGGGTAAATATGAATTTCCAGAGACAATAGGAAGAGAGAGGAGAATGGAAGCTAGAACAAGAAAATTATAAAAGTAAAAATGAAAATGGCAGAATTAATATCACATATATATCAAGATAATGTAGGGCGTTGGATTATACAATCTAATGAGGAACATTCTGTTGGTGTAACTAGGCTTGCTTCTCGTTTCGCTGGTGAATTTGGTATGAGTGAATGGGGGAAAGTTTTGGGGCAGCTTCATGACAAGGGTAAGGAATCACATGCTTTTCAGCAGCATATTAAAAAAGAGAGTGGATATGAGCCTGATATTAAAGTTTGTGGTAATTATAACCATGCATTTATTGGTGGAGTTTTGGCACGGAAACTTTATGGTAAATCTGCTGATATTTTCTTCGTTAATCAAATAGTGTCTCATCATACAGGCTTACATGATTATGATGAGATAGAAGGAATTCTTAATCAGGATATTCCAGCAGAAGTTAATATCAATATAGGAAAGGAAAAATTAAATGTACCTGCTTTCAAGATTCAAACTAATGATTTTCATCATTTAGCTCGTATGATGTTTTCGTGTTTGGTGGATGCTGACTTTCTTGATACAGAAGCTTTTATGGATAAAGAATCTTCTATGTTAAGACGTAATAAAGCTACGTTATATGAATTGTTGCCTTTACTCGAAAATAAACTGAAGGATTTGAAAGCTAAAGCAGATAATTCTAATGTAAATGCTATAAGAAATCAAGTCCAACAGCAATGTATTAAAATGTCAGATACTGAAATCGGGTTTTATAGTTTGACGGTACCAACTGGTGGAGGAAAAACTTTGTCTTCTTTGGTATGGGCAATGAAGCATGCTATCAGAAATGGTCAGAAAAGAATTATTATAGCCATTCCATATACAAGTATCATTGTTCAGACAGCATCAGTTCTACGGAGCATCTTTGGAGAAGAGAATGTTTTGGAGCATCATAGTAATGTGGATCCTGAACATATTAAAGACGATAGACTTCAGGAGAAAATGAAGTTGGCGACAGAAAATTGGGACTATCCGATAATTGTAACGACTAATGTGCAATTATTTGAATCTATGTTTAGCAATAAGCCATCTGTTTGTAGGAAGCTCCACAATATAGTCAATAGTGTCATAATCTTAGATGAGGTGCAAACGCTTCCGATGGACTATCTTCAGCCTGTTGTGGATTCATTGAAAACGTATCATAAACTATTCAATGTTTCTTTCTTGTTCACTACGGCAAGTCAGCCCGTGTTAAGTGGACTTATTGAAGGCTGTAATCCGAAAGCTGTATTCAAAGGAATTGACCATATTACAGAAATCATTCCTTGTGAGTTTAAGTTGCATGACAAGTTGCGAAGGGTAAAGTTAAGTATCAATAACGAAGGAAGAACGTATGATGAGGTTGCTGAGATGTTGAGCAAGCATAAAAGAGTGCTTTGTATTGTGAATACACGTCGTGATGCTAGAGAACTCTATGCACGTTTGCCGCAAGAAGGGATTACATTACATCTTTCAAAAATGATGTGTCCAGCACATATTAGCGAGACGTTAGATAAACTCAAAAAAGCTCTAAAGGACGATACGAATGAAGTTATCCGTGTTGTCTCCACGCAATTGATTGAAGCTGGAGTTGATTTGGATTTTCCTGTTGTATATAGGCAAGAAGCTGGGCTTGACTCTGTATTGCAAGCTGCAGGTCGATGTAATCGAGAAGGAAAGAATGGCTTAAGTACTACTTATGTCTTTTCTTTGTCTAAAGAGCATAATCTTCCTAGAGGAGATATGCAGGTTGCAAATAATGCAAGGTTAAGTCTTAGTGCAGAAATGGATTGGTTTGCTCCAAAAGCGATGACTTCATATTTCAAGCAATTATATTGCAGAAAGGAATGTTTCGATGTAAAGGGTATGAAGCATTATCTTTATAACCTTAATTCCGCAACACTATAATTTAACTTTATTTATAAGTTCCTGAGCAACAA
>OLOM01002380.1_pt1 | contig 11507 bp, 9 predicted proteins | sample 1672531 | NCBI WGS metagenome assembly OLOM01 (sample SAMEA3136696, study PRJEB25190) | human gut metagenome | reverse complement strand
GGAGCGGCGACGGGCGCTCTCCTAACGTGGCTCTTCCACTGGGCAAGAACCCGCGAGCGGTAGGTATGGCGTCGTTGCCGCCTTCCTTTGTTGCGGCACCGTTATGAAATGTTGCGGGGGATTAAACCCTTCCTTCCCGGCCGATTCCTTTGGGGCGTCGGTGGCTAAAGTCACTGTCACGCCCCACGGGCGGCTTTCAGCTTCTGGGAGGAGATTGCAATGACCAACAACGTTTCACGTCGCCAGTTTGTCGAGCTTTCCGGACTTGTTGCCGCTGGGCTCGGTCTTGTGGGCTGCGGTGGCGGTTCCGCCTCTTCTAGCTCCGACTCCATCAAGGTCGGCATCATGGGCCCGTTCTCCGGCGACGTCGCCCAGTACGGCATTGCCTGTCGCAACGGTGCCCAGCTCTACTTCAAGCAGCTCAACGAGAAGGGCGGCGTCAACGGCAAGCAGATCGACATGGATGTCCAGGACGAGAAGGGCGACGCCACCGAGGCAGTCTCCGTCTATAACAAGCTCGTTCAGGACGGCGTGACCGCCATCGTCGGTGATGTCACCTCCACGCCGACCATCGCCGTCGCCCAGGCCTCAGTGACCGACAACATGCCGTGCGTCCCCGCCTCCGCCACCGCCGCCGATGTCATCACCTTTGGCAGCAACTACTTCCGCGCCTGCATCACCGACCCGTTCCAGGGCAAGGTCATGGCCGACTTCGCGGCAAAGCAGGGCTACAAGACCGTGGGCACCATCTACAACTCCGGCGGCGACTACGAGGTCGGCGTCGAGAAGGCCTTCGTCGAGGAGGCCCAGTCCAAGGGCATCACCATCACCTCCGAGCAGGGCTACCCGGCCGGCGCCACCGACTTCAACGGCCAGCTGACCTCCATCATCGCCGACAACCCCGACGCCATCCTGGCCCCCAACTACTACCAGGACAACGGCAAGATCGTGACGCAGGCGCGCAAGCTCGGCTACAAGGGCGTCTTCCTCGGCGCCGACGGCTGGGCCGGCATCATCGGCGGCGACCAGGACTACGCCTCCGCCGAGGACCTCGAGGGCTGCTTCTACGACACGTCCTTCTCCGCGAGCAACACCACCTCGAGCGTGCAGGACTTCGTGAAGGCCTATACCGACGAGTACGGCGAGGCGCCCACCAACTTCTGCGCCCTTGGCTACGACGCCGCCGCCATCATGGCCGCAGGCCTCGAGGCTGCCGAGAAGTCCGGCGAGTCCGCCGGCTCCGATGCCTACAAGCAGGCCGTCATTGACGGCATCGCGGCCGCCAAGGTCTCTGGCGTCACCGGTGACATCTCCTACTCTGGCACCGGCGACCCGGTGAAGTCTACCCTGATCATCACCTTCAAGGATGGCAAGGAGGAGATCTTCGACACCATCGACGCCTAGTCTGATGGAGCTTTAGGTCTCATCGCGGGCACCGAGGGCCTCCCGCCCCCGGTGCCCCTCGCATAACTGCTGCGTCCGGGCAATGCGAGCCGGGCAAACCGAGTGTGAAGGGAAGTGTTTGCCGTGACGTTCATTACGCAGGTCCTAAACGGTCTCCAGCTGGGTAGCATCTACGCGCTCGTCGCGTTGGGCTACACCATGGTGTATGGCATCATCCTGCTGCTCAACTTCGCGCATGGTGACATCATCATGGTCGGCGCATACATCTCCTGGCTCGTCATGAGCAAGCTTGGGCTCAATCCGGCCATCGCCGTCGTGCTCTCCATCGCGGGATGCATGCTCCTCGGCGTCCTTATCGACAAGGTGGCCTACGCGCCGCTGCGCGACGCCCCCAGGCTCTCCATTCTCATCACGGCCATCGGCGTCTCGTACTTCCTCGAGAATGGCTCCCAGCTGCTCTTCGGGGCGGACGCCAAGGTGGTGCCGGCCTACACCAGCGTGAGCAACATCCAGGTCGGGGACCTCACGCTGTCCTTCTCGGCCATCGTGACCGTCGTGGTCACGGCGGTTGCCACGGTGGTCCTGACCTTCCTGGTGCAGAAGACCAAGCTCGGCAAGGCCATGCGCGCCGTCTCCGAGGACATGGGCGCCGCGCGCCTCATGGGCATCAACGTCAACACCACCATCTCGTTCACGTTTGCCGTGGGCTCGGCACTTGCCGGCATCGGCGCCGTCCTCTACTGCATGGCCTATACGCAGGCAAGCCCCACCATGGGCATCATGCTGGGCACCAAGGCCTTCGTGGCCGCGGTCCTGGGTGGCATCGGGTCCATCCCGGGCGCCGTCATCGGCGGCCTTCTGGTCGGGTTCGCCGAGGTCTTCGTCTCTGCCATCGGTCTTTCCGTCTGGCAGGACGCCGTCGTGTTCCTGCTGCTCATCGTCGTGCTCATCGTCAAGCCGACGGGCCTTCTGGGCCGTCCGATGACGGAGAAGGTCTAGGGGGTGGCAGCATGACAACCAAGAGCCCCATGGGCGAGGAGAAGCCCGTCATCACCACCGGCATCGGCCGGGCCAAGGGCGCCTACCGCACCCTGCCCATGCCCGTGCGCTATGCCATCAACTTCGCGCTCGTTGCCGTCTTCATCGTCGTGGGCGAGCTCATGATCGACGGCGGCGCCATCAACCGCTACCAGTCCACGGTGCTCCAGCAGGTGGGCATCTACATCATCATGGCCGTCTCGCTCAACATCGCCACCGGCTACCTGGGCCAGCTCCCTCTGGGCCACGCCGGCTTCATGAGCGTCGGCGGCTACTCCTGCGCCATCTTCATCATGCGCATGATGCCCGTCATGGGCGTCTCCGCAACCGACATGGCCTCCGGCAGCCCCGCCGCCGTCCTTCTCTTTGTGCTTGGGCTGCTCTTCGGCGGCGTCTGCGCCGCCGTCTGCGGCCTCGTCATCGGCATCCCCGTGCTGCGCCTCAAGGGCGACTACCTGGCCATCATCACCCTCGGCTTTGCCGAGATCATCCGCGTGGTCATGCTCAACATCGACAATGTCCTGGGCTTTGGGCTCACCGGCGGCGCCAAGGGCCTCACGGGCATCCCCAAGTACACGAGCTTCCTTGACACCTTCGTGGTCGTGGCCATCGTGATTTTCCTCATCCACACGTTTATGAAGAGCCGCCACGGCCGCGCCGTCCTCGCCATCCGCGACAACGAGATTGCGGCAGAGGCCTCCGGCGTCAACACCACCTACTACAAGACGCTGGCCTTCGTGGTCTCTGCGTTCTTCGCCGGCGTCGGCGGCGGCTTGTACGCCGGCTGCATCAGCGTCATGGCGCCGGCCAAGTTCGGCTTCATGAAGTCCGTCGAGATCCTGGTCATGGTGGTTCTGGGCGGTATGGGCTCCATGCTTGGCTCGGTGGTCTCCGCCACGGTCCTGACCATCCTGCCCGAGGCGTTGCGCGCCTTCTCCGACTACCGCATGCTGGCCTACTCCATCGTCCTCATCCTGGTCATGATCTTCCGTCCGCAGGGTCTCTTCGGCTCCTATGACTTCTCGCTCTCCCGCGTGGTGGAGCGCGTCATGAACGGGGACCTACCCTGGAAGAAGGGCGCCAAGCCCGCATCCGAGCCCGGCGAGAACGCCAAGGAGGTGGGCGCCGATGAGTAGCGTAAACGACAAGCGAGACGTGCTCGTCCAGCTTGAGACCCCCAACCTCATCCCCGAGCGCGACCTGGGGCAGATTCCGGTACTGCAGGCCCAGCACCTGGGCATCGACTTCGGCGGCCTTACCGCCGTGGACGACTTCAACATCGCCATGGGTCGCACGGAGATCTCTGGCCTCATAGGCCCCAACGGCGCCGGCAAGACCACCATCTTCAACCTGCTGACCAACGTGTACCGTCCCACCCGCGGCACCGTCCTTCTAGACGGCTACGACACCGCCGGCAAGAGCGTCACCGAGGTCAACCACATGGGCATTGCCCGCACCTTCCAGAACATCCGCCTCTTCAGCCAGATGACGGTGGAGGAGAACGTCCTGGTTGGCTTTGGCCACTCCATGAAGTCCAACCTGCTGACCGACGTCTTCCGCCTGCCGGGCCACTGGAGGCAGGAGGCTGAGTTCCACGACAAGGCGCTTGAGCTTCTCGACATCTTTGACATGCGCAAGTACACGGACGCCAAGGCTGGAAACTTGCCCTACGGTGCCCAGAGGCGTCTGGAGATCCTGCGCGCGCTGGCCACCGGTCCCAAGGTGCTGCTGCTTGACGAGCCTGCGGCCGGCATGAACCCGGCCGAGACCGAGGAGCTCATGGAGAACATCCGCCGCATCCGCGACGAGTTCGGAATTGCCATCCTGCTCATCGAGCACGACATGGGCCTGGTCATGGGCGTGTGCGAGGTCGTGGGCGTGCTCGACTACGGCCGCATCATCGCCAAGGGAACGCCCGAGGAGATTCAGAACGATCCCAAGGTCATCGAGGCCTACCTGGGCAAGCAGGGGGTGAACTAACGTGGCGGACACCATGCTCTCCGTTCGTGACCTGCACGTCAGCTACGGGGCCATCAAGGCCGTGCGCGGCATCTCCTTTGACATCAAGCAGGGAGAGATCGTCACGCTCATCGGCGCCAACGGTGCCGGCAAGTCCACGACGCTCAACACCGTGGCGGGCCTCATCAGGCCCGACTCCGGCTCCATAGAGTTCAAGGGGCAGAGTATCGTGGGCGTGAAGTCTCACAAGGTCGTGGAGCGCGGCATGGCGCTGTGCCCCGAGGGGCGCCGTGTCTTCTCGCAGATGAGCGTCTCCGAGAACCTGGACATGGGCGGCTACACCCGCTCCGACGCCGAGAACCGCGAGACCCTGCAGCGCGTCTACGAGCGCTTCCCTCGCCTGAAGGAGCGCGTGGGCCAGATGGCGGGTACGCTTTCCGGCGGCGAGCAGCAGATGCTGGCCATGGGCCGAGCCCTCATGAGTAAGCCCGACCTGCTCATGCTCGACGAGCCCTCCATGGGCCTGGCCCCCATCCTGGTGCAGGAGATCTTCGACATCATCAAGGAGCTCAACGCGGCCGGGACCACCATCCTGCTGGTAGAGCAGAACGCCAACATGGCGCTCTCCATTGCCGACCGCGCCTACGTGCTTGAGATCGGCACCATCAAGAAGACCGGCACCGGCGCCGACCTCCTCCAGGACGACGACGTCCGCAAGGCCTACCTCGGCGGCTAGCGGAGAAGGGCGCTCTTCTCGGCTGGTTATTCAGCAAGAATCAGATTTGCACAGGATCGCCCCAGTGCATTTGAAGTTTGATGCACTGGGGCGGTTTATTTACTATCGAGGCGTGCATTGAAGTCGTTCCGTGTCGAATACCACCTATTTTGTCAATTATTTATCGCAATGAACATGCTTGTCGTGTTTGGATCATGTGAATTCTGTTACTTCTGTGACCCGTGCAAGCATCCGGTACGCGTGGGAACCTCATGACCATTGACTATTGAACTTGTCGTTGCTTACGGCCTCTGACAGTCAAACTAACGTGAATAATCGTCCTGCATAGCGTCAAGTCCCTTCGCGACTTGTCTTCCCTACTCTGTCTTGAACGGCTCGAGAGAGGGAGGGCTTCATGGAAGGCTCAGCGTGTCTATCGGGAATGTCCGCAGTTGCCTATTGGCGAGAAGTGCGCAGCCATGTTTCGCGTGACAACGCCATGGATCCGGATGACCCCGCCTTTAAACCGCTGTTGGTAAGACTTCTATCTGAGGATTTCTGCGTTCTGGACTTGACTGCCATGCCGCGGAGACTGTCTGACTCGTCGGTTCCGTGCTCCATGGACCTGGCGTCAGTTCGAAAGGTAAGGAGCCTAAGTACCTTCAGTGATGCCGAATTCGTCGAGCTGCTTGTCGACCGCCCGCAGGGCAGACGCTACTTTGGAGGGACGTCGCTTAGGGTCTTCTCTCTACAACTGCCCCAAGACTCGCTTTGCCTTGTTGATTCCGGACTTCTCGCTCCCTCTCCGGAGATGACGCTTCTTCTCGCTGCTGCCCGGCTCGACGCGGTCTCCTTGGCGCAGCTTGTCTGTGAGTTCTGTGGCCTCTACTCGCCTGAGGGCTGTGGTTTTGTCAACGTCCCTCCGCTAACGTCTCTTCGGGCTGTGGAAAGCTTTGCCGAGGAAGTCACGGGTCTTGCGACTGCTGCTGGAAGGCGAGCGCCAAATGGCCTTGGAGCGCTGAGAGAGGCCCTAGATGAGTCTGTCGAGCGAGGCGCGTCGCCGGCGGAGACCGCTTGCGCCTTGCTGCTCTCCATCTCGAGGAGGCGGGGTGGCTACGGCCTTCCTAAGCCTGAGATGAACCTTGACGTGAAGGCAGATGGCGGAAGCTGCGTCTGTGATCTGGTGTGGCCGGGGGAACGAGTGGCTCTTGAGTACCAGAGCGGCATTCATGAGAGGGTGGCGAGGCAATCGGCCGATCGCGCCAAGCTGAACTCTTTGCAAGCAGCTGGCTTCACCGTGCTGCAGGCCGGCAAGGAGGACTTGAAGCAGTTGAGAAGGGCGGACGAGCTCGCGGCTATTCTCTGCCAAGCCTTGGGCGTGACGCCCCTTCGTCCGAGCGAGTCATTCCGTAGGAGACAGATTGACCTGAGGAAAGTGCTTCTCGCTGGTTGGTGGGGCGAGGGCGTCCGACGTTAGGGCGGCTCAGTGCGATAAATGGTTGAAACACTGAGCTGTTTCTAGCGTGGAATCGCTTTGATGCATGTTGTCAGCAACCTAGAAAGCAGAAAACCCGTTCAGTGTGATAAGGAATTGACACACTGAACGGGTTTTGCGCTTGCATTCACGCTGGCCGAGAAGCGCCTGCCGAGAAGCGCCTGCCGAGAAGCGCCTGCGGAGAAGTGTCAGCCGAGAAGCGCCCCTCGTCGCTAGTGCACCTCGACGGTGGTGCCGAGGGTGCTGGCGGGCAGGGTGTGGAGCCAGAAGCCGGGACGCAGCTGGCGGATTGCGGCCTCCACCTTGGTGGCAACGTCGTCGCCGTCGCAGACGGCCAGCATCGTGGAGCCGGAGCCGGAGATCATGAACGCCGCGGCTCCGGCAGCAAGGGCGCATGCGCGCAGGGGCTCGTAGTCCGGGATGAGCTTGGCGCGGTAGGGCTCGTGCAGCCTGTCGTGGCTGGCCTTTCCCAGAAGGGTGGCGTTGCCGGTCTCCAGCGCCCTCACCACGGCCACGCAGCGGCCCATCTGCCAGACGGCCGTGGACGTGGGGACCTCGGTGGGAAGCACGCGGCGGGCGTCTGCCGTCCGCACCTCATAGGGAGGCGCCACGGCAACAAAGCGCAGGTTGGGGGCAATCTCCATGCGGATGCTCGTGGTGTCGTCGCCCTCCACGAAGGAGCTTACCAGGCCGCCCATGATGGCCGGGGCCACATTGTCGGGGTGCCCCTCGATGGCGCATGCAAGCTCAAGGCACCTCTCGCGGTCATAGCCGGAGGGCGAGAGGGCCATGGCACAGGCGACTCCCGCAATGACGCAGACCGAGCTGGAGCCAAGGCCGCCCGAGAGCGGGATGGGGGAGAGGATTGTGATCTTGAGGGGCTGCGCCTCGCAGCCAAGCTCGCGGCAGGCGGTGAGGTAGCTCTGCCAGACGAGGTTGTCCTCGCCACGGAAGCGCTCCTCGCAGCCGTCGATCTCAAGGCGCTCTGCCGGCGTCATCAAGAACGCGGCCGTGAGGTCGAGCGCTAGTCCCAGGCAGTCAAAGCCCACGCCTACGTTGGCCGAGGTGGCGGGAACGCGCACCAGGACCATGGGGCGAGCATGTCCGTCGGCCCCGATCACAGGAAGACCCTTGCGCAGGAGCTTTCCACGAAGGCGCCCATCTTGGCGCGGTCGCAGACGTCCTCGTGAAGGACGGGCAGGTCGCGAAGGCCGGAGAGCTGGGCTGGTGCCGTGGTGCCGGTGGCCTTCTCCAGCGCGTCCATGCACGCAAAGCCGCTCATGCCGGAGGTGTCCTGTCCCAGCGCGGCCAGCACGTCGGAGCTGAACTTGTACGGGCTTGCCGTGGAGAGGCACACGCGCACGGTGCCGTCTGCCGGCACGGCGTCCAGCACGCTCTTGGCCACGGCCGTGTGCGGGTCAATGAGCGCGCCCAGCTCGTTCCAGGTGGAGGCAATCTCGGCGCGCGTTGCGTCGTCGTTGGCGCGCCCGCACGCAAAGACCTCCTGGATCTTGGCGAGAAGCCCCTCGGGCACCTGGTAGAAGCCCTTCTCGCCGAGGTCGGCCATGAGGCTGGCAACAAGCTCGCAGTCGCCGTCGCTCATGTAGTAGAGCAGGCGCTCGAGGTTGGAGGAGACCAGGATGTCCATGGAGGGGCTGATGGTCTTGGCAAAGTCGCGGCGGCGGTCGTAGGTGCCGGTGGTGATGAAGTCCGTGAGCACGTCGTTTTTGTTGGACGCAACGACAAGGCGGGCCACGGGCAGGCCCAGGAGCTTGGCGTAGTAGCCGGCCAGCACGTCGCCGAAGTTGCCGGTGGGAACGCAGAACGTGACCTTCTCCCCGAGCTTGACCGCCCCGGCGCGCACGAGCTGCGCGTAGGCGTCAAAGTAGTAGGTCACCTGCGGCGCCAGTCGGCCGACGTTGATTGAGTTGGCACTGGAGAGCGCGACGCCCGAGGCGGCCAGGCGCTGGGCGAGGGCCTCGTCGGCAAAGATGGACTTGACCTCGCTTTGGGCGTCGTCAAAGTTGCCGCGGATGGCACAGACGGCCACGTTGTCACCGGCCTGGGTGGCCATCTGGAGGTGCTGGACGTCGGAGACCTTGCCCTCGGGGTAGAAGACGGTGACGCCGGTGTGCGGCACGCCCGCAAAGCCGTCCAGGGCCGCCTTGCCGGTGTCTCCGGAGGTGGCGGTGACGATCATCACGTCCCGGCCGTCGCCCGCGCGTGCCACACTCATGAGCTGCGGGAGCATCTGCAGGGCAACGTCCTTGAAGGCGCTCGTGGGGCCATGGTAGAGCTCGAGCAGCCAGTCCGCGCCGAGCGGGGTCACCGGCGTCACGGCCGGGGTGTCCCACTGGCTGCCGTAGGCCGCCTCCACGCACGCCGCGAGCTCGTCCTCGGCGTAGTCGGGAAGCAGGATGCCCAGCACCTGGCGGGCCGTCTGGTGGAAGCCCTGGGCGCAGACGGCCGCAAGGTCCATTTTGGTCTGACCGAGCCAGTCCGCCACGTACAGGCCGCCGTCGGGGGCGATTCCGCGAAGGATAGCTTGCTTGCTTGTTACGGAATCGAGCTTGCTACGCGTGCTGTGGTAGAACGAGTTCACTGCGGTCTCCTTGCGTCATGTGGCAACTACGGCAGATGATGCAAGCATCATACCTGCAGGTTTTTGAGCGTGGCACCATGGACACAGACTTGAAAGATTGGACGAACATGAAGATCGCCCTTCTCGGCTATGGCACCGTCGGACGCGGAGTCGACAAGATCATCGGCGAGCGCGTGGACGACGTCGAGGTCTCCCGCATACTCGAGCTGCCCGACCGCCTGAGCGACCCCCGCATGACCTCGGACTACGAGGACATCGTCTCTGACCCCGAGATCGGCATCGTCGTGGAGTGCATGGGCGGCATCGAGCCGGCCCACGCCTTCATCATGCGTGCCCTCGAGGCCGGAAAGCACGTGGTGACCTCCAACAAGGCTGTGGTCGCAGCCCATTTTGCCGAGTTTGCCGCCTGCGCCCTGGAGCACGGCGTGAGCCTGTTCATCGAGGCCTCCGTCGGCGGCGGCATCCCCTGGATCGCCGGCATCGAGAAGGCCCGCCGCGTCGACGAGGTCACGTCCTTCTCGGGCATCATGAACGGCACCACCAACTACATCGTCTACGCCATGCTCAAGGATGGCGCGGACTTTGGCGAGGTCCTGGCCGAGGCCCAGTCCCTGGGCTACGCCGAGCGCGACCCCTCGGCCGACATCGACGGCATCGACGTCAAGAACAAGACCGTCATCACGGCCTCCGTGGCCTTTGACGTGGCCTGCGAGAAGGACATCCCGGTCTCCGGCATCCGCAACCTCACCAAGGCCGACCTGGACCTCTTTGGCGAGCGCGGCCTCACGGTCAAGCTTTTGGGCCGCGGCGTCCAGCAGGACGGCCGCTACGCCGTGGCCGTCGAGCCGGTCGCCGTGCCGCTGGAGTCTCTGGAGGCCAACGTCCCCGCCAAGGTCCTGGAGCTGAACAAGGTCGCCTTCGCCCTGGGCCAGAAGGGCTGAGAAGACCCATTCCTAAGGAACCCAAAACCGGCAGCAAGGCGCATCTTGCTGCCGGTTTTTCGCGCCCTCCACCATCTTTCCGCCAAAATCCCCGGAGGATTCGTCGATTTCCGCCCTTGACAGCGGGAAAAAGCATGGTAGAATAGAAAACAACCAAGCGATGATACATGGATCATGGCCATGAGGAAGCCCATGCGCCAGCGGCGGCCCAAGCGAGAGGGGGAGCGGTGAAAGCCCCTCGGCCCAGCCCAGCGCAAAGCCACTTCCGAGCCGTCCGGGAGGACCGGACCGGGACATTCCCGTTACAGAATGAACTGAGATCACAGGCGTGTGTTGTCTGCCTGTGAAATTAGGGTGGTACCGCGCAGCGTGAAGCTCCGTCCCTATGGTGGGGAGGGGCTTTTTTTGTTTCCGTTTTTGCAGTCTTTTTGTATTTTCACATCGGAGGTATGTTATGCATAAGTATTATGGATTGAATGAATTGAGAGAGATGTTCCTGACCTTCTTTGAGTCCAAGGGACACCTGCGCCTACCCAGCTTCCCCCTGGTGCCGGAGAACGACCCCTCCCTGCTGCTCATCAACGCCGGCATGGCCCCCATGAAGCCCTGGTTCAAGGGGGAGGAGGAGCCGCCCCGCCGCCGGGTCTGCACCTGCCAGAAATGTATCCGGACGGGCGACATCGAGAACATCGGCCACACCGCCCGCCACGGCACCTATTTCGAGATGCTGGGCAACTTCTCCTTCGGCGATTACTTCAAGCACGAGGCCATTGCCTGGACCTGGGAGTTTTTGACCGACCCCAAGTGGGTGGGCCTGGAAAAGGACCGGCTGTATCCCTCCGTCTACCAGGAGGACGACGAGGCCTTCAACATCTGGCGGGACGAAGTGGGCATCCCGGAGGACCGCATCTACCGCATGGGCAAGGAAGACAACTTCTGGGAGCACGGCTCCGGTCCCTGCGGCCCCTGCTCTGAGGTCTATTACGACCGCGGCGAGGAGTTCGGCTGCGGCAGCCCTGACTGCAAGCCCGGCTGCGACTGCGACCGCTATATGGAGGTCTGGAACAACGTCTTCACCCAGTTCGACAACGACGGCGAGGGCCACTACACCGAGCTGGCCCAGAAGAACATCGACACCGGCATGGGCCTGGAGCGTCTGGCCGTGGTCTGCCAGAACGTCAACTCCCTGTTCGACGTGGACACCGTGATGAACATCACGAATAAAGTCTCTGAGCTGACCGGTGCGCACTACGGCGACAGCCAGGCCAGTGACGTGTCTCTGCGGATCATCACCGACCACATCCGCTCCGCTACCTTCATGATCTGCGACGGGGTGCTGCCCTCCAACGAGGG
>OLOM01002375.1_pt1 | contig 11518 bp, 10 predicted proteins | sample 1672531 | NCBI WGS metagenome assembly OLOM01 (sample SAMEA3136696, study PRJEB25190) | human gut metagenome | reverse complement strand
AAAGGAAACGGTGTAAAAGGTTTTGCGGTTGATGCGCTGCCACAGCTTGGCAAATGCAGAAAATGACGCCAAGACCAAGCTGAACGAGAGCGCCCAACGTGTCACCGGCATCCATTGCAGGGTAATACTGAAAATCAATGCTCTCCCAGCCGATAAGAAAACAAATTTCTTACCAGACGAAATTCGTCTTATGCGTACTACTGTAAATCAACTGAGAAATGAACAGCTGGCAAAAGGTCAGTACATGGATGCGGCAGATGATATGCGGCTAAAATGATTCTAAAACCAGAATAACATTAAAGAAAAAACCTCATTGCAAAAACACATTGCAATGAGGTTTTTGAGTGTGCCCGAAGGGATTCGCCAAGCCGCGCCCTAGAAACGCCCCACCGGGGCGTTTCTGCCCCGCGGGACGCAAAGCGCGGGGCACGGGCTGTTCGAATCCGTTCTTTTACTGCCCCGTAAAATCCGTGCAAAACAAAAAGAGCAACACCCCATAGGGCAATGTTACTTAGGGCAACACCGCTTAATGCAAATAGTCGAAAAAAGTGGTATAATATATGTATGGATAAACAACTGAGTCTGTCCGCCTTGAGCGATGAATTATCGCAGGTGCGGACAAAGAAACGAGAATTCTTAGATGAGATTGAGCACATCGTACCGTGGGGAAAATGGATAAGCATTGCTCTTCCGCCGGTGCAATTCCAGCGGATGGGGCTGTTGCTTTATGGTCATGCGTGACGCGGCGCATCTTGAACGATGCGGGTTTTCAGACAAACAATGAGAATGCCCCAAAGAAAAGGATGGAAATTTTTACAAACTTGATGTATGATGAAAGCAAAAACGGCAAGGAAGTGAACATATGCTGAAGGTTTTGATTGCGGATGACGAGCCGCGCGTCGGGCAGTTGGTCAAGCATCTGATCCATTGGGACGAACTGGGACTTACCTTTGTGGATATCTGCCGGGATGGGCGTACCGCATTAGAACGCATAGAGGAGGAACAGCCGGAAATCGTTATTACCGACATCCGTATGCCGGTTCTTACCGGGCTGGAGCTTGTGCAGCAGGTGTCAGAGCGGTTTCCGCAGACGCGGTTTGTGGTAATTAGCGGTTACCGCTATTTTGAGTATGCGCAAAAGGCTCTGAAATACGGCGTGGAGGATTATCTGCTTAAACCCATTGACGAGGAGGAGCTGAACCGAACGCTGAAAAAAATCTGTGATGCGTTGCAAACCACCGCGGTTCACCGCGCACAGATGGAAAAATACGAAAAGAATTACGAGAATAGCCAAAAACTGCTTTCGCGGGACGTTATGGCGCGCCTGAAGGAGGGGGACGGCTTTGCCGGGCTGCCGGAATTCAATGCGGCTGCCGGGGTGGAATTTACCGGGGACTGCTTTATGGCGGTGGTTTTGCGTGTAAACTCCAGTCTTTTGCAACAGGCATCGGCAGAGGAAGAACGACTGGTCACCGAAAAAGTACAGTCGAACATCAAGAAATCCCTTGGCGGGCAGATGTATATCAGCTGCACTGACGGACACACCACAACGCTGCTGCTCAATTTTGACAGCGAGGCATACGCAAAAACCGGCGAGGCGCTGCACGCCTGCCGGGAAAGCTGCCGCAGCTACATGAATAACTACGCCCATTACACGGTATCCATGGGGCAGAGCGAGCGGTGCACCGAGGTGGCGCAAATCGGGGTACTGCTGCAACAGGCGGAGCGGGCAGAATGCCGCAAGCTGTTTGAGGGCAGCGGTATGTGCCTGAAATACCAAGCCGAGGAACGCCCGGACGCTGCGTGCAAAGCATGGCAGGACAAGGTGCGCAGCCTGCTGGAAAAGGGCATGGAGCCGATGCAGAAAACGGCGCTGCAGCAGGCAGTGGATGCGATTTTTGACAGTGCCAGTGCGGCGGGGCTGGCAGCTTGGGAATACTTTGACACCGCCGAGCAATGTCTGCGGGATTTCTGCGCTTGGAGCTTAGGGCATGGTATGGAAATCCGTCAGGACTGGGCGGACAGCAAGCGGGAGGAAGTGCGTAACGCTGCCTCGGTGCATCAGCTGGCACAATGGCTGGCAGCAACACTTTGCGCCAAACAGGAAGAACTGTACGCCCAGCGCGTCCACGCCGAGGAATACCCCATCCGCCTTGCCACAGAGTATATGAAGAAGCACTACGCAGACAAAATTACGCTGGAGGAAGTCGCTGCGCACAGCGGGTTTAACCCGACCTATTTCTCGGAAAAATTCAAGGAAAAAACCGGCAAAAACTTTACCGATTCCCTGACCGAGATCCGTATGGAAGCTGCCAAGGAGCTGCTGCGGGACAGCCGCAAGACAATTGGACAAATCGGCGATGCTGTGGGCTATAAGGATGCTAAGTATTTCAGCCAGCAGTTTACCAAGTGCGTGGGAATGAAACCCACCGAATATCGAAAGCTTTACTATTAAAGGCGGGGATTCGGTTATGAAATACAAGAATGCGGCCATCGTTTGTGCTGCTGCGGGCTGCCTGTTTATTCTGCTTGCTGTGGTGTGCGGCGGGGCTGTCAAGTGGTGTGCCATGGCGGCGGCTTTGGTGTGTCTTGGGTATCTGGCAGTGCAGTACGCACACTGCGCGGCGGATATGGATGCCCTGCGCAGACAAAGCGGCGAAAAAATGCTGCACCCCTTGGGCAGAGAATTGGCAGACGCCTTAGAAAAACGGGAGATTTCCCAGCGGGAAGCATACACGGCGGCGGTATCCAGCAGCCAATCAAAAATCAACGCGCTGCAAAACCAAATCAACCCACATTTTTTGTACAACACGCTGGAATGTATCCGCAGTGAGGCAATCCTGCAAGACTGCGAGAGCATTGCACGGATGTCCCACGCACTGGCGTCGTTTTTTCGCTACAGCATCAGCCGCAAGGAAAACATTGTCACCCTGCGGGACGAGCTGTCCAACATCAAGAACTACTTTTTTATCCAGCAATTCCGATTCGAGGATCGTTTCTTTTTGGATATTCAGGTCGAGGACGGCGACGACGAGTTGCTGGACTGCCTTTTGCCCAAGATGACGTTGCAGCCCATCGTGGAAAACTGCGTTTTTCACGGGTTGGAACCCAAAGCCGAGCAGGGACACGTCACGATTCGCATCAGCGGCACAAAGGATATGATGAAAATCATTGTCGAGGATGACGGTGTGGGGATGCCCCCCGACGTGCTGGACAAGATGCGCGCCGCCTTAGAGGAGGAACGGCAGCCGACCAACCAGCCGGATACGCACGGCAACGGCATTGCCATGTACAACGTCAACCAGCGCATCAAGCTGGCGTTTGGGCGCGACTACGGGCTGTTTGTGTACAGCACGGAAAACCTTGGCACCGATGTGGAAATCTGGATGCCCAAGGTCTATACAAAGGAAGAGCTGCTGATGCAGTGATACAACGGTATGAAAGAAGAATTGCTGAAATTAAGCCATTGGCATATGAAAAGCGCAGGACACGGCACTCTGACGGACATCAATCTCTTGCTGCGGGCGGGGGAGTGCGTCAGTGTATCGGGCAGTGAAAACAGCGGACGCAAGCTGCTGGCAGAAATGTTTGACGGCAAGGGTGTGTTTGTATCCGGCGAAGCGTGGGTCTGCGGGCAGAAAATCACGGATTTTCATCCGCAAAAACTGGAGCGCAGCGGCGTATTTTATCTGGGAAACGACCCCGCCTTTATGGACTGCATGGATTTAGCAGAAAACTTTTTTCTGATGCGGCGCAGCAGCCACAACAAGATTCTGCTCAACAACCGTGCCGTGCATCTGCGCACCGCGCAGGTGCTGCGGGACTTTGCCATGCGCTACGATGTCACAAGCCCGACAAGCAGGCTGCATCATCTGGACAGGCTGTTGCTGAGTATTGTGCGGGCGGTGGATCAGGGCGCGCAGCTGATCGTGCTGGACGATATGACTAAGGGATTGAACGTGCCGCAAATTCACTGTTTGCTGGCATTGCTGGGTCTGGTAAAGGAGCGCGGTGTCGCGCTTTTGATTGCGGATAACTGGTCCAATTGGTTTGAGCCGCTGTCGGATTGCATCCTTTTGTGCCAAGACGGGCGCATAGAGCGCAAAATCTACGACCAGACCTCGCCGCGCAGCCGGGCGCTTTTGCAGAAATGGACGCAGGACGCAAAACCGGAAGCGAAAACCGACACCGCAAAGCCAAAGGCGGAAACCATCACCCTTACCCTGAAATACGCGGGTGTTACGATGCCGCTGCGTTTTGAGGCAGGTACCGCCGTGCTTTTGAGCAGCTACGATGAGCAGGTGCTGCACGGGTGCTGGCAATCGCTGACACAAGAAAAAAGCCGCTGTGCGCTGCAAATCGGCGAAAAAACGCTGCCGTTTCGCGGGCTGGCGGATCTGCGCAGGCACCGCATCGCCGTTTGGGACGGCACGGCAGAGCCGCCTGCCTTGCAGGAAAACCTCACCCTGCAGGAAAATATCCTGCTGCCGAGTATGCAGCGCATCAGCCGATGCGGCTTTTTTGAGAGGGCTGCCAAAAGGGTTTTTTCGGACAGGGAATTCTGGCGCAGCCGCCTGCCTGGCGAAACGGAGCCGGATTCGGTAAAAACGGCGCGGGTATTGGCGGATCGGTGGCTGTTTTTTCACCCACGTGTGCTTTTTATTTACAATGTGTTTTCCTCATCGGACTATACGGTGCGCCGGGTCCTGCAGCAGTTTGTGCAGGACCTGTGCGCCAGAGGTACCACGGTGGTTTTGCTGGAAACCGCCGACCACTCTTGTCGGAGTTTTGTAAATGCAGAAATTTCTTTGTAAAATCGGGTGCGCCCTGCAAAGGGAACTGACCAACATGCTGATCTTGGCGGTATGGGGGTTGTATCTGTTTGCGCTGCTGGGCGGCAAGATGCAGGGCAACGCTGTGTATACCCTACGTCAGTGTGTGACCTTCGGCTTTTTTGTGCTGGGCGCGGGGCTGGAATACTCTTTGGGGGACATTGACCTTTGCTTTATGGCGCAGGCATCGCTGTCCACGGTCTGGCTGGGGCTGTTGTACCAGCGCGGAATGCCGCTGCCGTGGGCGCTGCTATATATGGCGCTTTCGCAAATCGTTATGGGTGTCCTGCGGGGCGCGCTGGCGACGGCGATGCATATCCCTATGACAGTGCTGAGCTTTATCTTGGCAGCAATCCTATCCAACCTGTACCCGGAAAACGACGTGATCCTTATGGATGTCTGGGGCAATCGTCCGCACACCACAGCGGTGTGGGTCGTTATGGCGGGTGTGTTTTTGTTGTGTGCCGTCGGGCTGCAATGCTTTTGGAAACACACCTACTGGGGAAAATACTGCCTTGCCATAGGGGAGGATCGCGGGTACAACCGCAATGATGTAGAAAAGACCGGCATCAACGTAGTGCTTGTGACGGCTGTCACCTACGGGCTGGCGGCAGTATTTTTTGCTGTGGGCACCTATACGCTTTTGCTCAGCGCCGGATACGGCAGCAGCAGCCGCAATGCGGAATATCTTTATCAGGGCATAGCCGCTGCCGGACTTGCCGGGAGTATGTACCGGCAGCATAAAAACGGCGCGTCCGGCTTGGTGATTGCCACTGCCACCATGGTGGTGCTGCGTCAGGCGTTTATGGCGCTGAAAATTGACAAGTGTCTGATTATTGTAGAGGGATTGGTGATTCTGCTTACAATTTTGAACAAAGATAAGAAAAACTGACGCAAAAGTAGAAATACCCGAAAACCCTCCCCCTGAATCCGAAGATTTCTCCCTTGTTGGCAGGGCTGATTTCGGCTATTATAATGACACCGAAAGGCGATACAGCCTGAAAAAACAAGAAGGAGAAATAACTATGAAAAAGGCATTTGCACTTATGACCGCATCCGCTATGGCGCTTTCTTTGGCAGCTTGCGGCGGCTCTGCATCCACGGCATCCTCCACGGCAAGCTCCGCATCCTCTGCAGCGGAATCCGTGGTAGAATCTGCTGCTGCGGCAGCGGGTACTTCGGTAACCAAGGACAACATCAAGTTCGGCTTCCTTGCGCCCACGCTGCAGACCGAGTTTTTTATCGGCATTGATGACGGCTTGAAGCAGGTCGCCGCCGAGGACGGCTGGGATTACACCTCCGTCAGCTTTGAAAACGACTCCGGCACCGCCGTCACCGACATTGAGAATATGGTGACCTCCGGCTGCAATGTCATTCTGGCCATGGTTTCTGACAGCTCCTGCGATGACGCCCTGCGTGCCGCACAGGAAGCCGGCACCATCGTTATCGAGTGTAGCGTCGTTACTGATGTCTATGACGTCAGCGTCAACTCCAGCCAGTACGATATCGGTACCATGATTTCCGATATGGCGGGCGAATGGATCAACACCCAACTGGACGGCAAGGCAAACATCGTGGTTTACACCACCTACCAAAACCAGGATATGCAGAACCGTGGTCAGGGCATTCAGGACCGCATCAAGGAGCTTTGCCCCGATTCCAACATTCTTGAGGTCGTGGATATCGGCAAGGACGTTGTGGGCGCCGGTACCACCTACACCGAAACGATGATCCAGAAATACCCTGAACTGAACTGCATCCTCGCCTACGGCGATGCTGCTGCCACCGAAGCTGTGGAAGCCGTCAAGGCTGCCGGTATGAACAGCGATGATTTCGGCATCTTTGCCTGCGACGGCACCGAGAGCGCCATCAAGTACATTGCCGACAACGACGTGATGCGCGGCACCCTGATGTTCAACTCGATGGCAGAGATGGTCCGCACGGCGCTGTACCAGTATCTGGACGGCGAACTGGAAAAGGGCGCTGTGGTTGACTACTCTATCACTCCTATCACGGTAGCCAATGTTGCTGACTACGTCAAGTAAGCAAACGAAACAGCAAACAGTAATCAACGGCATCGCTTTTTGGAGCGATGCCGTTCTTAGAAAGGAAAGATTTCCATGTCTGAAAAAACAATCCTCAGCGTCAAGGACATTGTGAAAACCTATCCCGGTGTGGTTGCCATTGACCATGTTTCGTTTGATGTGCGCGAGGGGGAAGTCCATGCGCTGATTGGGGAAAACGGTGCGGGAAAATCCACGTTGATAAAAACCCTATCTGGTGCCATTACACCGGACAGCGGCACCATCACGATTGACGGTAAGAGCTTTTCGTCCCTGACACCTGCCACCGCCAAGGAACAGGGCATCAGCGTTATTTATCAGGAATTTACCTTGATTCCCGGCATCAGTGCCGCCGAGAACGTCTTTCTCGGCGAAAAGACCACCCCCGGCATCTTTGTGGATATCAAGGATCGCGAGCGCCGCACCAAGGAGCTGTTTGACCAGATGGGCGTTTCGCTGGATCCGTCGCAGAAGGTGCGCAGCCTGTCCCCGGCTATGCAGCAGATCGTTGAGATTGCCAAGGCCATCAGTAAGAACGTCAAGATCCTTATTATGGATGAGCCGACCGCACCCCTGACCACCAACGAGGTCACAACACTGTTCCGCATTATTCGGGATTTGAAAGCCCGCGGCGTTACCATCATCTTTATCTCCCATCGTCTGGAGGAACTGTTTGCCGTCGCTGACCGCGTGACCGTTATGCGTGACGGACAGTATGTGGCGACCAAGAACATAGCCGAAATTGACCGCCCGCAGCTGATCGCCATGATGGCGGGGCGCGAAATGAAGGAAAGCTACCCCACCCGCAAATCGCAGATCGGCGAGGAAATGCTGCGCGTGGAGCATCTGACAGGCAACGGCGATACCGACATTTCCTTTACGCTGCACCGCGGGGAGATTCTGGGCTTTGCCGGTCTGGTCGGCGCCGGGCGTACCGAGCTGATGCGCGTCATCTACGGCGCAGACCCCATGGAAAGCGGCAAAATTTTTGTAGAGGGCAAGCAGGTTCGTATTCGTTCCTGCTCCGATGCCATCAAAAACGGTATCGGCTACATCCCCGAGGATCGCAAGAATCAGGGTGTGTTCCTGCGCAATACCATTAAATGGAACACCGTTATCAACAATATCCAAGGCTACAGCAAGGGCATTTTTGTGGACGAAAAGCAGGAAGATGCCGTTGCGCAGGACTACAAGGAGCGCTTTTCCATCCGCACACCCTCTCTGGAACAAAAGGTCGGCAATCTTTCCGGCGGCAACCAGCAGAAGGTGGTCATTGCCAAGACCTTGGCGGCAAATTCAAACATTATTATTTTTGACGAACCCACACGCGGTATCGACGTCAGCGCCAAACAGGAAATTTACAAGCTGATGAACGAGCTGGTAGAAGCCGGCAAGGCCATTATTATGGTATCCTCGGATATGCCGGAGCTGCTGGGTATGTCGGACCGTATCGTCGTGATTGCGGAAGGACATAAAAACGGCGAGGTAGAAAAAGCAGATTTCGACCAAAACTATATTCTGGATCTTGCATCCGGCGGCAAAGTGAAAGGGGCTGTCTGATATGAAAAAGAACTGGGTGGAACTTTATAAAAAATACGGTATTTACATTCTGCTGGTGGTTGTCTTTGCCTTCTTTGCGGTAGCAGCCCCCAACTTCTTGGCGGCTAAAAATGTTATCAACATTCTGCGTCAGGTTTCCATGTTCGGCATTGTGGTTGTCGGCGTTTGCATGGTGATGATCGGCGGCGGCATGGACTTGTCCGTCGGTATGCAGATGGCTGTGGACGGTATGCTGATTGGCTATATGATGGTCAACCTGAACGTACCCATTCCCTTGGCGATTGTTATCACCATTGTTGTGGGTTGCCTGCTGGGTGCGGCAAACGGTATCATTGCCGTTAAAATGCACATTGCACCGATTATTGTCACCTTGGGTACTATGCTGGTGCTGCAGGGCGTTGCGTACCTGATTACCGGCGGTTATCCCATCACCGGTATGCCGGAGGCTTTCAAGGTTATCGGTCAGGGCTATGTGGGCATCATTCCTGTACCCGTCATCATCTTTGTTCTGTTTATCATCTTCGGCGCCATCCTGATGAACAAGACCTATCTGGGACGCTACATCTACGCCCTTGGCGGCAACAAAGAGGCCGCCCGTCTGGCAGGCATCAACGTTGACAAGCTGACGGTGGCAGTCTACACCTTCTGCGGCTTCTGCGCTTCCATCGCTGCCCTGATTATGGTGGGTCGTACCAATGCCGCACAGCCCGGCGCGGGCAGCAGTTACTCCTTCGACTGCATGACTGCCGCATGCCTTGGCGGTGTTTCCATCGCCGGCGGCGAAGGCAAGATCAGCGGTACGGTCATCGGCGTTATCATCCTTGGCATTCTGGACAATGGTCTGGTTCTGATGAGCGTCAACACCAACTGGCAGAGCGTTATCAAGGGTCTGATCCTGCTGGCTGCCGTTGCTATTGACTGCTATCAGGTTGTCAACAAAAACAGGAAAAAGGCTGCTGCCTAAGCGGTAGGGGAGGGTATCAAAATGATTTGTAGAAATCTGCCTTTTTACGAATTTCGTCCCGGCATCTTTGAGGTGGACGAGTTTGACTGCGTCAGCTGCTTTGTGGTCGTGGGCGAAAAAAGCGCCCTGCTGCTGGATGTAGGCACCGGCATAGGGGATTTGCGCTGGGTCGTGGAAAACCGCATCACAGACAAGCCTTATCAGGTGGTCGCCTCGCACAACCACGGGGACCATGTCGGCGGCGCGGGATTCTTTGACGAGATATGGATTCACCCGGCTGACCAAAATCTGGATTCGCCGCCCTTTGCCCCCACTGTGGAGTTCCGCAAAAATTATGCCGAGATCATCCGCAAGCGGGAGGGCAAATACTACGCCTACGACCCCGAAACCGATATCCGCCCTTGGCCGAAAGAGCCGGTCTGGAAACCCTTGGCGGACGGTCAGGTGTTCGATTTGGGCGGGCGCAAGGTGACCGCGCTGCACTGCCCCGGACACACGGCAGGGGAAATGGTTTTTTTGGATGACAAGACCCACACCCTTTTGTGCGGTGACGCCTGCAACTGCAATTGGCTGCTCAACACGACCCTGGCGCCGACGGTGCGGGAGTGTGCCGCGATATCGCTGAAGGCGCTGCAAAGGATTTGGGATATGCACAGCGAGTACGACGCAGTGTATAACTTCCACCACGACTTCCGCGGGTTCGGCTCCCCCTTGAACCCGGATGTAATGCCGAACCTCATCCACTGTCTGGAAATGATTCTGGACGGTACGGCAGAGTACCGACAGATTCCGGATGCACTTTCCGACTGCGGCGCTACCAAGACGGTGGCAATGTATAAGGACGTGTTTGTCTCCTGCATGGGACAGGACATTGAAAAAGTGATTTAAGGTAATACCGCATAATTCTAAGTGCCGATACGGCGAGCGAGGTGCGGCAGATGCTGTGCTACAGCCGCCGGAGCGGTGCTTAAGTCGTTAGGCGGGAATTGTGCGGTGTTGCCCTAACTATGTTAATATCTGCAAGATAATAGCCGGGAGGTATTGGCAATTTGAGTCAACTTCCCGGCTTTTTTATGCATTCTCTACTGCTGCGAAGGATTCAGGAAGCAACCTGATTCATGAGAGTTGATAACTCCCACCGCCTGCAAATAGGCATAGATGATTATGGTCCCAACAAACTTCATGCCCCGCTTTTTCAAATCTTTTGAGATGGCATCAGATAATGGTGAGCTGACCTTGTCTACTTCTTGGATGATTTTTTTCTCTGTCCAATGCCATAAGTATCGGTCAAAACTGCCCCACTCTTGCTGTATCTTTTGAAACACTTGTGCGTTGACCACTGCGGCTCGTATTTTCAGCCGGTTACGGATGATTCCAGAGTCAGCTTGCAGAGCCGTCAATTTTTCTTCGCTATAAGATGCCACTTTCCGTAAATCAAACCCGTCAAAAGCACGGCGAAACGCTTCCCGTTTATTTAAGACACATTCCCAGGTGAGACCTGCCTGAAAATTCTCCAAAATCAACATTTCAAACAGCATATGGTCATCGTGGACCGGTCTGCCCCATTCCTCGTCATGGTATCGCAGATAAGTGGTATTAGCCGGGTTCACCCAATGGCATCGAATCTTTCCATCTGCCCATTGCATTCCTTACTCCGCCTCCAAGAGAAAAATAACAGGCCGGATGCCGTCTGGACATGCAAACACACCAACCCTATCATCTTTCAGCCAAGTGCCAGTGGGCTGAACCAGTTCCCCCAAGGATAACTGACGCGCCATGGGAGCAATCACCTGCCAAGCAACGCCACACATCCCATCCGGCGGATTGATGCCATCGCTGTACAGCACTTGACCTTTCTGATGAAAAGGACGTTAGTGAGCAAGATAAATCGCCGGACATCCCACACGCAGTTTTAAATCTTTGTATGGCTTTTGCAGTGTCTGCATCATAGCACAGCACCGCGGTCAGCTGCTTTTGAAAGGAGCCAGCAAACAGCACCCACATTCCAAAGGGCATTCCGGCATACTTCATCGCAGATACCTCCCGGCTTCTGCTTCCAGTGCCTGCCACACCGGGTAGGCTGCGCCGTTTTCATCGAA
>OLOM01002373.1_pt1 | contig 11523 bp, 10 predicted proteins | sample 1672531 | NCBI WGS metagenome assembly OLOM01 (sample SAMEA3136696, study PRJEB25190) | human gut metagenome | reverse complement strand
GCAAATCAAGCAAATCAAGCAGTTAATGTTACTGTTACTGTTAATGGTACAGGTATTGTGAATGTGATAGATTACTCTCTCCTTGTGCAAAGCGCGCTGCCGGGCTGCGGCCGATCGGCGCAGTTTGCTCCCTTCGCGCAGCTGTCGCTGCGCCTGTGCGTGCTCCTGCTCTCACGAAAAATGCGCACGCTGGCGAAGGATTTTCACCGCTGCTGCAAAAATCGGGTAGATGCCGGCGAGGAGAAATCGCGTTATTCGGTATTTATTTCGCGTTTAAGGCCAGGAAAACGTTTTTCAGATATCTCAGGTCTTCTGGAATGAGATCCTGCGCTTAAACGCGAAAATTTTGCGGATTCGCGAAAATCCTCCCTCGCTGGGCGACGATCGCCTGAGAGCTTGCGCCGGTTTGCGCAGGATCATCCGGCGCGGAGCGGGCTTTCGCGCTGGTTTTTGCGCGGCGCTGCTGCGCATTTGCACAGGGTGCGTGATGAGATGATGATCTTGCGCAAATGAGCAAGGTGTGCACGCGGGCGATCATCATGGGCGATGATGATTTTGCTGTGGACGGCGATGTTTTTTCAGCGTTTGTGGAATAAAATCGGTTTTTCAGCTGAGATTTTTCACGCACGCTGTGCAATAATATTCACCGACGTCGATAAATACTCATCTGTTCGCATTGCCGCCATTTTCGCCGATAAAAAAAGGTTTTTGACAGGCGACGCGAAGGTGGCGTCCTGCCAAAACCTACTATCATTACTCACGTGTGCCCTTTGGGTATTAAAAATTAATCATTTACGACGCCGCTCAGCGCTTGATGAAGTACTCGCGATACCAGAGGATGAGGGACATGGCGGTATAGATATAGCGCTGGCGCAGGGCTTTGCCCTGGTAGTGGTCGTCGAGATAGCCGAGCAGGCGCTCCTGATCGAAGAAGATGCCGGCTTCCGGCGATTGGAAGATCTCCTTGACGATATTGTAGTACTTTTCCTGTCGCAGCCAGTCGCGGATCGGTACCGGGAAACCGTTTTTCGGACGACGGGCCCATTCCTCCGGCAGCTCGGCGAGAGCGGCTTTGCGCAGGGCATACTTGGAAAGGCCGTCCTTGATGCGATACTTGGTCGGGATCTTTTCGGCGACCTTCATCACATCGCGATCGAGGAACGGCACGCGCAGCTCCAGGCTGTGGGCGGAGCTCATCTTGTCCGCCTTGAGGAGAATGTCCCCTGGCAGCCAGAGGCGCATATCGATGGTCATCATCTTGGTGACATCGTCCTTGTCGTGCACACTCTGGTAGATCGGTGCAGTCAGCTCGCGCACGGTGGTGCCATTGCGAAATGGCGTTTTCAGCACGGCACGCGCTTCCTCTTCCGGAAAGACCTTGGCCTGACCGATGAAATATTCCTCCGGCGTCTGACCGCCGCGCACCATGAGGTTCGTCAGGCGGTTATCCGGCAGATGGCGCGCGATCTTGCAGAGCCCGCGGCGCACACCGTGGGGCACGACGCGATCGTAGAGCTTCAGATGCGGTGTGCGCATATAGCTCTCGTAGCCGCCAAAAAGCTCGTCGGCACCTTCGCCGGAAAGCACGACAGTGACATGCTCGCTGGCCAGCTTCGTGAGGAAGTACAGCGGCACCGTCGAAAGGTTGGACTGAGGCTCGTCGAGATGATACTGGATATCCGGCAGCGCGGCGAAGAAATCATCGGCGCCGATCAGACGGATGTGGTGATCAAAGCCCAGAATTTCCGACAGACGGTGCGCCAGATCGGTCTCGTTGAAGCGCCCTTCGTAGTCGCCAAAGCCCACAGAGAAAGTGTTCTCCGGCTTAAACAGGGCGGTGATGTAGCTCGAATCGATACCGCCGGACAAAAACGCCCCCACCGGCACATCGGCGATTTTGTGCACCTTCACAGAATCCTTCAGAACGTCGGAGATCTGCTGAATGTAGCTTTCCAGCGATTCGTCGCTGGCGTCAAATTCAAAATCCCAATAGCGCTTGCGCGTCATATGGCCGTCGGCGTCAACACGCATCCAGGTGCCTGGCTCGAGCTTGTAGATGTTTTTGAAAAACGTCTCATTCGTCACCGGATACTGGAAGGTCAGGTACGGCAGCACGGCGTTTTTGTTCACTTCCTTCACAAAGGAAGGATGCGGCAGGAAGCTCTTGATTTCCGAGCCGAAGAAAAACGTGCCGTCATTCGACGCCTTGCCATAATACAGTGGCTTGATGCCGAACATATCCCGCGCCAGGAAGAGGGATTGCTCCTGTTCGTCCCAGATGGCGAAGGCGAACATCCCACGCACGCGATCGAGGATGCCTTCCTGCCATTCGGCGTAGCCGTGGACGAGCACCTCGCTGTCGGTATGACTCTTGAAATGATAACCCTTCTGCTCGAGCTCGGCACGGATCTCCTTGTGATTATAGATCTCACCGTTAAACACCAGCGTGTAGCGGCCGCTTTCGTCGTAGAGCGGCTGGTTGCCAGCGTCCGACAGGTCGATGATCGTCAGACGGCGAAAGCCCAGCACAGCGCCCTCAGCCACATGGTAGCCGCCGCTGTCCGGTCCGCGATGACGGATCGTGTCCATCATTTCCTGGATCGTCGCTTCGTCGTTGTATGCCCGGTTTTTGCCCGGTAAATATCCTACAAATCCACACATAATCGTCGATTCCCCTCTATAGTAAAATATTAGGAAGTTCAGGTATTCTCTCGTCGCCGTCAGGATAAGGCGACATATTCACCAATCTATAGTACCAAAATGCCCCCGCACATACAAGCCATTTTTAAGCCAAACTTCAGCAACAGAACTTTGTACAAAACGCAAAGCCCCGCCGTTGTGGCGAAGACAATCGGCTGCAGCAGGAAAGCGCATTTTTCAAACGACTTTTTGCGAGAAACGCAACTTTTTCAAGGGGCTTTTTCGGAGAAACGCGTTTTTTTCAAACGACTTTTTCTGCCAGGCGCATTTCCTCCGCAAAAACGGCAGAAAAAAATCCCCAGAAACGAACGTTTCCGGGGATTGTGGTGTCTGAATATCTTGCCCTGTCGCAAATAACAATTAGCGCTTGGAGAACTGAGGTGCGCGACGTGCTGCTTTGAGACCGTATTTCTTACGTTCTTTCATGCGTGGGTCGCGGGTCAGGAAGCCGGCGCGCTTGAGAACCTGACGATAGTCAGGATCAGCCTGCAGCAGCGCACGAGCGATGCCGTGGCGGATTGCGCCTGCCTGACCGGTGGTGCCGCCGCCAGTAGCGTTGACTTTAACGTCGAAACGGCCAGCGGTTTCAGTCAGTTCGAGTGGCTGCATAACGATCATTTCGAGGGTTTTCTTACCAAAATATTCGGCCATGTCTCTGCCGTTGATGGTCACATTGCCATTACCTGGAACGAGGCGCACACGTGCAACGGAAGATTTACGACGACCGGTACCGTAATACTGAATATCTGCCATAGTGATTGTCCTCCTTCTTAGATTTCGTAGACTTCTGGCTGCTGAGCGGTGTGTGGGTGTTCAGCGCCTGCATAGACTTTGAGCTTGCGGAACATCTGACGGCCAAGTCTGTTGTGTGGGAGCATGCCCTTGATGGCGCGTTCCATTACGAAGGCTGGCTTGGTCTGCATGAGATCGCCGTAGGTGCGTTCTTTGAGACCGCCTGGATAACCGCTATGGTGATAATATTTCTTCTGGAGATCTTTCTTACCGGTCAGAACAACGTCCTGAGCGTTGATAACGATCACGAAATCCCCACAGTCAACGTTAGGGGTGTAAGTGGTTTTGTGCTTACCTCTTAAGATGGCAGCTGCCTGAGTCGCTACACGACCAAGTGGCTTGCCTGCTGCGTCAATGACATACCATTTTCTTTCAACTTCGCCAGCTTTGGCCATGAAAGTTGTGCTACGCATGTAACATCCTCCTTTGATTCTCGGTATCTTCATTATGAATAAAATGTACAATAAAATAATTGATGGTTGTATCCACAATGGATCCGGGGCTCTGGATCTGTTACTGTGTCGACCATACCCGACTATTATATGAATTTCGGTGGGCGTTTGTCAATGGTTTTTCGGCGGATTTTCGCGGTTTTTACAAAAATATTTTTTCTTTCTCACGCCACAATATCCGCCCACACTCAGGCACTCAGGCTCCGTGCTTCGTCTGTAAGAATGACGTTTCCCTCTGCGCCGTCGATGTCACGAATGATCTCGCCCACCGCCGGCACGCGGATCTCACTGCCAGCAAGCGGATTTTTGATGCTCACGACAGGCGTGGTGATGGTGGCCTGGACGGTGGAGCGCTCGAAAGCCAGATCGCAATCCACCATTTCGCAATTAATGAGGGTGAGGTTTTTGCAGTAGCAGAAGGGCTGGGTGCCGATGATCCGGCAGTTCTCGAAGGTGAGATTTTCGCTGTACCAGGCGAGATATTCACCGCCAAGAATGGAATTTTTCACAGTCACGTTTTTCGCGTGCCAAAAAGCGTCCTTGCTGTCGATGATGCAGTCTTCGAAGAGGCCGTCTTCGATGTATTGCAGGGAATATTTGGCGCTCATCTCGAGGTTTTTCGCGCGCACGCCGTGGTTTTTCATGAGAAAATATTTGCTCTCGGCGGTGCAGTTTTCGAGCGTTATGTCGTCGGTGAACCACCCAAATTCGTCGGAAATGATCTCGCAATTTTCAAGCCGGACGTTCCGGCACTCGCGAAAAGCCTTGATGCCGTGGAGCTTCGTGTCGGTGACGCTGACGTCCTCGTCGTACCAGAGGGCAGCGCGGCAGTTTTCGGTGAGTTCGCAGTGCGCCAGCTTCAAACTGCGATCATGCCAAAGGCTGTAGCGAAGATCAAAAAACGACTCCTCCACACGCACGTTCTCACATTCCTTGAGCGCGCTCTCGCCGTCAGCAGGGCCGTCGAAAATGCAGTGCTGCACGCATGCATCCTTCAGACCATACAGCGCGCGTTCTTTATCAAATTGCTGATTCTGAATCATCATCATTATAAAAACTCCTCCTTGAAAAGAATGGACTAGTCTTGTACACTTTTAGTATAGACACAGTGTCAGCAAATCGCAAATACCGATTTTTCATGCATAACCATTCCTAAAACGCATGATATCCCATAAACGCCTGGAAAGGAGCCTGTCTCATGGAACTTCGTGTGCTGCAATATTTTCTTATGGTGGCCCGGGAGGAAAACATTACCCGCGCTGCTGAACTTCTCCATATCACTCAGCCGACGCTCTCTCGCCAACTTATGCAGCTGGAGGAAGAGCTCGGTGTCACCCTCTTCCATCGCGGCAAACGGCGTATCACCCTCACCGCTGATGGCATGCTGCTGCGCCGCCGCGCAGAGGAACTGGTGAGCCTCGCCGAAAAAACAGTGACAGAGCTCTCTCGTTCCGACAATGTGCTCAGTGGCACTGTCGCCATCGGCAGCGGTGAGTATAAGAGCACCAGTTTTCTCGCCACGCTCATTCAGGATTTTCAACAGGCACATCCACAGGTACAATTCCAAATCTACAGCGGCACCGCCGATAATATTCAGGAACGCATCGCACACGGTCTGCTCGACCTCGGGCTCTTGCAGGAGCCTGTGGACATCAGCCGCTACAGTTTTGTGCGTCTGCCTGTGCAGGAAGAATGGGGCGCATATATTCCCATCGACCATCCGCTCGCAGAAAAATCTGTCGTAACGCCGCAAGAGCTTGCCGCGCAGCCGCTCTTTTGGCCGGAGCGCGCGAGCATCCGCCACGAATTGGAAAACTGGTTCGGTTCTTACGCCAACGATCTGACCATCATCGGCAGCGGCAACCTGATCTACAACCAGGCGGTGATAGCGGCAAAAAGCGGCGCTATTGTCGTCGCTATTGCCCTTGACTGCCATTATGACGGGCTGCGCTTCGTGCCATTTTCACCGCCGCTCCGTTCTCCAACGGTGCTCGCCTGGAAAAAAGCACAGGTATTTTCAGATGCTTCCGAGGCCTTCATCGCCCACATCAAACAATACACTTCAAGCATGATGAGCGATCAAACCTAAGTATTAGACATCACACACGCCTTGATCTACAATAATGGTGTTCCCAAGAGGAGCACCATTTTTAATACCCGCTTACTATGAGAGAGGAGTGCGCCCATGACCCTTGACGAAGCGGCGGCCCGCTACAGGATTCCGCCGCAGGTGCTGCACGATTACGCAGAGTGGGCGCAAACCAGCGAGATCGACGACCGTGCGCTGGAACGGCTCGGCCTGATGACAACGCTGCACGATATTGGATTTTCCAGCACAGAAATCGCGCGTTATCTGCGCGCCCAAAATGATCGCGAACGGCTCAGACTGCTCAACGCACAGCGCCACATCATTCTCACCGAAATCCACGAGCGCGAACATGCGCTCAGCACGCTCGACGTACTGCGGCACCAGCTCCACATTGCACAAAACTGCTAACAAGATGACTTACACCATTGATCAGGAGGAATTATTTATGAAGATTCAAGACAAAACCACCTTTGATGCCCAGAATGTTTTCGGGCTTGGCAATGAAAACAGCGCCTTCGCCCAGTATTTCATCGGCACCTCTTATCTCAATCCACTGACAGCTCCAAACGAGAGCAGCGTTTTTCTCGCCAATGTAACGTTTGAACCCGGCTGCCGCAACAACTGGCACATCCACCATGCAGCAGAAGGCGGCGGTCAGATCCTCATCTGCACGGCAGGCGAAGGCTGGTATCAGGAAGCCGGCAAAGACCCTGTCAGTCTCACCCCGGGCAGCGTCATTGTCATTCCACCAGAAGTCAAACACTGGCATGGCGCCAAAGCCGACAGCTGGTTTTCCCACATCGCGCTGGAGGTGCCCGGCAAGGACACGTCCAACGAATGGTGCGAGCCGGTGGACGACGCCGCTTACGCTGCGCTGGACTGAGGGAGGTGCGACCATGCTGAACCGTTACGCCCTAACCGATCCGGAATTTGCTGAGCGCGCCCAGCGCTTCGCCTGCGAAGAAGTGGCCCGCGACGCTGAAGCCGCCCTCGACAGCGACACGCGCCATCTGGCGATCCTCGCTGCGCTTGTGGGCTCGCAGAGCAAAGAAGTCTACCGCGAAATGCTGCCACAAGCGCTAGACGCTGGACTTTCGCCAGTCGCTGTGAAGGAAATGGTCTATCAGGCGGTGGATTATCTCGGGCTCGGCCGCGCGCTGCCGTTCCTCGATATCACCAACGAAGTCTTCGCCCTCCGCGGCATTGCCCTGCCACTCGAAAATCAGTCCACGACGACAATGGATGACCGTCTCGAAAAAGGCGCACAGGCGCAGGCGGCGATCTTTGGCGAGCAGATGCTTGAAGCATGGAAAACGGGCACGATCAACCGCTGGCTGGCGGCGAACTGCTTCGGCGATTACTACACGCGCACCGGACTCGATCTGAAAGCGCGCGAGCTCATCACTTTCTGCTTCCTGGCTGCCCAGGGCGGCTGCGAACCGCAGCTCGTCGCCCACAGCCAGGGCAATATGAACCTCGGCAACGACAAGGATTTTCTGCTCCGCGTCGTGCTGCAGATCCTGCCATACATCGGCTACCCACGCAGCCTGAACGCCATCACCTGCGTGAACAAGGCAGCAGAAGCATAACAAAACGGCGACGTCATTCCACATCGGAACGGCGTCGCCGTTATTTTTATAAAGCCATCGCAAGCAGCACAGCGATCACTGGCTGGTGCAGCAGATAGATCCAGAGGGAATGCCGCCCAGCCCATTCGAGCAGACGACTGTGCCCGCGCACGAAAAAGCGCAGAGCGCCGCGCCCAGCCAGCAGATGGTAGAGAAAAAAGCCAGTGGCAAAGAGAAAGAGCCACGGAAACAGCGGGAAATAATCGGCGCTGAAAAAATCCGGCGCCGGCAGGCCGAAAAACGTCGTCACAAGATCGGCGTACCACGCCGACGGGAGCTCTGCGAGCGTCCAGCCAGCGATGCCGATGTAGCCGTCAGGCACATGCTTTGTCACGAGAAAGAGCAGAAAGCACACGCTCCCCGCCACAGCAGCATGCTGCGCCAGCCGCGCAAAAAGCGGCTGCGCCAGTCCGCAGAGGATCATCGCCGCGCCGATGCAAGTGAGCACACCGAAAACGATCCGCGCCGCCGGCATCACCGCCAGCGTCACCATCGTCACCGCCAGCCCGGCGAGGGACACCTCCACCCCGCGCTGCACAGGATGGGACGAAAGCGGCAGGCAGAAGCCGGAGACAAGGATGAACGTCCAGCAGATCGCCTGCTGCCAAAGCGTGCCGACAGGGCCCAGATACCACTGCCAATCAAAGCCGTAGAGATAGACCAGGTCCCAGATTGCGTGGTAGAGGATCATGTTCACGATCGCCAGACCGCGGATGCCGTCGATCAGCGCATAGCGCTGTGCCATCGCTATCTTCCTCCCTTTCGTTTCGTTTGCAGATTAAGCGGTAGTCGTCGCTTTAGGTAGGAGATAGCCCTGCGGGGCCGGCGCGTTTCACTTGCCGGCAGGTAGGAGGTAGGAGGTCCCTACAGAACAGCGAAGCGACTGTCGACAAAAACAAACACTCGCAGAAATTGTCCACCTTCACACTGCAGCAGAGAGAAAACCTCCTACCTGCGGACGCGTTTACGAGTCCGTCCGCGAAGCGGCTACCTCCTCCCTCCTACCTAAGAGAAGCGATCATCTGCTTCACGCGCGCGATCGTTTTTTCCTCACCGAGCACCTGCTGGATGGCCCAGATATCCGGCGAATTGCGGCGACCGGTGATCGCTAAGCGCACAACCGTGCTGACATCGCCGACGTGGCCCTTGTAGGCGTCTGGATTCTTCTTATAATCCTTCGGACGCACGGCATAGCCGCGTTCCTCCGTGATCGTGCGGATCTTGCCGAACCAGGTTTCGTTGTCGTCGGTGTGGTCGTAGGTGGCGAGATAATCCTCCAGGATCGCCGCCGCTTCCTCAGCAGGGATGTTTTCCGGCAGGGCGTCCTCCTGGGTGAACCATTCGTCGAAGAAATACTTCGTGAACTGCACGATCTGCTCGGCGTTCATCAGGTCCTTGCGCGGTTTTTTTCCGTCGCGACCGATCGCCAGCAGCTTCACGAAATCGTCGCGCTGCGGTGCGATCACGCTCGCAACATCCGGCTGATACTTCTCCGCCCAGGCGATGACAAAATCAGCGATCGTCGCTTCGTCCAGACGCACCAGCGTTTCCTTCGAAACGTCCTCGAGCTTGACCATGTCAAAGAGCGCGCCGCTCGTCGCCATCTTGTCCAGATGCACAGGGAAATCCTCCAGCGGCATGTCTGGATTGGCCAGGCGCCATTCCTCGTAGTCAGAATTGAGCAGGATCATGATGTACTCGCGCACAGCCTCTGGGAAAAAGCCCTTTTCTTCGTAGAAGGAGAGCGCCATTTCCGGGTCCTTGCGCTTGGAGAGCTTGCGGCGCGTGCCAGCTTCGTCGATCTTCATGAGATGCGCCGTGTGGCAATAGACAGGGTGTTCCCAGCCCAGCGTTTCGAAGAGCTCAATATGGAACGGCAGCGTCGCCAGCCATTCTTCACCGCGCACAACGTGGGTCACGCGCATGAAGTGGTCGTCGCAGACATGGGCGAAATGATAGGTTGGCACGCCGTTGGTCTTGAGCAGGACAAAATCCTGATCGTTCGGATGGATCGTTACATGACCACGGATGCCGTCCGGGATCGACAGCGTGTCCTCAGGATTGCCTGTGGCGCGCAGACGCAGCGTCCATGGCGCGCCGGCAGCCAGTTTGCTCTCGATCTCTTCCATGGTGAGATCGCGATCCGTTGCCCACTTGCCATAATAGCCGGTATTCAGTTTCTGCGCTTCCTGCATCTCGCGGATCTTCGCCAGATCCTCTTCCGTCGCAAAGGAAGGATAGGCCTTGCCCTGCGCCACAAGCTGCTTCGCCACCGCCTGGTAGATCTCCACGCGCTCGCTCTGGTGGTATGGGCCGTAGTCGCCCTTGTCGCCGGAAAGCGTCACACCTTCGTCAAAATGGATGCCGAAATATTCCATCGCGCGGATGATCAGCGCTTCCGCGCCCTCCACCTTGCGCTTGTCGTCCGTGTCCTCAATGCGCAGCAGAAATTTTCCGCCGCTCTGATGCGCCAGACGCTCGTCGATCAGCGCACCGTAGAGATTGCCGATGTGGATGAATCCCGTTGGGCTTGGGCCCAGACGTGTGATCATCGCTCCTTCCGCAAGATCGCGCGCCAGATAGCGCGCCTCAAGATCGTCCACCGTCGTCGTCACATCAGGAAACAGACGCTCAGCGAGTTGTTTGTAGTCCATATATATCCTCCTTTAAGGTCATCGTTCACACAATCATATCTATTATAATTTTACGCGCCGGGGTTGTAAAGAGTTAGGAGTGCGGAGTGCGCCGCTTCGCGGCCGAATTCGTTTCACTCATTCGGAGTTAGGAGTTGCTTGGGTAAAATTGCAAACGTCCACAGCCATGTTGTGCCATTCGCCCCAGCGACAACATCACGCCGATCGTTGCGACAGCCAGCGAGAAATAACTCCTCACTCCTCACTCCTCACTCCTAACTCAAGAGCGCTTGCTTTCTGCGCGCTGTGGCTGTACAATGGAGCAAACCCACGAAAGGACGGTGCCCGCCTGTGACATCCATCGATCCGCTGCTGCAACTGCTCGCCTTCTTCTACATCTACGCCTTCCTTGGCTGGTGCGTCGAGATCGCCTTCCACGCCCTCACCACCGGCCATCTCGTCAACCGCGGCATGCTCGCCGGGCCCGTCTGCCCCATCTACGGCGCCGGCATGATCGCCATGGTCCTCTGCACCGAGCCGCTGCAACAAAGCTGGCTTCTCACCTTCCTCGGCGCCATGGTCATTTGCACCATCATCGAGCTCCTCGTCGGCCTCGTGCTGCGCGCCCTCTTCCACACCCAGTGGTGGGATTACAGCAGCGAGCCCTTCAACATCGCCGGCCTCATCTGCCTGCGCTTTTCCATCTACTGGGGCTTCGGCGGCGCTTTTCTCATCAAAGTCGTGCATCCGCCCATCCGCGACGCCGTCGCCCTCGTGCCGCCGCTCTTTCTCGCCATCATCTGCTGCGCCCTGACCGCCGTCATGCTCGCAGACCTCGTCATCACCGTGCGTGGCATCCGTCATCTACAGAGCCAGAACGCCCTCCTCTTTGACATCGAAGCCCAGATGCGCGAAACCACCGCCGCCATCGGCAGCGCCATCACCGAGCGCACCTTAGACGCTCAGGAACGCCTCGAGCCAATGCAGGAACGCCTCGACGAATGGCAGAACTTCAACCGCCAGGCACGCGAAGAACGCCGCGCCCGCATCAACGCCCATCTCCAGGAATTCGACGCCCGCCGCGACGCCCTCGAAGCACGCCTCGCTGAAATGAACGACGAAACAGCCGCCCGTCTCCGCGAAACCATCGACCAGTTCGACCAGCTGCGCGCCCATCGCCGCCAGCTCATCGACAATCGCCCACGCCTCGCCGATCGCCTCGAAAAAGC
>OLOM01002370.1_pt1 | contig 11537 bp, 10 predicted proteins | sample 1672531 | NCBI WGS metagenome assembly OLOM01 (sample SAMEA3136696, study PRJEB25190) | human gut metagenome | reverse complement strand
TTTTTGCAAACAGAACTGTACCAAGCAACTGATAACAAAATATAACATTCTACATGCAATTGTCAATGGTAGGATCTGATTATAAAGCACAAAACTTCAGTCTTATTAATAATGATTCAAACTTCCCATCTAAAATTAAGACATAAATACTGGCTTACTTATCGCGGAAAAAATAAGCAGAGAATACGAAAAGTTAAGAAAAAGCTTAAAGAAAATCCTATTGTCGAATGTAATAAAATTCAAAACAGTTATTACCCAAACTTATTTTCGAAGTTTATCTAAGTAAATAGTTTACGTAATCAGAGTTATATTGATTATTCTTGCCAAATCATGTTTGGAATCTTATATTATAAACTATAAATATATAAGCGAAATTTTTCGAACATGTAAGAAATGACACAAACATTTAATGATGTCAGAGGGTTGAAAAATGGCAAACTATCATTGATACCACAGAACTGGACAATGCCATCAGAAAAAGAATAATTACTCTCTTATCTGTTGTTATAGTCATTGCAAAGCAGATGCATTTATGAAGTATGATAGAAACAATAAATATTGGAAGCAAAAATTTATCTTCAAAATAACCTTGTATACAATTTCTGAGCATTTCATAAAATTTGAAGAAATAAGTCAATCATAATTTTTGTTGTATAATATTTTGTAGTGTAAAATCACTTCTTTATGATATTTTAATCAAACTCATTATACAAAAAAATCCTATACAGCATTTCCTTGATGAAAAAATTGTAAAGTAGTGTCTGAAAAGAAATAAAATAGTTGCACAAAATATATCTTCTGAATTATCAGCCAGCTTTGGACGACACCTAACCAAAACAGAAAATATAAAAAACAATTCATATAGCGCAATTGTAAATCAATTACATTTTAATAGAAAAGTGATGCCTGCCAAAAGAAAATCACAAATTTATATAAATTTTTCTGAAAAGATCAGTATTCTCATTCAATTTAGATATTTTTCTAGATTTACAAAAAAATATATAGACTTTTAAATTTTTCAAAATGGCAGGCTATAAAATAAATTTATCTTTCAAAGCTGGGAACTTTACATTCTTGCTTTTCAAAATTGTTATTACGCTTTATCATATCAGACATCACTTCTCTATGATTCTAAAGAACTCCAGAGCTGTTTTTCTGTTTTTACTATTTTTTCAGTTTCGATTGCTTGCTCAAGCATAAAAGATAAATAAGTATCCTGAAGTGCTTCGCGTAATGAATAAAATTCTGTTCCGTTTTCTGTGAAGTTTTTCATACATGCAAGGCAAGACGCTACGGCAATTTCATCATCGTTCATTCTTGCGGGATAAAAAGGATTTTGATAAACTTGTTTATCTAAAAATAGAATTCCCTTATGTGCCCATTCGCTATTATTATTTATGCCTACGTCTACTCTTTGGAGAGATTGTTCTATTGGTTGATTGGAGGCATTTAGAAATCTTACAGTATTGTCATTAATTTCACCTCGAACACCACGAACATTCCAACGTCGTGTACGAATTTGTGAAAAATACTGTTCACCTTCAAAATCTAAAAAGGCGTTTTTTCCATTTTCAAATTGCATAAAAGCCCAGTCTCTGTCTTCCTGAATAATGGTTCCACTTTCATCAAAACCATTTCGACCATTGGTAGCAGTTACTTCTGACCAGAATTTTTTTCCCTGAATGATACAATTTTCGTATTTAATACCGAGAAATTTTCGGAATATGCTAACTGCATGATATCCGTGAAGTGCAGATAACATAACGCTGGAGGTTGTGCCTAAATAACCCTGCTTGATAATATCTAATATACTTGCGTAATAAGGCTGGAGGAAATATTGTTCTACGATTTGTACACGACCATTATATTTTTGGGACAATGTCCATAATTCATTTAATTCTGCGACATTTTTTCCAGGAGGTGTTTCGCAGAGTACAGGAATTCCTTTTTCCATTAATTGTACGAGATAATCCTTTGCAATTTCCCGTGGAACGCAGAGGACTGCAAAATCTGGCTTTTGAGAAAGTGCTTCGTCTAAATCAACGGTAGTAAAAATATGTTCCTTTGATGCAACTTCTTTTGCACGAGCCTCTGTACGTAATACACCGGCACATATTGAAAACTGTTCTGGTAAAAGTTTTGCAATCCGGTAATAAAAATCAGCTCTCCAACCATATCCAATAACCACATAATTTGCTTTCATCTGTTTTCACCTTATCCTTTCACAGCACCGGCTGTCATACCGGCAATAATATGTTTTTGAAGAATTATAAAAAAGATTAACATTGGCAATACGACCAGCATCAATGCAGCAAACACATATTGCCAGTCTCTGTTGTAGCGTCCAAAAAAGCTGTAAATTACCATGGAGATAGTTGATTTTTTTGCAGATCCCAAATGGAATAACGGAATCATAAAATTGTTCCATACATCAATAGCGGTAATTACAACGTTAGTTACCATGATTGGCTTTAAAATTGGAAATAATATCTTAATAGTCATTTGCCAAAAATTACAACCGTCCATTATGGATGCTTCATCAATCTCTCGTGGTACTCCCTTTACAAAGCTACAGAATGTCATAACAGTAAAAGGAATCCGTAATGAAATAAAGATACAGATTACAGAGAAAAAAGTACCATATATATGTAAATATTGCAACAAAAAGAAAATAGATGCAATCTGTAAGGTCAATGTAAGACCAAAGATAAAATAATAATAAATTCCCTGCGATAATTTGTCATTTCGTCTGGAAATGACAATGCCGGCTATTGCTCCCAAAAAAACGGAAATCACCGTTACGGGAATAGTAATAATAATACTGTTAAGATATCCCAGCCATATTTTTCCAGATTCCAATACATGAGTATAGTTGGAGAAAAGCCATTTTGATGGCAAGGCAAGGTCAAATCTTGCTGCTTCTGCCTGGGTTTTGAATGTATACTTTATACATTCAAGAAATGTTATACTGTAGGCATTAGTTTTTTGCAGGAGGTGTAACATGAAGCTGGAGAGAGACAACATTCCGCTGGATAAAAATTTTCCTTTTCAGATTGCAGAGGCGAGGTTGACACCGGAGAACAGCAGGCCGGGGACCTGGCATTGGCACAGTTATTTTGAGATTACCTGTGTGCTGGAGGAATGACCTCCGGTGCAGTGAAAGAATAAAAAAGAATAGAATATCTGTAAATCTGTGGTAGAATAATACTGTAGTCTGAAGGTAATCTGTACCTTTGGCTGCAGTATTATTTTTGTTACATTTTAGGAGGGTTTTATATTATGGAAAGACATGCGTTTGCCATGAAAGTGAAGGATGGTCAGATGAATACATATCGCCGGAAGCTTGGGGAAATCTGGCCGGAGCTTACCGGTTTTCTGGACAGAAACCAGATTAAAAATTTCAGTATCTGGAATGCAGACCAGCTGATCTTTGGGTATTATGAGAAAGCAGACGGTGCTGTGCTCAATGCAGAAGAGAAGTCAGTAAAGGACAGACTGACAGGGGAAATCCAGGATACTTTTCAGTGGATTTCTACTCCGGGAGAGGATATGCGTCTGATGTATCATAACTTTGGAGTTGTCAGGGAAAACAAGGAGCTGATCCGCCACAGGATGTTTATGACAAAGCTGAAGGATGGCTGCGAAGAAGAATATAAGGCGAGACATGACGGACTGATCGCACAGAGAGGGGATACTGTGGATCCGGGTCCGGACAGCAATTTCAGTATCTGGAGTGCAGGTGGATATATCTTTGGATATGATGAAATTGACACGACTATGGAGCGAGATGAGACACCGGAGGAGCATGAGGCAACTGTAGCCTGGGAAACCAGACAGCTGGGGATCATGGACTGGATCACCAATGATGTAGACTGGATGACAGGAGAATGCCATCCTGCAAGCAGAAGGCTGGCATGGCACAATTAATAGTTTGTTCTCACAGACTTGCTTTATCACTTTAAATCGTGTATAATCTGAATTACGAATAAAATGCGGAAAGGAATACAGATTATGTCAAAACATATTACAGGACACACAGGATTATTATGTTTACTTGGAAGCCCGGTTGCGCACAGTGTTTCTCCGGAAATGCACAATGAGGCATGCGACCAGCTGGGACTTGATTATACATATCTTGCATTTGACGTGCCGGAGGAAAAAATGCCGGAGGCAGTCCAGGGACTGAGGACTATGGGTGTCAGAGGCTGGAATATTACCATGCCGGGCAAGAATATTATGTGTAAGCTGGCAGATAAGGTTTCTCCTGCATCAGAGATTTCCGGAGCATGTAATACTATTGTAAATGATAATGGTGTATTGACTGCATACACTACAGACGGTGTAGGATTTATGCGGGCAGTTGCTGAGAATGGTGTGGATATTATCGGCAAGAAAATGACACTTCTGGGAGCCGGCGGTGCTGCCACTGCCATTTTGGTACAGGCTGCACTGGATGGAGTTGCAGAGATTAATGTATTTAATGTGAGGGATGGATTTTTCTCAAGAGCAGAGGAGATCGTTGCCAAATTAAATGAGCGTACAAAATGTAAAGTAACACTTCACGATTATGAAGATCCGGAGGTTCTCCGTGCGTCTATCGCAGACAGCGCAATCCTGGTAAACGGTACTTCCGTGGGAATGGCACCGAACACAGACAGGACTATCATTACAGACACTTCCATGTTCCACAAGGATCTCTTTGTATTTGATGTAATCTATAATCCTAAAGAAACCAGATTACTCCGTGAAGCAAAAGAGGCAGGCTGCAGAACCGGCAATGGTATGTATATGCTTCTGTATCAGGGAGCTGCTTCCTTTAAGCTTTGGACCGGAGAGGATATGCCGGTAGAAATTATAAAGGAAAAGTATTTTTCTTAAGGCTATGAGAATAGATAAAAAGCGTCCATGAGGGCGCTTTTTATATGATACCGGTGAAAGGGGAGCCAGTGCCATAATATGTCACAGATTAAACACAATTTTCCCACACATTCAACACAAATCATCCCTATACTTAGAACCATCAAAAGGAAACAGAGAGTTGCAGTGAACAGACACTGAAACGGGTAATTGAGAATCAGGAGGGACTTAACCATGATGAATAAGGATAAAAATAATGATAAAATCAGAAAAATTGTAAAGAAAGGTCTGACACTTAGCCTGTGTGCAGTTCTTGCAGGTGGTGTGGCAGCAGGAAGCTTTGAGGGATTCAGCGCACTGACAGGGGAGACTACCGTGCAGGCAGCAGATAAAAATGACGCTAAGCTTACTTATGCAAAATCAGAAAAGAAAGCAGATAAGGATGATGCAAAAGAGGATGACAGCAAATCAGATTCCAAGAAGAGTGATACAGCAAAGGGAAGTCTGGATGTATCTGACATTGCAGCAGAAGCACTTCCTTCCATTGTATCTATTACAACAAAATCTGTTCAGGAGGTTCAGACCTATTATGGAATGTACGGAATGTACGGATATGCCCCACAGCAGGAACAGGAGGTAGAGGGCAGTGGTTCCGGTATTATTGTAGGTAAAAATGACGATGAATATCTGATTGCTACTAACTATCATGTAGTAGAGGGAGCAGATACATTATCTGTAGCCTTTGCAGACGGAACTGCAGCAGAAGCTACTGTAAAGGGCTTTGATGAGGAAAAAGACCTGGCAGTTGTAGCTGTATCCGTTGATGATATTGACTCTGACACAAAGGATGCAATTTCTGTTGCCAAGATCGGCAGCTCTGATGATCTGAAGGTTGGAGAACAGGTAATTGCCATCGGTAATGCATTAGGATACGGACAGTCTGTTACTACCGGTATTGTAAGTGCAAAGAACCGCAGAATGGATTCTGATAACAATACAGTTACAGACGGCAGCACAGATGATTCAAGTACAGACGGAGTAAACCTGATCCAGACAGATGCGGCTATCAACCCTGGTAACAGTGGTGGTGCACTTTTGAATATGGATGGGGAAGTTGTAGGTATCAACTCTGCAAAGCTTGCATCCACAGAGGTTGAAGGTATGGGATATGCCATTGCTATCTCTGATGTAACAGATATCCTTGAGAATCTGATGAATGAGACAGCCAGAAATAAACTGGATGATGAAGACCATGGTGTACTTGGCATCAAAGGACAGACGGTAGATTCTCAGGCTGTACAATTATATGATATTCCGTCTGGCGTTTATGTATACCAGGTTATGGATGGAAGTGCAGCTGAGAAGGCTGGCCTGAAGGAAAAATCTGTAATCACTAAATTTGAGGGAAAAACAGTCAGCAGCATTGAACAGTTGATTTCTTATCTGGCTTACTATGAACCAGGCGAGGAGGTTGAACTTACCGTGCAGGTTCCTGGAGGTTCCGGATATGAGGAAAATACTGTGAAAGTAACCCTGGATAAGAATACCACTGATGAAGACAGTGATAATAAGGACGGAAAGAAGAACGGCAAGGATGCAGAGGATGAAGAATCCATAGAAGATGCATTTGGTGGTTCCGGGGATGAAGACTCTGAAGACCAGGAAGAGGAAGGCTCTGAGGAGGATGAAAATCCATTTATCAAATATTTTACGGAGCAGGGACTTTTCAGATAAAATATAATTGTTCAGGACATGTAAGGCTGTGAGTGCAGACCTGTAGAAATAGTATTTTGAGCAAAAACATAGAAGAGGCATTTGTATGTAGGATATGTATATACGGATGTCTCTTTGTTGATTTTTTAACATGTTTTTTGCATATTTTTGGAAGCTCGGTACTTGTGAAGGAATATATGGTGTGATAAAATAAGACAACTGATAAAATAACAAAGATGTTTAAAGGATATTATAACAAATGTATAACCCGAAATGGGTTAATAAGTATTAAGGAGAAAGTCAAATGACAGTCAAAGAGTGTTATGAACAGATGGGGGCAGATTACGAAGATGTACTGGGCAGATTGAGAAATGAAGCACTGATCAGGAAGTTTGCAAAGAAGTTTCTGGAAGATGGAAGCTTTCAGATGCTGAAGGATGGCCTGGCAAAGAAGGACGGAGAAATGGCTTTCCGTGCAGCCCATACTCTGAAGGGGGTATGTCAGAATCTGGGATTTGATAATTTATATGAGCCAAGCTTTGATATTACAGAGAAGCTTAGAGGCAGGGATACAGAGGGCTGTGAGGAGCTTTTTGCAAAAGTAGAAGAGCAGTACAATAAGACTGCAGAAGCAATCCGCATGCTGGAGGACTGATTCACAGATGATGGAAAGTAAGGGTGCAATTTTTGATGTAGATGGTACACTTCTGGATTCCATGCCGGTATGGCATAATATCGGTGAGCTTTATCTGGAAAGTCTGGGGATTACCTGTGAAAAGGATCTGGGTGATAAAATATATGCCATGAGCCTGGAGCAGGGTGCTTCTTATCTGCGCAAAGAATATCATCTGGAGAAGTCAGAGTCTGAGATTATTCATGAGGTGTTGAAAATCGTAGATGATTTTTACAGATTGGAAGCGCCGTTGAAGCCAGGAGTAAGGAAGGTTCTGGATTGGTTCAGAAATCATGGTATCCCAATGGCAGTTGCTACATCTGGAAACAGAGCACTTGCGCTGGCAGCTCTGGAGAGAACAGGGGCTGCAGAGTATTTTCAGACAGTGCTTACATGTTCGGAGATTGGTGCAGGAAAGGATAAGCCTGAGATTTATCTGCAGGCAGCACAGGCTATTGGGTGTAAACCGGAGGAGACGCTGGTATTTGAGGATGCATTTCATGCGGCCTGTACAGCACGTGAAGCTGGTTTTCCTGTGATCGGAGTGTATGATGAAAGCAACCGGCGATTTGTTCATCAGATGCAGGAGCAGTGTATCTGTTACTGTGACCAGATGGAGGAATGCATAGAATTTTTAAATGCAGACGGTATTTACAGAGAATAAAATCTGTAAATGCCGTTTTTTCCTGCTGTCCGTATGTTACTGTTCACTCCGTTCACAGTAACGTTCGTATATATTCTGTCCACAGCAATAACAGGAAGACTAGGATTTTTTGCTGAATTATAGTAAAATAGGAAGTAAACAGTATGCGGAAAGGTATTGAGGAAAATGGAAGAAGAAAAAGAACAGAAGGTAAAAGAAAAGCTGTCATACTATGGTCAGGAGATAAAACGGGATGTGGGGAATCTGGTAAAATGGCTGTTCCTGGCGGTAGTGGTTGGCTGTGTCACAGGGGCAGCAAGTACATTATTCTCCTTTGCTTTGAAAGGGGTAACTGCCTACAGGAAAGCAAATGAATGGATTTTCTTTTTGCTTCCGGTGATGGGTCTGATCATTGTATTCTTGTATGAGAAAATTGGTAAGGAGGACGGAGGAACCAACCAGGTGCTGTCTACAGTCCGGTCTCAGGATGATGTGCCTCTTTTATCAGCACCTTTGATTTTTATATCTACAGCGCTGACACATCTGGCAGGCGGTTCCGCAGGAAGAGAGGGAGCTGCGATCCAGCTGGGAGGAAGTATTGCCAATCAGCTGGGACGGTGGATCCATCTGGATGAGGAAGATCGCCATGTGATCGTTATGTGTGGTATGAGTGCGGCTTTCTCTGCATTATTTGGTACACCTATGGCTGCAGCTGTGTTTGCACTGGAGGTAGTCAGTGTGGGTGTTATGTATTATACAGCTCTTATGCCCTGTATGATTGCTTCTCTGATTGCCTCTCAGTTTGCAGCGGGCATGGGTGTTACACCGGAATCCTTTCATGTGGTGGATATTCCGGCCTTGTCTTTGGAAACAGGACTGAAAATGGTGATAGTAGCTGTGGGATGTGCGGTTGTAAGCATTATATTCTGTATGGTGCTGAATGCTGTGGCAGGTCTGTATGCAAAATGGCTGAAAAATCCATACATCCGTGTAGTTGTGGGAGCGTGTCTGATGATTGCAGTTACTCTGCTTCTGAGAACAGATGAATATATGGGTTCCGGTGCAGAGCTGATCGCTAAGGCAGTAGAGACCGGACAGACAAATACATTTGCATTTTTGTGGAAAATCATTCTTACAGCGTTGACCATGCGTGCAGGTTTCCGGGGAGGGGAGATTGTTCCCTCTTTCTGTGTGGGGGCTACTTTTGGATGTGTGATGGGAAACCTGCTGGGACTTTCTCCCTCAATCTGTGCAGCCTGTGGTATGGCAGCAGTATTCTGTGGGGTAACAAACTGTCCGATTACTTCTATATTGATTGCTTTTGAGATGTTTGGTTTCCGTGGAGTGTCCTTTTACTTGATTGCGGTGTCCATAAGCTATGCTGCTTCCGGATATTATGGACTGTACAAGAATCAGACCATTGTGTACTCAAAATATAAAGCAAAATATGTGAACAGGCACACAAGGTTCTGATCATGTAGTGAAGAGAAAGCTTTGATTTTATTTGTAGGAATTGACTAGGAGGAATTTACTTGGAAAAGTACAAGGAAAATATACAGGCCGAAAATCCTCTGGGCACAGCGCCAGTAGGCGGTCTGATCAGAAAATTTGCCATTCCGGCGATTATCAGTATGCTGGTTAGTGCAATGTATAATATTGTGGATCAGATTTTTATCGGACAGGGAGTCGGAATGCTGGGAAACGCAGCTACCAATGTGGCATTTCCGGTGACTACCATTGCCACAGCCATGGCACTGCTCCTGGGTATCGGCGGAGCTTCCAATTATAATCTGGAAATGGGGGCAGGACGGGAAAAAAAGGCCAGTGGTATTGCCGGGACTGCTCTTTCTTCTCTGGCGATCAGTGGTGCAGTTCTATGTGTGATTGTAGTGCTGTTTCTGAAGCCCCTTCTTACATTGTTCGGTGCAACGAAGGATGTTATGCCTTATGCTGTGGATTATACAGGAATCACAGCATTGGGGCTTCCGTTCTATATTTTATCTGTGGGAGGAAATCATGTTGTCAGGGCAGACAGAAGTCCCACATATTCTATGGCCTGCGTAACAGCAGGTGCAGTGATCAATACCATCCTGGATCCTCTGTTTATCTTTGGATTTGGATGGGGAATTAAGGGAGCTGCCTGGGCTACAGTGATCGGCCAGGTTGTATCCGGAATTCTGGTTGTAGTGTACTTCTGGAAATTCAGGAAAATGTATCTGGAAAAATCCATGTTGAAGCCACGGTTACATTATCTGAAAGCGATTACCGCCTTGGGTCTGGCATCCTGTATCAATCAGATTGCAATGGCTCTGGTGCAGATCGTTCTGAATAATATTCTGCGGTATTATGGGGCTGCTTCTATATATGGAAGTGATATTCCCATTGCCTGTGTTGGTGTTATTTCCAAGGTAAATCAGGTATTTATGGCCATCTGTATCGGAATTTCCCAGGGCTGTCAGCCAATCTGGGGATTTAACTATGGGGCAGAAAAATATTCCAGGGTGCGTCAGACCTATAGGTATTCTGTAACTGCCTGTACAGTTATTGCCACCGGCTTTTTCCTGTGTTTCCAGCTGTTTCCCCATCAGATCGTGGGAATCTTTGGCACAGGAAGTGATCTGTATTTCCAGTTTGCAGAGCGCTATCTGAAGATTTATATGTTTATGACTTTCGCAAACGGAATCCAGCCAATGTCATCCGGATTTTTTACTTCTATAGGAAAAGCAAAGCTAGGTGTTGTTATGTCTCTTACCAGACAGGTGATCTTTCTCCTGCCGTTGATCGTGCTCTTCCCTCTGTTTATGGGAATTGACGGTGTTATGTATGCAGGACCGATCGCAGATGCAGCAGCATTTGCTCTGGCTATTATTTTTGCCAGAAGAGAGCTGATGAAGATGAAGTGAGCAGAAGTATAATAGATGTGATTATCTGACGGATTGTAATTATTTGCCAGACAGATAACAATAAAGGGGTTCCACGTGAAAATGTGAGAACCCCTTTAAAAATACATAATTTTGAAATTTACTTAGCTTCTTCCTCGGCAGCTTCTTCCTCTTCAGCTTCCAGAGCCGGATCTACGTGAACTGCGGATACGGATACGACTGCGGCATCAAGATCTGTCTTCAGGTCTACATCCTTGTCCTGAGCGATAGCAAGATCTCTGACCTTGATCACATCACCGATCTTCATATCACCAACATCAACCATAACCTTGTCAACCAGTGCAGATGGCAGAGCCTTGAAAGAAATCTCTTCCAGATGCTGCTGTAATACACCAGCAATCAGTTTATCATGGTTTACAAGTACGACCTCAGCTACGGAATGAACTTTCTCGTTGCTTACCAGTGCCTGGAAATCTATTTCATCCACCTGTCCCTTTAACGGATTGAACTGAACCTCCTTGATCAGTACATCATAAGACTGACCATCCACATCCAGCATAATCTGACTGCCCTTGTTGCTAGTCTTGAGAAGCTTTTCTACGTTAGATCTTTCAATCTTAACAGGAAGAGAACCCTCAATCTCCCTGCCAAATACATTACCTGTAACGTATCCTTCTCTTCTTAATCTCTTGGCCTTTGTGTCCATTGTTCTTGTTTCAGCTTTTAAAGTATTCATTTGACTTTTCCTCCATTTTACAGCTGAGGTGAC
>OLOM01002359.1_pt1 | contig 11590 bp, 9 predicted proteins | sample 1672531 | NCBI WGS metagenome assembly OLOM01 (sample SAMEA3136696, study PRJEB25190) | human gut metagenome | reverse complement strand
TGTATTTGCCGCCTGCGTACAGCTCGCAGAAGACGAGCTCCCAGTTGAAGCGCTTTTCGGTGGGATTCCAGTCGAGCGGGCAGCCGCGGCCGTTGTCTTCGACCTGAATGGAGCCGTCGGCAAAGGCGGTAAGCGTGATGAGGTCGCCATAGCCTTGGCGGGCTTCGTCAACCGAGTTGGACAGAATCTCGAAGGCGGCATGAGCGCAGCCGTCCAGGCCATCGGAGCCGAAAATGACGGCGGGGCGCAAGCGTACGCGCTCCTCGTCTTTCAGCTGGCGAATGCTGTCGTTGCCGTAATTGGCCGTGGTGTTTGCCATTCTCGCTCTTTCGATGGTAGTGTTCCTTCGCGCGGCTCGCTGCCCTTTCGGGCGCCGACGTGCTTCCCGCCTGGGCCTCGCTGCTTCGCAAACGCGGCTTTGGTGGCGGGTTGCTGTTAGGCCAAGCATTGCTGGCCAGATTGTTCAAACGCTGACTTTACCACATGCCGCGTGCGTGCCGAGACGATGACACAGCAAAAACATCGGACGTATGTTCGATAAGTGCGAGGGTTTCGGCTACCAGGCGGTGCGTTGGTGAATTGGCGCTTTAATGAAAACGATATCGCGTTCGGCATCGTAGGTATAGACGAGATCGAAAGGATTCACCGCGAGCTTGCGTACGCCTGCGCCGAACTCGGAGCGAATCGATTCGGGCACCGCTTTCGAGCCAATATCACCGGCGGCTTCAATTGCGTCGAGGATGGCGAAGATTTTCTTTCAATATTTGCGGACGTCACGCCTGCGAGGTCGCTCGCGAATCGATTGGAATAGAGCAACTTAGTCATGCTGCGTGCGTTTCCGCTCGACTGCGGCAAGGAGGTCGGCTCTCGATGAATGGAAGCGCCCTTGCGCGAAATCCTCCCGTGATTCCCTCAACGCTTCGGCCATGCGTGCTTCGTAGAGCGCGTTTTTCATCGAGCCGTATGGAGTGCATCAATACAACAGGGGCCCAGGTTGACTGGACCCCTGCATGGCGCGTGGGAGGGATTGCGCCTGGGAGAAGATTATTTCTTTGCCGCGTCGGCCGCTGCCGTGTTCACGTCGACTTCGACGTCGTTTCTTTTCAACTCGGGGTATGCACGGGAAAGCGTTTTTCATGCATTTCGGTCATGTTGACGCTTCATGGTCGCTATTTCGTTTTGACCTTTTTCCTCTTTGGGTTCAAAACGATTTCAACAATTGAGGAAACGAACGAAATTCCGCCGCAGGAGATAAACCACGCTGCGGTCGTGTGGCAGGCCATTCCGTCGCTCTTGCACACTCCGAGCGCGCCGGGTAATTGCATAACAATGAAGGCCAATGCAAGGGAGATTACCGCCACCGCGAAGAACATGTCCTTTTTTGCAAAAGAAAGCGCTGAACATATCGCGATGAGCGTCGCCAGTATAATACCCGCTTTCGCTGCGTAGGCACATTTCATGGGGACCATATTGCCATTGGTGAGTTCAAGCGCCCCACTGCAAGGCGGTGCCCATATCGATGCCGCGCCAATCGCGAGAATGGCGCACACCAGACAGATCGTAGAGCAAATAGGAACAAGTTTCGTTTTCATGGTTGCCTCATTTCATCTGCGAGATTCTTTAATCCTCAACCTCTAAGAACCGCAATGTCTTTTGGGTTTGAAAGCCCGCTCACGCGGGATATTGTTTTGAGGCTTTCGACGTCAACGGCAAGCAGCTCCCCCGTTTCAGCATTTGCTACGTAAAGGGTCAAATCGTCGTTTGACAGACAGATTGCGCCGATGCCGATTTCTAGTTGGGCTCGGCGAAGCTCTTGCCATGAGACGGTATCGATTTCGACGAGAGTGCCTTCGTCTCGAGCGATGGCAAATGCCTTATTCCCAGTACTGTTCATGCAAACGTCGACAACCCCCTCCCCGATGGGGATGGTTGCAAATCGCGTACCGGTTTTGCGGTCAATGACATACAGGTCAAAAACCCGCTCCTCGCTTTCACCGCCTACGCCAGCAAGAAGAATGCTGCTCTCGTCTTTTGACAGCAACATCGTACGCGGGCCTACTACGCCATCGAATGGCTCAATCTCTTCGCCTGAGGATAAATCGATGCGTGCGATGTCATATGTTCCGTAATTCGCGCAGTAGAGTATTCCGTCGCTCGATTTTGCCATGCATACGGGACGGCGCCCGGCGCCCGGTGTGGTTCGGCAACATGCGGGAGGGTCGGTTCGGCCCATGAATCCGACATCGGAAAGCGGAATGGAGGAAGTCATCGATCCCAATTTCGTGTCGATTATCTGAATTGCCGAACTGAAGTAATCGCAGGCGTACAGAATTTGCGAGTCCTCGTCTATGACGAGCCCCAAAGGTTGCTGACCGGCGGCAATAGGGGTATTGAGTCCCGTATCTATGCTGAAAGCCTGCAATTTTCCTCCACTCGAATTGCCTACATAGAGCACTGAGCCGCCCTCGACGGCCATCATTGGATTTTGCCCAGCGGGATATCGGGTGGCTATTGTTTGGTTTTCGAAATCCACGGCAGCAAGGGTGTTTCCTGCATATTCGGTAACGTACACATACTTGCGGTTCATCGGCGTTGACGTGGAAGACGATGGGGATTGCTGTTCTTTTTGTTCAGAAGCATCGCGCGCGCTCCTCGAATCGGGCTCATCGGTCTGCTGAGAAGATTTCGAACAACCAAGCATGAGGAGCGAGGTGGATGCGATAGACGCGGCGGAGATTTTGACGAATCTACGTCGGGTTATTAATTGAACGTATTTTTTGCGCGTTGCCATGCTATCGCCTCCTTAGAAGAACTCCTGAATCGAGTTCGTATTCGACGTCGCATTTTGTTGCGAACGGTTCGTCATGGGTTACGGCGATGACAGCATGGCCCTTGTTGTGCGCGAAAGATTCGAGCTTCTCGAAAACGATGGACGACCAGTGCGAATCAAGGTCGTTCGTCGGCTCGTCGGCGAGGATGACGCTATGCCCCCCAAAAAGAGCGCGGGCAATAACGAGTCGGCGCTTCTGGCCAACGGAGAGTTCGCACGGGAGGTGGTCGGCGCGGTCAAGGAGACCGAACTCCTCAAGGGCAATGTCGACGGATGACGGGCTGAAGTTAGGTTGCATTTTAGCTGCGAATAGTAAGTTCTCTCGCGCCGTAAGCGCTTGGAACAAGAATGGGTCTTGAGTGATGAAGCCAATGCCGCAGCGATGGATACTGTCGAGTTCGTTTGCAGGAAGCGATGTGATCTGCTTTCCCATGAAGTCGACCGTACCGCTATCGGGCTCGGCTGTTCCTCCCAGGATTGCGAGCAACGTTGATTTCCCCTTGCCCGACATGCCAGTTATGGCGCAAATTTCATTTTCGTGGAAATCTGCGCTCAGATGGTCAAGCACAATCAGAGGCGGTTCCGATGCAAACGACTTTACGAGGTTTCGACATGAGAGAATCGCGGTCATCGTAGGCCCCCTTTCGTCAAAATGCTATGCGTGTTGCTTCGCGTCTGTTTAATGAGCGGCCCAACGAATGACAACGCTCCCAATACAATGCCGAAAGCGGTGCCTGTCAGAATGGCGGTTGCATATACGCTCGCACTGGTAATTGCATGGGGAAGTTGAAGGGCGTCGTGTATATAGTTGGTGGCAAATCCCGAAAACGCACATGCAGCTACGCATGCGAGGGCGGTTCCGATTAAGAGCATGATGAAGGCTTCTAAAGCAACCGAACCCATCGATCTCGCGCTGCTAAGGCCCAGTAGCCGCATGAGGCCTATTTCGGTTGCGCGATTTTCCACAAGCGCGCCAAATCGGCCGATAAGCGCCACGGCAGATACCGCCGCTATAAGAATCACCATGAAAAGCGCGATAGTAGAAAGAACTGCGAGTTGGTTCGAGGCGCCAGAAATCAGCTTCGAGGTTGTGACTGCGGTGACTCCGGGGCATTGCTCCACAATGCTGTTTGCCACGCTCGACGCGTCAGCCTCGTCGGAGACTTTTACCATGATGCAAGATATCGAGTCGTAGGCGTCGGCGTGTTCCCAAATGGACTTCAAGTATGGGCTCTGTGTTGCAATGTTGCGCGCGGAGTCGATACTCATGAAAATCGTGTCATCGATACTTGTTCCCGTTGCGTCGAGTGTGCCCGTGATTTGGAATGTTGTGCCAAGAATCGAAGCTTGTCCGCCTTCGACCTGGGGCGCTGAAGCGCCGAGCACGATTCCGTTTGTTCCTATGGCGTCAATTGATCCGCTTTTCATCCACGGCGAGATAACGAAATCGCTCTCGGGGTCGATTCCGACGACGCGCGTAACACCGATAACCGAGCAGCAGCTTTGGTCGACCGTTTGTGTGAAAAACTGAGGCGTTGCCTTTGCCACGCCATCTATCGATTTGATTTGATCGATAACGCCTGGCGAAAAATATACATTTATCGGTTGTGCAGCGAACAGGACGCTCTCGACATCACTCGAGACGCCTGAGGGAAGTACCATTACATCCGCCCCAAGCCTCTGCCGTGACAAGTCGGCGCCCTGATTCAGGGCATTAAGAACGACAGAAGATGACACTACAGAAAAAACCGCGACGAAGATAACAGCGATCGTTATGGCGGAAGACCCTAGACGTCGAGATATGTTTTTCCATGCAAGTGACAGCATTTTCTACCTCCGAATTCAAAAAAAGCGCGAAGGTCCGGGGAGGGAAGGACCTTCGCGCTGGGCCATGCTGAGCAGTACGCTCAGCATGGCGGAATAAAGCAATTAGTAGTTTTCGCCGCCGCGATCGACCGTTTCGGTCCATCCATCGATGTTGGCAAACATGTCGAGCTCGGCGTCCTTGTCCATAACCACGCCATAATTCGGCTTGGTCTCGACAGTGTCTTTAATGGACTTTGCGTCGGTTTCCTGGGACAACAGTGACTCGAAATCATCTGCATATGCGATGTTCAAGCTTGGGCATACGATCGTGCATACGGGGTTTTCGCCGCGCTTCTGGCGGTCAATGCAGCCGTCACATTTGTATGTCTTAGACTCTTCTTCGTTATATGCAGGCGCATGGAACGGGCATTTTTGAACGCAGGTTTGGCAGCCGATGCATTTTTCGTGATCCTGAACAACCAGGCCGGTCTTCTCGTCTTTTGTGTAAGCGCCAACCGGGCAATTCGTCACGCATGCAGGCTCATCGCAATGGTTGCAGCTCATCGAAACGTACGCCATACCGGTTGCGGTATCGATGATGCGCACGCGACGCAGATACACTCCAGCGGGAAGCATTTTTTCGTTTGCGCATCCGATTTGGCACGTTTTGCAGCCGTAGCAATTGCTGCTGTTTACGGAAAATCCAGCCATGGCTTATGCCCCCTTCTTAACGTCGATCATCGTAGAGTTGCAGCAATGCACGCTGCCGAGCGTGGGATAGGCGTTATTTGTCAGGTTCGACGAACTGGTGGCCCAGGCGTCATCCCAACCGTTCTCGAGTACAACTACGCCTTTCTTCAAATGGGTTGTCACATATGCCACGCCGTAGTGTTCGCCGCGGTCATTGAACGCCGTGACAGCATCACCGGTTGCGATTCCGCGTTCGGCGGCATCTTCGGCATTAATGGTAATCGTGGGTTTATGTCCATCCATGCACAGCATGGTTTCGAGATTCTTGAACGTGGTATGGACCTGGTTGCGGGTTTTGCGCTGCACTGAGGCGAGCGGGTATTTGCCGCCGTTCAAGATGCTTTCCTGCGGCCTGTGATGGCATGCGATACCTTCGTAGCCGGCATCAACCCACGTTTTGTTGAAGAATTGAGCCTTCTTGGTCTTGGTGAGGAACTCGCCGTCTTTGTAAGCGATGAAGTCGGGATTGAGCTCGGTAAGAGCGTCGATGCCCTTGCGTTCCTTCAGATCTTCGAGCGTAATTCCGGCAGGTTCGATGACGCGTTTGATATAGACGTCGGGGTCCTCGTTGAAGTATTTATCCAGCCCGAAGCGTTCTGCAACCATGCGAGTAATTTCCAAGTCGCTCTTCGCCCGGAGGAGTAACTTTCGCTTCAGAAATCTGAATGATCGTGGAGCGAACAGAATGAGTGACGTTGGGGGTTTCAAACAAAGCGGTAACAGGAAGCACAAGGTCAGACCACATGCAGGTGGAATTGAAGAACATGTCGACCTTTACTACAAACGGAATATTGGCCAGGCCCTTCTTCCAGTTATCGTTTGAATTCGGCAGCTGAGCAACGGGGTTGCCGCACGTAATCCATGCGAAGTTGATCTTGCCGGCGGTTTCGTCGACAACATAATCACCGAACTTGTAGGTAGGGATTTTCTTCTCATTGGGTTTGGCGTCGGGGTTTTCTTCGAATGCCGAACCAGACTCCACGAGTGAGGCAGAGCCGGTCGCGTCGTATACGCCGTCGCCCTCGTGGCCCACATGACCGCAGATGAGCGCCATATAGCACTGAATCGCCGTTGCAAACGATCCGTTCTCGGTGCGCTGGTAGCCGCCCATGTTTTGAATGATCATGCCGTGCTTCGCTTTGGCGTAGTTGCGAGCGATGCGTGCATAGTCATCGAAGTCAACATCGGTTTCGGCCTTGACGGCGTCGGCGTCCCATTTGGCAGCTTCCGCTTTCACAAGGTCAAATTCGGTGACGTACTTGTCGGCGAAATCGGTGCCTTCGGTTGTGAGCAGCGGATCGACGCCGCTTGCGTCGTGCGCGACGATTTGATTTGTTTTGGAATCGATTACCTGGTAGGAGGTTTCATCGTCGGCCTTAGCCAAGAACGAGGCACCCGTTGCTTTGTCGATGAGGCAAGGCGCCGTGGTGTGAGCCTTCAGGAAATCGTCTTTCTGCAGGCCTTCGTCGAGAATGACCTTAATCATGCCCAGCGACAGCGCGCTATCGGAGCCGGGCCAGGGCTGAATCCACTCTTGCGATTTGTCGGCGGTTTCAGAGTAATACGGGTCAATGGTGCACAGCGTGCCGCCGTTGTCCATCATTTCCTGGAAACGGCCGAAATAGCCCGTCATGGAGTTAACCGGGTTGTTGCCCCAGGCGATGATGTAATCGGATTTTGCGATTTGATGGCGAACGAGCTGGTCGCGTTTGCCGAATACAGGCGTCAAGCCACAGTCAATGCCAGCGCAGCACTCATTGCCCGCCGTCGATGTGCCTCCGCCAAGCCAGCCGATGAAAGTGCTGAATGCATCGGTCAAAGATGAGAAGTTGCCCGTACCGCCCTGGTATAGCATTGTGTTGCTGCCGCCGTTGTCGAGGGCGTACTGGATTTTTTCTTGAATAAGGTCGATGGCCTGTCCCCATTCGATTTCTTTGTATTGGTCGATGCCTTTGCCCTTTTCGCCGACAAGCTTAAGGGGCTTGGTTAGGCGCTGATCGCTGTTGCACATTTCGACGCGTGCGAAACCGCGTGCGCAAGCAGGGCTTTCATTGACCTCTCCGCCCTCAACTTTTACGACCTTGCCGTCGCGCACGTACGCCTTCAACAGGTGATGCTGGCACTCGGGCGAGCAGCAGGCGTAACACGTGTCGCAATCTGCGAACGGATCAGCGGCGGTATTGTCCTTCTCGTCTTCCTTTTTCTCGCCGCTCGACGAACATCCGGCTAGACTCGTCGCAGCGACAACGCCGGCCGCGGCAGCGGCAGTTCCTACAAACGCCCTGCGCGACAAGGCGGGCATGGCAGCGTTTGCTTGTTCTTTCATAGCGTCCCCCTTTTCCCTTTTAAGCTATAGAAAGATTCAGGAAGGCGAAGACGAGAATCCTTAGAAAAGACGAGCCCCTTGCGGTGTTTTAGCATCTTCAGAATTGCCAAGACGCTTTTGAAAACGAGCAAAGCCTTTCCCTATATTTCTCGTTTCCTTCCCCTTGATACACATTGTCGACATTAACCATGGCTTACTCAATTGCTGACACTGTAAAACTTCGTTAAGAAATAGTTCTAATTCTTAAGAAATTATTAACATGGAGGTCTGCGTGCTTTTTGCGCCGGTGGTGCAAAGTTTTCGGCGATACTGTATCTATCAGTCGCATTCAAATCGGGCTTGCGGTGTTATGTGCCCGATGCAAGGGGGATGTATGTCGACCGAACGCAATGCTGAATCATCAATAACAGGCGTTCCTGCAAAGGGGTCCGTAGAAACGTTTAGCCATCGAAGCTGGCGTTCGTTTCGCGAGCCTCGTAAGCCACGTCATCGCGGCTTACGCAGCAAGATGGCCATGTTCGTAGTGGCCCTGATTGCTGTGCTCATGGGCGCCGATGCGTTGTGGAATTACAGTCTCCAACGCACGCAGGCTGAAAACGAAGCTCGCGAAAAAGCTGAGGTACTTGCTTCCGAGATGCGCGCCATGTGGGACTTCATTGACATGAACCAAGATGTCATCAATCGAGACGAGAATGGCAATTTCCGCACGAAAACGCTCGTATGCGTGGTCGCCGCGAAATCGGTGAGCACATTATTCACGAGCAACACCGACTACATTATTCGTTTCACAGGGGAAGCCCCCAGGCAGAAAGCGAATGCGCCTGACGCTTTTGAGCAGGAGGCCTTTGATGCGTTTCGTTCCAATCCTGGCCTTGCTTCATATAGCGGCGTTCGAACCGACGAAGAAACGGGCCAGCGCGTGTTCCGCTATACCGAACCGCTGTATGTGACCGAATCGTGCTTTGAGTGCCACGGCGATCCGGCTGGAGAAATTGATCAGTATGGCTACCCGAAAGAGGGCATGAAGGTAGGCGACATCGGCGGCGCCATGTCCATTACCGAGCCTATGAGCATCTACGAAGAAGGTATTGCGACATCTGTAACGCAGCAGGCTCTCATGGTACTCATTATGGTTGCGGTTGCGGGTCTCGGCATTTTCCTTGCGGCGAATCGTTTGCTGCTGCGTCCCATCGAGAGCCTCTCGCGGGCGGCGCATGATATTGAAGCGGGAAATTTCGACTATAAGCTTGACACGACGCCGCGCGTCGGAGGCGAAGACGAGCTTTCCGAGTTTACGCGCGATTTCGATTCCATGGCGCGCCACCTTGAGCGTTTGTGCACCGACTTGAATAGCGAAGTGAAGAAACAAACCGAAGAAACGCGTGTGCTCAACGATATGCTCATGTACCAGCAGCATGAACTGAAAAAGGCACTTGATAAACTGCATGAGGAATCGGCCTATAAAAGCGAGTTTTTCGCCATCGTGAGTCATGAACTGCGCACGCCGCTCACGTCGATTCTCGCCTTCGCCCGTTTGCTGCTCGAGAATCCGAACCTCGACGTGAAAACGCACGAATCCATTGCCGATATCGAGGCAAATGGAACGCTGCTTCTTAATTTGGTGAACAACATTCTCACCATCTCGAAAGCCGAAGCCAACCGTAACGAGTTGCTCGTCGAGCCAGTAGACTTTGTCGACCTGCTTGGATTCATTAAAAAGACGCTCGACCCAATAGCCGCCAATAAGGATATTGCGCTTTCCGCGAAGGCCGATGCGAACGTGCCGATATTTATGGCTGACTGGGAAAAGCTGCGCCGCGTGATCGAAAACCTCGCCGATAACGCCATTAAGTACACCCATCGCGGTGGTCGCGTGGATGTTCGCGCGACGTTTATGGCGCCGCTCGACCCTCGCGCGTACGATAATGGGGTGTTTTCAGGGGACGAAGGAGAGCTTGCGTATGGCGATGGCAGCAACGTTATCGCGCGTTCTGATTCCAAGGTGGGATTGGACTCTGCGCGTCACGATTGGGAAGTCCCCCTCCCCTGTTCTTCTGCCCCGCATGGCACTATTTGCGTCACGGTCGCAGACGATGGAATGGGTATTGACGAAAGCGATATTTCCGATATTTTCGAGTTGTATAAACAAGCTGGTCAATCACCTAACCGTCGTTATCGTGGCACTGGTTTGGGCCTTGCCGTTGTGAAGGAGCTTACGGAGTTGCATGGCGGCGTGGCGACCGTCGAATCGCAACGAAAGGTCGGAAGCACGTTCTGTGTGCGCATCCCGTATGTTCCCTTGCCGGATGAGGAGGAAGATTTCGATGAAGATTCTGCTTGCTGATGATGAGGTGAGCATCCAGAAGCTTATAAGCGGATTGCTTGAGGATGAGGGCCATGAATGCGTCTGTGTCGAAGACGGCACCGATGCTCTTGAGGCATTCGAGAACGCATCGTTTGACCTTGTGATTCTCGACGTCATGATGCCGCGGATGGATGGGTTCGCTACGTGTCGCGAATTGCGCACTCGGGGCGTAACGGTTCCGGTGATTTTTCTTTCCGCAAAAGGCGATATCGTTGACAAGGGCATTGGGTTCGCCGCTGGTGGGGACGACTATATGACCAAGCCCTTCGACCCTCGTGAGCTGCTCATGCATATCGAGGCGCACCTGCGCCGCGCTCATATGGACGTTGCGCCTGCTAAGCCGGAGCCGAAAACGCTTATACTTGGCCGATTTGTTATAGATACCGCAAAACACCAGGTCACAAAAGAGGGAATCTCAATTAAGCTCACGCCGAAGGAATTTAAAATCTTGCTTGCGCTTGCCCGCATGCCCGATACCGTGCTTTCGAAAGAGCAGCTCATCGAAGACGCTTGGGGTGCCGAATTCGTCGGTGAAACGCAAAGCATTACGGTGTTCATAAAGAAACTTCGCAACAAAATTGAAGACGACCCGAGTGACCCTCGCATAATCGAAACGGTATGGGGAATCGGGTATCGCCTGGTCGAAGGTGCTTGCTAGCAACATACTTAGCTAGCAAGCTAGCAACCTGTTAAATGCTCGTAGCATTTAACAGGTTTACGATTGCGTGGGTCTTGGGGCGGAGTTTGAGCCTACGAAAAGAATGGGTGGCCGAAACAGAACTCCGATCACCCACTCGTGTTGGTTGCGACTACCGAGGGAAACGGCGCCACCCGACCTGCTAAACGCTACAAGCATTTAGCAGGTCGGGTATGAAATTGCCTGCTCTCCCCTAGCCCAGCTTTTCTTCCTCGACCTCGAGCTCGCCGACTTCTTCTTCGTCGGCGGGCTTGGTGAGGTTCGCGTTGCGCTCGGCGCGGGCGGCCTCTTCCTTTTCCTCGAGGTTCGTCTTCGCCACCGAAATCATGAGCTTGATGCGGTTGAGCTGGTTGACCTCAGACGCGCCCGGGTCGTAGTCGACGGCCACGATGTTGCTCTCGGGGTAGCGGCGGCGCAGCTCCTTGATCACAGCCTTGCCCACCACGTGGTTCGGCAGGCACGCGAACGGCTGCGTGCACACTACGTTTGGCGCGCCCGACACAATGAGCTCCACCATTTCGGCGGTGAGCAGCCAGCCCTCGCCCATCGAGTTGCACAGGCTCAAGATCTCGCTTGCGTATTCGGCCAGCTCATAGATGTTCGCCGGCGGGTTGAAGCGCGTCGATGCGGCGAGCGCGTCGTTGACCGGTTTGCGGAACTTCGCGATGGCCGACAGCCCGATTTTGCCACCAAGCGCGCCCTTTGCGGAACGACCCAGTGGGTCTTTCTGGAAAATGCCGCCCGCGATGCCGAACAGGAAAAACTCGATGAGACCAGGCACAACGGCCTCGCATCCCTCGCGCTCGATCACGTCGA
>OLOM01002356.1_pt1 | contig 11601 bp, 10 predicted proteins | sample 1672531 | NCBI WGS metagenome assembly OLOM01 (sample SAMEA3136696, study PRJEB25190) | human gut metagenome | reverse complement strand
AGAAAAAATCTAAAGTTCCTCCAAAGTCGAAACTTTAGATTTTAAGCCATTTCTGACGCACAGATCGTCAGAAATGATTTTTACTTGAGGTTGCACCTCAAACACCCTAAAATAAAGTCGACAAAACCATAAAGGTTTTGTCTGCAATCCCAAAAATGGTTAAATGCAGAAAACTATTATTGAAATTAATGGAAGAATGTGATAAAATATAAAGTAATTTTGATATTTTAAGATTATAAATTATAGTTGGGAGAGAGAAGATGAAAAAAATGTGGAAAGGTCTGCGTCGTTTCTTTAAGAGAAGTGATGAGAAATTTACAAATGTAAATTTGGAAGACGCAAACATATTCAAACGTATTCTTTTTATAGTGCTCAGCAATATAAAAACGATAGTCGTACTTATGTGTGTGTTTGTATTTATATCTCTTATCGTGACGTATACAGGCAGTTTTAACAAGAAAAGCGTAGTGTTGTCGCTTAACTATGAGGAAGCGTCAAAGGGGCAGAACCCTAACCTTACACGTTACAATGTCTATGAATTAAAGTCTGACAGAGTAATGGAAAGGGTAATCAGTAATGCCGGACTTCAGGACGTTTTGACACCGACTGAACTTTCGGAACATATTGATATTGCCGAAAACAGCAGCGGTAAGACGATAGATCCTAACGATTCAAGCACTTACTATATTTCAACAAGCTATACGGTTTCGTACAGAATGAACAGGGAGATTAAAAATATTTCTGTTGACGATATGATGATGCTTATTTGTAAATCGTATAACGATATGTTCCATGAGGAATATGTAGGTACAAAGTCTGTCCTAAAGTACGACCTTGGCGATATTGAGGGCAAGGAATATATCGAAATCGCAAAGCTGTTTACAAACAAATCGGATCAAATGCTTAGATATATTCAGCAAAGAATCGAAGAAAATGCTACATATCGTTCAGACATAACCGGTCAGAGCTTTCAGACTATAAAGAAAATGATTCAAAATGTTCAGAATTACAGTATTAAAAAATACAGTGCATTCGTACTTGAATCGGGACTTTCAAGAAACAAAGACCACTATATAAGAACATTGAATTATAAAAACGATATGCTGAATATAAACTACCAGAAATTTATGATTGATTACAATGTCAGAAAACAACAGGTACAGGACTATGATTCGGCAATGATTGGTACGGTTATGGTGCCGTCAATCAACGAAAAACAGGAATATTATATGTCGAGAACAAATACGGGTACCGACTACCTTACAAAAGAGGCTGATTACAGTCTTTCGCAAGGTAATGCGGTTGACCGTGACATTATCGACAACAACGATATAATCGCAAAAGTAAACGCGTCAACGGCTGATGAGGAAAGCTATAAAAAAGCCGATGAGCTTATCAAAACAGTTGATGAAGAATTAAAGAAAGTAGCAAATACTGCCGACACAACCGACAAGGAGTATATCAAGCATACAACAAAGGATTACTTGACGTTTACCGAATATACAGGCTCGGGTAACAAGATGTTTATTCTTGAAACGGTTATCGGAACTGCCGTAGTATTCTTTATTATACTTTGTGCTGTATATTACGTTATAGACGGATATATCAGACGAAAGGAGGACGGCAGATATGAATAAATTTAATTTGCTTAAATATCTTAGTAAATGGAAATATCTTATTTTTGCTGTCTGCGTACTCGGTGCATTGATTGTTTACAAGTATGCCATGTATAATCAGGAATATACAGCAAGTACGGTTATCAGTTATACCGGACAGAATGCCGCAGACGGAAAAACTCCGAGCGGTGACGATATAGACGTTACGGAAATTTATTCGGCGGCGGTAATAACCGACGTTTTGGAGGACCTTAACTTGAATATCGGTGCGGACGCAATCCGATCAAAATGTAAGGTTACGGAAATTATCCCTCCGGACGAAGAAGTTAAAAAACAGGCTCTTTTGGAAGCCGGTGAAGAATATACTTATTTCCCTACAGACTATGTTGTGTCGTTCTCTGTCGGCAGTGAGTACAGCCAAGATTTTGCAAGAACCGTGCTTGATTCGATAATCAAGAATTACTTCGCAACATACGGTGAAAAATATATCAACCAACAAACATTGCCTAATAATAACGTGCGCGGAACGGATGGTCAGTATGATTATATTGAACGTGTGGAAATCCTTGACGCGTGGGCACTTAATATTTCCGACTATCTTGCGGCTAAAAAGGAAACTCAGCCGAATTACAGAAGTGCGGAAACGGGATATTCATTCAGTGACTTGTATGAAATTTATAAGTCATATATAGATTACGATATTCCGCAGATTTATTCGCTTATATTGGAACAAGAGGTTACAGGTGATAAGGAAACTCTTATTAAGAAGTATCAGAGTGATATAAGTACATATGAACTTGATTTGCAGAATATGGAGGAGAAAATCAACGACTTAAATGACCTTATTACAAAGTACAGTGATAAGAATAAAGAGGGCGTTGAATATCACTACGGTACACAAAGTGACGAGGGCAATGACGCAAGTGACTACATCTTGAAGAATGTGTATGATGAATGGAATCAAGAGGACGGTCACGTTCAGAGTGAAACAACATATGATACTCTTATTAATGAGTACGTAGACATTGAAACAGAAAAGGAAAAACTTGAAGTTGACCTTGAGCATAAGAAAAAGTTGCTTGCCGTATTTACTGACGGCGCTCAATCGGATGATATGAGCAATAAGGACGAAATCGAACAGAGCCTTGACGAACTTTCACAAAAGCTTGGTGATATGTATTCAAGTGTTTCGACAACTGTTGATGAATACAACCAATATATCGGTGCATATAACGTTTCAACACTTTCAAGTATTTCGACAAGTGAGAAGATTAATGTAAGAATGTATATCGTTCTTGCGATTATCATATTCTTCTTCGGCGGTTGTATCGGTGCTATTATACTCGGCCGTTCAAAAGACTTCCTTGATTATATTATGTACACTGACCGTAAGACAGGACTTCCGAACAGAGCAATGTGTGATATTGAGATTGAAAAGTATGCAGCTGATAAGCTTAAAGACTCATTTGTATTCTTGCTTATTAAGCTTGATAACTTGAAGTATGTCAATGACAAGGGAGGACGTGAGGCAGGCGATGCACTTTTGAAAGTATTCGGTAAGGTGCTAAAGAGAGCCGCGTCAAGTTACGGATTTGTCGGATATAACGGAAGTGACCAGTTTATCGGTATGTTTGAAGAATGTACAGTTCAGCGTGCAGAAGACTTTAAGCAGTACCTTGAAGAACTTGTGCATTATCATAATGTACAGACGCCTAACGTTACAATGCAAGTAAGCGTAGCTGTTTCGGAAACAAATTCAGAGCAGATTTATGATATAAGAAAACTTATGGGTGCTACATTCCGTAAAGCTTCTGCTCAACAGCCAAGACGTGAGGCTGAAAATAAGTCGGAAGATAAAAAAGAAGAAAATAAAGATAACAAATAATCGGGGAGGATACGTTAATGGCAGAGAGTGAACAAACTCAAGTAATTCAGCCGAAAAAGAAAATGGGATTCGGCAAAAAGCTGATTATAATTTTAGCTGTTATAGTTGCATTTTTGGGCGTATGCTCGCTGATGATTGTTCATCAGAATAATCAACTTGAAAAGAAATTTTATCAGATAAAATCAAATAAAGTTGTAGATAATATCCGAATTGTGGCACTTGCCGATTTGCATTTAAAGGAATTTGGCAAGGACAACGAAAAACTTGTGGCTGAGGTTAAAAACCTCAGTCCGGATATTGTCGCAATAGTCGGTGATATGAATTTGGAAAGTCAGCCGGACAATTACAGCAGTGTAATATCGCTTTGTAAACAGCTTAATGAAATTGCACCAGTGTATTATTGTCTTGGTAATCACGAAATTGACGCAATGCTTTTCAAAAATTCCAATATATATAAGGATATTAAGGCGGAAGGTATTAAGATATTCAATAATGAAACCGAAACTGTCAATATCGGCGGAACTGCTATTGATATAATTGGTTTGACGCAAAATCCGACGGAGTTTGATGAATACGGAAAAGATTTCTTTGAAAAAGCAATGAGTGCGGACGATAATTTCAAACTTTTGTTGACGCATTATCCGGAATATTTCTTGGGTAAATTAAATGACTATGATATTGACCTTGCAATTACAGGTCACGCACACGGCGGTCAAGTCAGACTTCCGTTTATAGGTGGACTTTACGCGGCGGATCAAGGCTTGTTCCCTAAGCTTTGTGACGGATACCACGAAGACGGTAACAGTAAGTTCATCGTTGCACGCGGTTTGGGTAAATCGGGAATTGTTCCGAGAATTAATAATAAACCTGAAATCGTAATTGCAGATATAAGCTGGTATTAATGAAAGAAGTGGGGCGAATGAAAACAAAAGAGCTTAATAAAGGTGAAATCATTATAACATCACAAGATTTGCATAAACCGATATATGAATTTTTTAAAAGAATTCTTGATGTAATTTGTTCGGTTGTGGCTCTGATTGTTCTTTCCCCTGCTTTTCTGGTAACGGCATTGGCGGTAAGAAGTGACGGCGGACCTGCGTTTTATAAGCAGACAAGAGTGGGGAAGAATAATACTCATTTTGAGATGTATAAATTCCGCAGTATGTGTAAAAATGCAGAGAATCTGCAAGATGATTTGATGAAATATAATGAAATGGACGGTCCTGTATTTAAGATTAAGGGCGACCCGAGAATAACAAAGGTCGGTAAATTTATCAGAAAATACAGTATAGACGAACTTCCACAGCTTTTAAATATTGTTAAAGGCGATATGAGCATAGTAGGACCGCGTCCCCCGCTTGTAAGGGAGGTTGAACAGTATAATTCATATCAAATGCAAAGATTGCTTGTTACGCCCGGCTTGACGTGCTTTTGGCAGGCGTACGGCCGCAGTGATCTGTCTTTTGATGATTGGATGGATATGGATATGAAGTACATAAAACGTAGGAATATTTTCCTTGATATTAAACTTATCGTTAAAACTGTTTTTGCGGTTATTTTTAAACGCGGTGCATATTAAAGAGCGGTCTTTATGTGTGGTAATTTTGCGTTGTGGTATGTGATTTGTTTTCGTAGGGGCGACCAATGGTCGCCCTTTTTGGTACATTCAATAATCAGTGTACTTTTTTTTCGTAGGGGCAACGCCGATGATGTCCATTTTTCTCGAATTATTTCATATGACGGTCTTTTGGATAAAGCCACCACTCCGCCTTTCAGGCAGAGGCTTTTGAGGGGAACTGTCGAGAAAGTCGACTGAGGGGTGGCATAAAATTTTCAAATATCAGCAAAGGAATGTCGATTGCATCGTCAAATACAGAAATGTTTTGAAGATTACGCAAAAAAGAGGCGACCAACGGTCGCCCCACATTGCCGAAAAATTATTCTTCGCCTTCTTCGATAGCGTCTTTATGTGAAAGTGATATTTTACCTGTCTTTTTATCAACTTCCATAACCTTAACCTTTAGCCAATCGCCTTCCTTAACAACGTCCTCAACCTTTTCAACCCTGTGATTAGCAAGTTTTGAAATATGGCATAGACCGTCTTTACCCGGAAGAATTTCAACGAATGCACCGAACGGTTGAATTGTCTTAACAAGACCATTATAGATTTCGCCTACTTCAGGTTCTTTAACAATAGCTTCAATAGCGTCTTTTGCAGCCTTACCGCTTTCTTGGTCAACTGCGAAGATATGGATTGTACCGTCTTCTTCTATATCAATTTTAGCACCTGTTTCTGCAACAATCTTTTGAATAACCTTACCGCCTTGACCGATTACTTCACGAATTTTATCAACGTCAATTTTCATTGTTTCAGCTTTCGGAGCATATGCCGAAAGTTCTTCTCTCGGAGCAGGGATAGCCTTTAGAAGTATTTCGTCAATGATATAACATCTTGCTTTTCTTGTCTTAGCAAGAGCCTCTTCAATTACTTCGTATGGCAGACCGTCATTCTTTATATCAACCTGAATTGATGTGATACCCTTTTTAGTACCGGCTACCTTAAAGTCCATATCGCCGTAGAAGTCCTCAAGACCCTGAATATCAACCATTGTTGTAAAGCCGTCTTCTGTTGTTATAAGACCGCAAGAGATACCTGCAACAGGGGCTTTAATAGGAACGCCTGCTGCCATAAGAGCAAGTGTAGAACCGCAGACACTGCCTTGTGAAGTTGAACCGTTTGAAGAAAGAACTTCTGATACAACTCTGATAGCATATGGGAACTCGTCCTCTGACGGAAGTACAGGAACAAGTGAACGTTCTGCAAGTGCACCGTGACCGATTTCACGTCTGCCCGGGCCTCTTGAAGGTCTTGTTTCACCTACTGAGTATGACGGGAAGTTATAGTGATGGATATATCTCTTTGTTTCTTCAAGGTCGATACCGTCAAGCTTTTGAATTTCTGAAAGAGGAGCAAGTGTAGCAACTGAAAGCACTTGAGTTTGTCCTCTTGTAAACATACCGCTGCCGTGTGTTCTCGGAAGCAGGTCAACTTCTGCCGCAAGCGGTCTGATTTCATCAAGGCCTCTGCCGTCAACACGTCTGCCCTGAACAAGCCATGCACGAACGATTTCCTTTTGCATTTTGTAAAGAATTTCGCCGATTTGCTCGTTTATGTCAGGGAACTGTTCTTCAAGAGCAGGGATAATTTCATCTGTAATTTCACCGATTCTTTCATCACGAACATTTTTGTCGTCTGTATCAAGAGCATACTGTAACTTCTCAAAAGCCATATTCTTGATTGCGTCATATAGGTCGTGGTCAACATCGTGTGATTCGTATGTGAACTTCTCTTTACCGATTTCAGCTTGAATACCGCTTATAAAATCGCAAAGTTCGATAATGTGCTTGTGAGCGAATTTGATACCTTCAAGCATAACGCTTTCTTCAACTTCGTTAGCACCGGCCTCAATCATAACAACCTTTTGCTTTGTACCTGCAACAGTTACAAGCATTTCGCTCTTTTCTCTTTGTTCAACAGTTGGGTTGATAACGTATTCGCCGTCAACAAGACCAAGCCAAACACCGCCGATAGGACCGTTCCAAGGAACGTCTGAAATAGAAATAGCGATTGAAGTACCGATCATAGCGGCAACTTCCGGTGGGTTGTCCTGTTCAACTGAAAGTACTGTTGCGACAACAGATACGTCATTTCTCAAATCTGACGGGAAAAGTGGTCTGATAGGTCTGTCGATAACACGGCTTGTAAGAATAGCCTTTTCAGACGGCTTACCCTCACGCTTGATGTATCCGCCCGGAATTTTACCTACGGAATAAAGCTTTTCTTCGTAATCAACGCTTAGAGGGAAGAAGTCAACGCCCTCTCTCGGTGAACGAGATGCTGTTACGTTTACCATTACAACTGTGTCGCCGTAACGTACAAGACAATGTCCGTTTGCAAGTTGTGCCATTTTGCCTGTTTCAATTACAAGCGGTCTGCCTGCAAGAGTTGTTTCAAATGTTCTAAACATAGTTTTTCTCCTTTAAATTTATTTCTTCGGAGATACGTTTTAGCAGATAAATACAACGATAAACTTAGTTTTGCCAACAGCTCGTATATGGCTTAACGCTCTATTTATTTGCTAAACAAATATCTCCATAAATATATATAGGCAAACAGGAATAAATCCCGTTTGCCTTATAAACAAATATAAAATTACTTTCTAAGACCAAGCTTAGCAACTAAAGCACGGTATCTTTCGATATCCTGACTCTTTAGGTAATTCATAAGACCACGTCTTTTACCAACCATCATAAGAAGACCTCTTCTTGAGTGGTGGTCTTTCTTGTGAATGTTAAGGTGGTCATTGTTAAGGTGGTTGATTCTTTCTGTAAGAAGTGCAATTTGTACTTCAGGAGAACCTGTATCACCTTCATGAGTTGCGAAAGTCTTTATGATTTCTTCCTTACGTTCCTTTGTCATGATTTCACCTCCTATAATAAATCATCGCCCGAGTCTGAGATACCGTTGGTGATTCGGTTTTCTAAGATACGGGTTCAACTTATAAACTGTAATAAAAATAATTGTTGCAAGAAAATTAGTCTTGCTTTGCTGTTCTGTTGAAACGTCTGTTGAACTTTTCAACTCTACCGCCTGTATCGACAAGCTTTTGCTTACCTGTGAAGAATGGGTGGCACTTTGAACAAATTTCAACTTGGATATTTTCCTTTGTTGAACCTGTTTCGATTACTTCGCCACAAGCACAAGTAATGGTAGTCTGCTTGTAATCAGGATGAATTCCTTCTTTCACTACCGTCAGCCTCCTTTGAAAAATTTGCGGTACAAAAAATACCACTATGTATTTTAACATATAAAACGACTGTTTGCAAGTCTTTTTTTACTTTTTATGAAAAAAATTTTTTGATTTCGCCTGCGAGGTAAAGTGAACCGCATACGCAAACGATTGAATTGTCCGAAAAATCGAGAGCGTTTTGAAATGCGTCTTTAGGGTTATTGTTAACAAATACGGGAATGTTCATACTTCCGATAATATCGGAAATTTTTTCGGACGAAAGACACCTTGGCATATCAAGCTGTGTCGCAAAAACAGCTTTTGCGACAGGCGATATTTCACGAATACAGGCTTTGTAATCCTTGTCCTCCATCATTGCAATGACAAGTACTATATCACGATTTAACGATAAAAGCGATTTTTTCAACGCCTTAATTCCGTCAATGTTGTGACCGCCGTCAATGACCACTCTGTCGGATACAAATTCAAATCGTGCCGCCCAAGATGTGTGCGACAAACCGTATGATATATCTTTGTCGGAAACGTTAAAGCCCTGCTTATTAAGTGCATTTATGATTTCAAGCACAACCGCCGCATTTTGCGGTTGGTATGTACCTTTTAATGAAAGAGGGTATTCTTTGCATTTGTAAATAAAACCGTTTTCAGTCGGTAATGCGGTGTCGGCGAATGTAAGCGATACATTTTTGCTCTTTGCATATTCTTCTATTATATCTCTTACATCATTGTTCGGATATGAAACAGCTGTGCCGCCGTTACGCATAATACCGCATTTTTCTTTAGCGATTTCTTCGACAGTGTTGCCGAGATATTGCGTGTGGTCAAGACCGATTTTGCATATAACGCTGACAAGGCTTGAATCTATAACGTTCGTTGCGTCAAGCTTTCCGCCCATACCGACTTCAAGAACAACAATATCACATTGCTTTTCATAAAAATACAGGAACGATACTGCGGTTATAAAAGCAAATTCCGAAACAAGTGCGTTGTTTTTTTCCATTATAGCTTTTACTCTTGTAACATATTCGGCAAGGTCATTGTCTGTAATATTTTCACCGTTTATTCGTATGCGCTCATTGAATACTTCAAGATACGGAGATGTAAAAAGTCCTGTTTTAAAACCGCTTTTTTTCAGTATTTCCGCAGTCATTGCCGCAGTTGAGCCTTTGCCGTTTGTTCCGGCAATGTGTATGAATTTTAGCTTTTTTTGCGGATTGTCGAGGTGAGTCAGTAATTTTTCAAGATTTGCATTGCCTAACGGTCGGCGAAATTTGGGGATTGAATGTATGTAGTCTATCGATTGTTCGTAATTCATTGCATTGTACCTTTCTTGTGTGGGTGTGATTTTTTTTGACCGTAGGTGACGTCGAGGCTCTGTCCCATACGGAGCATTGCGTGAAACTGACAACACATAAATAAAAATCACACCGATAATATTATCTCTTATTATTATAATCCCCTACAATATACAAGTCAAATGTTACCTTTAACAAAAAATTAATAAAAAAGATATTGATTTTTTTATGCTAAAGTGGTATATTGTTAAAGATGATGTAAAATGAGGAATGATCATTTTATATTGGTACAATAAAATGAAAGGAGAAAATACAGTTATGAACGGAGCCGAAAAGAAAAAAGCAACTCCTGCCGATAAAGCGGTAAATGCGATTATAGTTTTAATTATATTGGTATTTGTCGCTGTAGGAGTTTACGCAACATACGGTAAAATATCGGAAGGTGTTACAAACAAGGAGATTGAAAGCGGTAAAGCGGAGGCAACTGTTGAATATCTTGCAAATCAAGCCGGTCAATCTGTTGAAGATTACCTTGCACAGTACGGTCTTGCTCTTGGCGATACAATCAAAGCAAAGACTACTGAAAGCGAAATGCTTGACAATATGACTATTGAAAATTACGCTAAATACAATGGTCAAGAGGCTGACAGTTTTATGCAAGGAATGAGTGATTCAGTAACAAAAGATACTGTATGGAAAGACTTAATGGCAATGCCTGTATCTCAAGTTATAGACGCAGACACTCTTGCACAGGTTAAGGAGCAGTATCAAATAGGTGATGATGAAATTTCAGATTCAACTACTTACGAAGAATTCCAAAAAGTGCTTTATCAAAAGGCAGCAGCCGCATCACAAGCCGCACAGGCAACTGATGCACCGACAGCAGAAACAACAGAAACACCTGCTGAATAATATTATATATAAGGAGATTTAGAACAGTGAGCGACGAAAAGAATCTAAATGAAGAAAATAACGAATCAGTGAATAATGAAGAACAAACTCCTGTAGAAACAGAAGAAACAACTGCCGAACAGGCAGAAGAAACAGCCGAAACACCGGTTGAAACAGAAGAAACTCCTGTTGAAACAGAAGTATCGGAAACAGCTGAAACAGAGGAAACTCCGGCGGTTGCCGAAGAAAATACAGACGTAGAAGTTGACGAGGCTGTTGCGGCGGCACAAGCTGCTTTTGAAAACGTTCAAAAGGACGAACAGAAAAAGGGCGGCAAAGGCGGACTTATCGCTATAATCGTAGCTGCGGTAATCGTTGTTGCAATAGTTGTCGTACTTGCAGTTAAGTTCGGTCCGTCAATGTTCAATAAGTATAACAGACTTGGTTATGTTGACGTAAGCGGACGTACAGTTGCACAGGTTGCAGAAGAACAGGGAATGGACGTTGACGAATTCCTTGAACAGTTTGATTTACCGTCAGATATGCCTGGTAACACAACAGAATCAGCTGCTTATAACTGTATTCCTGTATCAAAAATGGCAGAAATGTACGGTATGGACTTTAATACAATCAAAGAAGTGCTAAAGTTCCCTGATGATGTAGATGAAGATACAGCTTGGGGCGATGCTATAGGTCAAGTAAAACTTGGTGATTATGTCGGTGAAGATAATCTTGCTGAATTCAAAGAAACTTACGGTTTTGGTGATGATATAACAGCAGATACACTTTGGAAAGACGTAAGACAAACTGTTGACGAGAAGAGCAGACAACAGAGAATTGAATCTGAAAAAGCTGAAAAAGAATCAGATAAGAACAAGGATACTGACAGTGCCGAATCAACAGAAGCACCTGCCGAAACAGAAAGCGCAGATGCAACAGAAGCTCCTAATGCTTAATAAATTTTGAACCAAGGCGGATTGCTCAAAGCAATCCGCTTTTAGAATGCCGATAAATTGTCCGGAACGTGCAAAATATTATTTTTTATTCTATAATTTATTATTATAATAAATTACAGGCAAGCCTATCTCCGATATACGGCTTGCTTG
>OLOM01002352.1_pt1 | contig 11614 bp, 9 predicted proteins | sample 1672531 | NCBI WGS metagenome assembly OLOM01 (sample SAMEA3136696, study PRJEB25190) | human gut metagenome | reverse complement strand
CGTGCAGCTTGGCGGTACGCTCGTGACCGATGGTATTTTCCATCAGGTCGAACAGCGCTTTCACTTCCTCACGGGTGTTCATGTGCCCGCCCGTGCGGCAGTTGAGGTGGCCGAAATCAATGCACGGCAGCAGGCGGTCGTCCGCCGCTACCAGCTCACAGACCTCCTCGGCGGTGCCGAGCACGCTCTTTTTGCCCATCGTTTCCAGACAGACCGTACAGCCGGTCAGATGCGCCTCATCCAGCGCCCGCAGGATGTTCTTTACGTTTTCGTGCGAGTTTCGCATCGCGCGGTCGCGGGTCAGCTTGCCCTGTCCGCCGCAGTGGACGACCATGCGCGCTGCACCGAGCGGCATGGCCAGCCGTGCGGTTTCCAGCACATAGCCGACGTTTTTCTCCATGCGTTCGCTCTCCTCGGACGAGAGATTGATGAAATACGGCGCATGGATGCTCATCTGGATGCCGTGCTGCTTTGCCGCCGCGCCAATCTTGAGCGCGGTTTCCTCGCCGCAGCGCACGCCGCGGCCGCACTGGTATTCAAAGGCGGTCAGGCCCATCTGCGCGAGCCATGCAGGCGCATCCTCGCTCTTTTTGAAGCCCGCCGCAGCAAACGACTCCGAGTTGCCCGCAGGACCGAATTTCGGCTCAGCCATGATGTGCTCTCGCCTCCATTCTGCGCCGTCCGCGCGCGATAAAGCCGCGCTCAAGCTGATAGCGCACATTGATCCAGAAAAACCGGCGGTCGAGCGTTTCGACGTAGCAGGTCAGCGCGCCTGCGCGGTTGCCGCCGAACACGTCGGTGAAAATCTGGTCGCCGATGACGGCAATCTCGCGCATGGACAGGCCAAGCCGGTTTGCCGCCTTGCGGAAGCCGCGCGAAAACGGCTTTCCGGCATGGCTGATATAGCCCACACCGAGCGGCTCGCAGAACTTTCCTACCCGCTCGGGATGGTTGTTGGAGAACACCAGTACGGCAATACCGGCGTTTTTCAGCCGGTCAACAAAGGTGTGCAGCGTATCGGGCGGCAGAGCGGCCTTGTGGGATGCCATTGTGCCGTCCAGATCGACCAGCACGCCGCGTACGCCGTGGGCAGTCAGCACCTCCGGCGTAATATCGTAAATCGAATCAAATACATAATCGGGAATCAGTTTGCTCATTCATACACTCCTGTTAATACCCGTATTCTAATTTAGCGTAATGCTACATATAGTGTAATGGAATTTATTCAAAAAGTCCAGAAAAGAAGCTGTCGCAAAACTACAGTTTTGCCGACAAGAAGAACGGACCGTGGGCCGTTCCAAAGTCGTCCGAAAGTTCCGCCCTTTGGTTGAAACTTTCTCCCTCTATAGGTATAAAAACCGTGATACATGCTCCCGGTTTTTATGAATTTGCACAGCAAATTCTATTTTATGCGCGCTTACGCGCGGAAAAGAGACGTCCAAAGTATTTCTATCATCAAGGAGTTGACGATTATGGTCTACACGAAAAACCTTATTCTGGTATGCACTGGACGCGACACGACGAAAGCCGCTTCGCTCGGCATGCCGGTTTTGCAGCTTTGTCTTGGCATTTCGCAGTCCGGGGCGCTGCAGCGGCTCAAGGTGTCCGCGGTGCAGCGGCACTGCCTGCTCGGCGTGACCGACCCGCCGCAGGCTATCAACTTCTGCAGCGCCGAGCGCATTGCTGCCGATCTGGTTTTCGAGGCGCGGCGCACGGAAGCGCCCGGCGTATTCGCGGATTTTGAGCACGACACGCCGCTGAACCGCCGCCTGCTGGCCGCATTCGACGAAGCACTGTACGATGCGGATATTCCGCTGTATGTGCCGCTCGAGTGCGGACGCACGCTGTCGCACGCGATACTCACGGTCTCCACCGCGATTTCGGGCGGCAGTCTGACCGAGTACATTTCCTCCCTGCAGGGCATTTACGGCGCTGCGCGGATCGCCGCGTTTCTGCAGCCGGTTTCGCAGGATTTCACCCTGCCGTCACCCACGCCGAACGGCGTTTCGCTCAGTTCCGCAGCAAGAGCCGCGCTGCTCGCGCAGACCGGCGCACAGCCGTTCTTTTCGCGCGAGCTGTGCGCGAAATACTTCACCTACATGAATGCAGACGGACAGGCACACTTTGTCCTGTACGATGATGATTCCACGCTGGCGGCCAAGCTGGCGCAGCTGGCAGGCTGCGGCGTGCAGAACGTGTTCGCGCTGTTTCCGGATGCGGCAGGGCTGCTGAAGCCGCAGGCGTAAGGCAGCACTGCACAATTAGGACTGCGGCGCTTTGCAGAAATTTTGTGCCCTGACTTTATAGCGGTCCCTTGTGCAGGCTCCGGTCGCGCTGCCGCTGATTCTACGGTAATACATCAAGTATTACCGCAAAACCGCGCCTCGTCAGTGCACAAAATCCACTCACAAATCGCTCTTGTTTAATCATGCAGTATTGCCTTAATCCGTCGTGATATGCGCGGTCGCGGCGCGTGTCAGCTTGATGAGATCCGCCGGTGCACATTCGATCTGGAAGCCAATCTTGCCCGCAGAGACCATCACGGTCGGGACATTGTTCACGCTCTCGTCAAACACGGTCGGGAACGCCTTCTTCATGCCGACCGGCGAGCAGCCGCCGCGTACATAGCCGGTAAGGCCCAACAGTTCCTTGACATGCACCATCTCGACCGACTTTTCGCCTGCCGCCTTGGCTGCTTTTTTCAGGTCAAGCTCCTTTGCGACCGGAATAACGAATACATGAAAGCCGCCCGATTTGCCACGTGCAACCAGCGTTTTGAATACCTGATCAGGGTTCTGACCGAGCAGTTCCGCAACCGAAACGCCGTCTACGGCGTCCTTGCCGTGCGGGTATTCGTGCGGCTTATAGGCGATCTTGTGCTGCTCGAGCACACGCATTACATTTGTTTTATCCGAAGCCATATTGTTCGCTCCTATCTGCAATTTATACAAATATTATAGACTTCACTTGTGCGATATGCAAGGGAATATCGGAATTGAAAATTGAGAATGAAGAATGGAAAATTATCGCGGCGGTTGAATCAATACGTCGTTTGTAAATTCATTTGCACTCGTATACCCGTAGGGGCGAACAGTGTTTGCCCAAGTCATCGTTAAATGGGTGCAGGAGCACACTGTGCTCCCCTACGGGGTAGATTGTACAGACATTGGACAACTGCGGTACCCATTTTGCCCGCCATTCATTCTCCATCCTCCATTATCCATTCTCAATTCAAAAAGGGAACCGAAATCGGTTCCCTTTTTGCTTACTGCTGCGAATTTTTCTTATGGAAGTTAAACTTGGGCAGCTTGATTTTCTTAAACAGGCCGGAAAGGCGGGAAGCGACGCTGTCGGTCAGCGAATAGTAAACCGGGGTGATAAACAGCGTTGCGATGGTGGAGATAACCATACCGGTCATCATAACAACACCCATCGGCTTCATCATCTCGGAGCCTTCGCCGCTCGAGCATACCATCGGCACAAGGCCGAGGATAGTGGTCATCGCGGTCATCAGCACCGGACGGACACGGCGCGGACATGCGTTCAGGATAGCCGTATTCTTATCCTCACCGCGCTGACGGCGCTGCAGGGTATAGTCGATCAGCACGATGGACGAGTTGACGACTGTACCGGCCAGAATGATAACACCGAGCAGTGCGACCATGGAAACATGATTTCCGGTCGGCCACAGCAGGATCATCGAGCCAAGCAGACCGATCGGCAGGATCAGCATGATTGCAATCGGCAGCGAGAACGAGTTGAACTGCGTTGCCAGAATGAAATATACCAGCAGGATTGCCACCGCAAGGGCCAGCATCAGCGTACCGGTGGTCTCTGCGATCTGCGAAGCAGCGGTATCGCCTTCGCCGACCTCTACGCCGTCCGGCAGCTCGTACTTGGCAACAATGTCGTCAACAGCCGCCTTAATGGCATTGCTGTCACCGGATTCGCTTTCACCGGTGATGGTAACGGTCTCCTTCTGGTTCTTGCGCACGATGGACTGCGGGCTGAGCTCGGTGTAGACATCCGCCACCATGGACAGCGGTACGGTGCCGCCGGTCATAGTCGGAATTTGCATGGAGCGCAGTGCGTCCAGACTGGTTGCTACATCCTCGTCACCGGCAACGGTAACGTCGTATTCCTCACCGTTCATGCGGAGCGTGGTTGCGGTCGAGCCGGTCAGCTCACCACGAACCAGACCGCCAATGGTAGCCGCATTCAGACCGAAGCGAGACGCATTCTCGCGGTTGATCTTAACGGCAACACGCGGGGTCTGCTCGCCTGCCGAGGATTCCACGTTGATAGCATCCGGCAAGGCGCTGATCTGGTTTGCCAGATCGCCTGCCGTCTCAGCCAGCTGGTCGTAGTCATCGCCGGTCAGCTCAACGCTGATGTCCGAATCCGTGGACATCGACATGGTGCTGCTGGTCGAAACCGTCAGTTCACAGCCTGCAATATCCTGCAGGTCATGGCGCAGCTGCTTGGCGATATCCGCTGACGAGCGGTCACGCTGATCGAGATCTACCAGTGAAATGGTAACGCTTGCGCCCGAGGACGAGGACATGATCGAGGTCGAAGAACCGGTCGAGTAGTAGATCTGCTCCAGCTCCGGGATGGTATCAACTGCGATGGCCGCAATGCGGTCCTCGATGGCGGCAGTGTCCTCCATAGTCGAACCGTTCGGCATGGAAACCGTAACACTCACCTCACCCTCATCCATCTCCGGGATGAGCTCCATGCCCGCCTGGCTGACGCTGAGCACGCTGACAATACAGATGACAACGGTCAGCGCGACGCCTGCCCAGCGGTGGGTGATCAGGAAATTCAGCGAACTGCGGTATGCACGCGACAGCGGCTTTTCGGTGATCGGCGTTGCGCCCGAGCCCTGCGGCTTGATGCTCTGCTGCTTGGTGCCGCCGAGCAGGAAATAGCACAGCAGCGGCACGAGCGTGATGGAAATGATCAGCGAGCTGAGCAGCAGCGCTACGATGGTGATACAGAATTCCTTGAACATCATGCCGGCCATGCCGCCGGAGAGTGCGATCGGCAGGAATACGGCGACCGTGGTCAGCGTGGAGGCGATAACTGCACCGATGACCTCGCCGGTGCCCTTGGTGCAGGCCTCCAGACGGTCGTAGCCGTCCGCTCGATAGGTAAAGATGTTCTCCAGAACAACGATCGAGTTATCCACGATCATACCTACGCCGAGCGTGATACCGCCGAGCGACATCATGTTCAGCGTAATGCCCAGCACGTTCATAATCAGGAACGTAAACAGGATACAGCACGGCATTGCGATGGTAACAGCCATGGTCGCGCCGAAGTCGCGCAGGAAAAGGAACAGCACGATTGCGGCGAACAGCACGCCCATCCAGATGTTCTGAATAGCGTTATCAACCGTCATGTTGATATAGTCGGACTGATCCATAACGATATTCCACTGCAGGGAATCGTTGCTCTTAAGCAGGGAGTCAAACTCAGCCTTGGCCAGCTCGGCAATCTGCACGGTGTTCGAGCCAGACTGCTTGTTGACCGACAGGATGATACATTCCTCACCGTCAACCTTGGAGATGGCGTCCTGATCCTTCGGCTGCATGGAAACATCCGCAATCTGGCTCAGACGGACCGTGCCGCCTGCCGGAAGCGAGATCAGAGCGTTCTTAACATCATCAATGGACGAATACTCGCCGTCCGTGCGGACAGCCAGCGTCTGCGAACCGTTATCCAGATCGCCGCCCGGAATGGCGATGTTGTCCGCGCCGAGCTGCTGACCGATGGACGAAATGGTCAGGTTATAACCCTTCAGGCGGGAGGCGTCCGTGTGGACTGCGATCTCCTGCTCGTAGCCGCCCGAAATATCAACAGACGCTACGCCGTCCAGACGCTCAAGCGCCGGCTGAATCTCGTCCTCGGCGATGGACTGCAGAGAGGCCAGATCGTTGCCACGCAGCGCCACCGAAACGACCGGCATGGAGTCAATATCAATCGACATAACGGTCGGGTCGGATGCGTCATCCGGCAGCTGGCTCTTTACCTGTGCAACCTTGTCGCGCAGGTCGGTCATTGCCTGATCCATATCGGTATCATTCGTAAACCGGATGACCAGCATAGCCATATTCTCGGACGAGGTGGACTGGAGCGTATCCAGACCGGACAGACCCGCTACCGCACCCTCGAGTTTTTTGGTTACCTGCTGCTCGATATCCTCCGGACCGGCACCCGGGTAAGTAGCGTAAACAACCGCTGCCGGAACCTCCATGGACGGCATGAGCGCCAGCGGCAGGTTCTGGAAGCTGTAAAAACCAAACACAACGACCAGTATGTACAGCAGGATGGTCATTACATGGTGTTTGATAAAGGTTTGTGCGAATTTCATGCGCGCTTAGCCCTCCCCGCCGTCTGCGGCGTCCGAGGTAACGACATGCACGGCTGCACCGTCCGACAGATAGGACTGACCCTTGGTAACAACCCGGTCGCCCGCCTTGAGGCCGGAAACGATCTCGGTCGAATCCTTGGTAACCAGTCCGGTAGTGACGGTAACGCGGGTTGCGGCAGTTCCGTCCGCATTTACGGTGAACACATACTGCTCGTTGTTGTTGCCGGTCAGGATGGACTCGGTCGGCACGGAAATCGTGCTTGCGCGGCGGTCGGTATAGAAGGTGACGGTAGCAAACGCGCCGATCGGCGGCTTGGTGCCGGACGGCAGAGAAACCGAAACGTCATACAGATTGGTCTGTGCATTGGCAGCCGCCGGCAGCGTGCTGACCGTACCGTTCATCGACTCCTTGGAGACAGCGGAAACCGTGACGCTTGCGGTATCGCCGACCTTGATGCCGGTGAATACGTCCTCAGCGACAGAAACCTGCACCTCAACCGCACCGTTCTCGGCAATGACCACGCTCGGCTGCGCCGAGGATGCCATGCCGCCGCGGTCTACGTTTACAGCCGTAACCGTACCCGAGCACGGAGCGGTTACCGTGCCAAGGCTTGCCTGCTTGTTGATCTGGTCCATAGATGCCTGAATCTGCGCCAGAGACGCGGACTGCTGGGCCTCAGCCTGCGCGACACCCGCCTGCGCCTGCGTCAGTGCCTGCTTGGCCTTGGTCAGATCCTGCTCGGCAGCCGCACCGGCTTCGAGCAGTGCTTCCGTGTTGCTGACCGCCAGTTCCGCCTGCTCCACACCGACCTTTGCCGATTCAATCGCACGGTCGGTCGCGGTCTTTGTGGCGCTGTAGGATTGCTGCAGCGAGCTCATCGTCGAGGTAACCGTCGAGGTATCCACCGTAAACAGGGTCTGACCCTTGGATACGGTGTCGCCTTCGCTGACGTTCAGCGTCTGCACCTGACCTGCCAGCAGTGGGAACACCTGCACCTCATTGACGGCGGCAATCTTGCCATTCAGCGTGTACTCCGAGCTCATCGCACCCGAGGTAACATCGGTTACCTCAACCGCAGTGCTGTTTGAACTTTCCTCCTCGGTTTCCTCTTCCTTGCCGCAGCCTGCACACAGTACCATCGCACCGGCCAGCAGCGCCGCAAGGATTCGTTTGCTATTGCTCATCGGGGTCCTCCAATTCATTATATATATCTGCTATATTCGCAAAAACGGTCAGCTTATCAAGTTGTTGCCGTAATTACACCGCGTTTTGCCCACTGATAGGTGTTGTAAGCGGTCAGCAGATCAATACGCGCTGCAACCTCGGTCTCCTGTGCGGTGGTGAAGGTATCAAGCGCATCCGTGTACGCCATCTTGGAGATCATGCCGCGCGTGTACTGCACCTGGCTTACCGTAAACGTCTTTTTCGCCTGTGCGAGATCGGCATCCGCCGCAGCAAGTGCGGTCTGCTTCTCCTGCAGGTCGGTATACAGCTTGCGGAAGGAAGCGGTCGTGCTCTCCTTCTGTGCGTCGCGGTCGATCTTGGCTGCCTGATAAGCATACAGCGTGTTGGTCTTATTGTTCTCGTAATCGTCGGACGCGGTCTGCATTGCGTACTCCTTGGAGTAGATCGCGTAGCTGTTCTTGAGCGCCTCGGCAAGATCCTTGTTATAATCAATGGAGGTGACCTGCTCGGCGGTTACGACCGGAAGATCGCTCGTTTCGATCTGCGTACCGGTGGTATAGCCGCACTGGATAGCGAGCGTGTTGGTCAGCGCCTCTACCTGCGTGGTCAGCGAAGCCTTGCCGGCAACGGCGCTCTCTCGCTGCGCCTGCAGGCTCTTGAGCGTGTTTACACCGGTCATACCCAGCTTTACCTGCTTCTGCACAGTCGCAATGTTGCGGTCGAGCTGCTGAATGCTGCGGTTTGTCTGGTTGAGCGTATACTTCATGCCGCGCAGAGAAATGTACGTGTTTTCCGCACTCAGGCAGATTTCATCGGCTGCATTCTGCATCTGACGGCGGGTGTTATCAACCGTTTTCTCCTGATCTTCCTCGGCGTCGTCCTCGTCGTCGTCGAGGTTCTTGTACGATGCTTCGGCGGCTGCCAGGTTGCGCTGCAGAATGGAAATCTGGCTCTCAAGCGTCTTGCGCAGACCGGCGTTCTCCTTGTCGGTTCCCAGTTCCTTCAGCGTTTTCTGCAGTTCCTTGATCTGCTTCCGGTAGGACGAAATCTGCTCGGAAAGCTGGAAATAGCTTTCCATGTACCGGTCGCTGACATCGGTCTTTTCCGCGCTGAGCACGGTGTTGTTGTTCGCCTTGATGGTGACGTTGTTCTGGCGGACGGTCTCCTCCAGCTTGTCAAACGTCAGCTTGACCGGCGCCGTCGGCTGGGTCTGGGTGGTGCCGGTGGTGTTCGTCGCGGTCTTGGTATCGGCGGCAAATGCCGGTACGACCATGCCGCACAGCAGAGCAGCAGAAAGACCAGCTGCAATGGTTCGTTTCATTATAATATATACTCCTCTCTTATGCGGCTGCGGTGGTGATAAGTACGCCTTCCTTGGCCCATTCGTACTGGTTATATGCAGTATACAGCGACAGATACGCGCTTTCCACATTCAGCTTTGCGGTCGTTACGGCATCCTGCGCCTGCTGATACGCCAGCTTAGAGATGATGCCCTTCCTGTACTTCACGGTCGCGGTTTTCAGGTCAAGCTCCGCCTGTGACTGTGCGGTTCGCTTGGCTGCCAGAGTCGTCCGGCAGTCCTTGACGGTCTTGTAGGTGCTGTCGAATGCAGCCACTACCGACTCCTTGGCCGCCGCCAGTGCGTCCTCAGCGGACTTGACCGCCTCGGCGGTACCGCTGATGTTCTTGTCGTACGAGTTGTACGCGCTGCGCACAGCATCCTGCTTCTGCCAGATGAGGAAGCTGTTCTTCTGCGCCTGCTCCAAATCCTTCTGATAGGACATCTTATCCAGATTGCCCTCGTACAGCGTCTCAAAGTCGGCCGGCATCACGATGGTGTTCGCGTCCAGACCGCACATCAACGCAACGCTCGAACCGAGGTTTTCGCGGGTGGTCTCCAGTGTGTCGATGGACTGCGCCAGCTTGTCGCGCTGATTCTGCACCGTGTCAAGCTGCAGCTGCCCAATCATGCCGAGTTTTCTCTGAGTTTTCAGCACAGCCAGATTGCGGTCCAGCTGTTTCAGCGTTACCTGCAGGTTTTCCTTGGTGTAGCCCAGATTTTTAATGGTAATCAGCATGGTCTGTGCACCGAGCGCCAGCTGACCGGAGACATTTTTCGCCTGCTTGCGCAGCGTGTACGCCGCGTCATCCAGCTGGGACAGCATGGCCATTGCCTGCTGCATGCCGCTGACGGCATTCTGATTCAGGCTGATCTGGTAATCCTTTAATACCTGCAGCTGTGCTTCGTAGGTTTTGTACAGATCAGGCTGCTGTGTCTTGTTGATTTTCTTCATCGCATCTTCCATGCTGATGATAAGATCGGTGTAAATCTGACTTTCGCTCTGACCTGCCGAGCCTGTCGAGCCACTCGACGCATACGAGCTGCTGTCCAGCGAAGCTGCCGTTTTATTCAGCATTTTCACCGTGTTATTGTCACTCTCCACCGTACGCTTGACGCCCAGCAGACCCATTTTCTTGACGGTATAAGCCGCCGGTTTGCTCTGCGCGGTGCTCGTCCTGGTCTGCGACGCTGCCGGTTGTCCGGTGCTTACCGCGCCTGCAGGCCATACAAATCCGGCGCACAGCACCAGAGACAGCAGTGTGCGCTTCCAGTTTGCTTTCATATAGGCTCCTTTCTCACAACAATTCCCTTGTGATAATGCTGGTGTGAATGTATTCGATGCTCTGCCGCGGCGACTCTCCGGTACGCAGTGTATGCGCCAGCACTTCGATCGCGCGCGTCGTCTGCGCCGAAAAATCCTGATCGACGATGAAATCCAGCCGTCCGTCCTCCAAATACTGGCGCGCATGCGGCGTCAGATCGTGACAGACAACGTGAATGCGCCGATTGGGCTTTGCGCGCTCGAGCGCGTCCATACAGCCGCGCACGGACTCGTTTGCCATATAAATACCGCGCAGACGCGGGTTCTGCCGCACCTGCTGCAGTACGCCGTCGTAGGTCAGCTCGTACTGCTCGACACTCTCGATGACGTTGACGTTTACGTTATCATCAAAAATCTCGTGCAGGCGGTCAAGGAAGCCGCGCACACGCAGTCCGTGCGCCGTGAATTCACGGTTGCCGGTAACGACGAGCACATCCTGTCCCTCAACGTACGGTGCAAGCAGTCCGGCGGCAATCCGGCCGGATTTGACCATGTTCTGTCCGATATGATACAGGCGGCGGCTCTGCCGCACATCCGAGTCGCAGGTAACGACCGGAATGCCGATTGCGACCAACCGGTCGATCTCCTCACTCATTGCTACCGTGTCCGGCGCGGTGACAATGAGACCATCAATGCCGCGTTCCTCCATGCGTCCGATGGCCTCGAAATACGCACGGTGCGAGCGGTTTTTCAGCTCCTCCACCAGCACATTTACATCATTTAATCCGCGGTTGTGTACAGCCACGCGAATGCCCTCGCGCATCCGGCGGATGAAAAACGCATCCCAGCTCGGCAGGATTACGCCGATGCGGAACGCGCCGTGTCCCGCACGGGCGGCCTGCCGCTGCGACGGCGTTTTGTAGCCGTATTCGCTGATTATTTTCTGCACGCGCTCCCGCACTTCCGGCGCTACATTCGGTCGGCCGTTTACAACTCGGTCCACTGTTCCACGCGATACGCCGCACTGCTCTGCGATCCACTGTGCAGTTACCTTCATAAGATATTCTCCTTTTCAGGCATCCATGTATCCTCTTTTATCCCTAAAAGACACATTTTTGCCACAATACGTTCATATTTTATCATAGTGCAGTAAAGCGCACAAGCGTTTCACCGCATTTTAGACACCAACGTGCAATGTGTTGCATTTTCCTGTGCATTTTCTATTTTAGCACAATGCACGGATATTTTGCACGATTTTTTTGCGCTCCGCTTTGCTATTTTTCACCAAACAGAAGCCCCAAAATTGGGCGGTGCGCTGAAAAATACGCTGCACCCTTGAAGCACACCCGCAAGTGGTTTATAATAGAATCACCTTATATAAAAGGAGAGAATTCCAATGGGCATTTTGAAAATTGGCGTTGTAGGCTGCGGCCGAATCGGCAAGCTGCA
>OLOM01002348.1_pt1 | contig 11620 bp, 14 predicted proteins | sample 1672531 | NCBI WGS metagenome assembly OLOM01 (sample SAMEA3136696, study PRJEB25190) | human gut metagenome | reverse complement strand
TGTTAACAAGTATTAATTTTATCCATTAATACTTTTTAACTAAAATAATTTGGTGGTTTCGTAAAATTGACTTATCTTTGCACCGTGTTTAGAAAACATATAAGTTTAACAATTTAAATTAGGTAAGTTATGAACGAAAATTTTAATGAAGTAATGTTTAATTGTATTACTAGCGTTAACGCTTTGATGACTAGTAACGAGGTTGCAAAAGATGACAAAGCAGTTATCAAGTTGAACCGCTTTAAGAAGTGGTTAAACGAATTTGCAAGTGCAAACGGTCTTAAAGAGATTTAATAATTAATCTCTTTATAAAAACAGAAAGTTTAACGTTAAATATTATAAGTTATGGCAAAGGGTTTTAGTTTCGCTAGCACATTTAACAAGGCTAGTTTTGGTATTGATACCACAGATTTTCCGTTTGTGAAGTTAACAGACATTTACAACGGTGAGAAAGACGGTGGCGGTGATGTTGTTCACCCTATTAATGGTATGTACGTGCATAAATCACAGTTAGGTGACTCGCCCGTTATTATTGACGCTGAAAACAAGCGTCTAGTAAATTTGCCAGCATTTACGGGTGACACGGTACGTGAGATTTTAGCTAACAGTGATGCCGTAGATGCTATTAAAGCAAATAAGGTGGGATATACTATTTATGAGTACGAGTCGCACGCAAAGAAGTGCTATGGCATTACTTTTGTAGATAAGTAAGAGTGGTTTTTGGGTGATATATGTGTAACGGTGGGGGCGGTTGTTTTAATTAATAATCGCCCCCTTTTTATATTTATTTTATGGCAAATAAAAATCCTATCGGGTTTAGTAATCGTACATTTAATGCAACGAAAAAAGCCCGTATCAAAAAAGAAATTATCAATGCCGTTGAGTCTAGCCCTAGTTTAAGAAAACAAATTTCGAAGGTTTTTCAGCAGGCAAATAGACGCATTCAGAATATAGAGAAAAACGGTGTGGTATCTCCCGCAGTTGTGGCATTAAATAAGGGTGACGTAAAAGGTTATTCAAAGTTTTCAATGAAACATAACTGGAACGACCTAAAAATCGAATATTCTAAAGCTATCGCATTTTTGCAGCAGCCAACATCAACGGCAACGGGTGCAAACGAATATGCCAAACACTTAAAGAAAACATATAAACTAACTGACGATGAGTTTAGTTTAATGCAAAACAAGTTAATAGGCAAAATCTCTAGCGTATCAGACGAAAAGTTTCTTGAACAATATTTAATGCAGTACAAAGATTTTACGGGCGAATTGGAACAAGAAAGTCGTGATGTGTCCGACCAAATAGAAAGTGATGCCGTTAAAATTGCCGACAACTTACAAAACAGTATTGATAATGTTGGTGAGGTCGTGGAAGACACGGTGCAAAGGATTCTAGATAGTTTTAAAAATTTTGGTCTATAATGAAAAAGATTCCATTTGAATTACATACAGAAACGTACACCCCGAAAGATATTGCAAAAGTTTTATCTTTGGCAGTGAACGAAAAGAATTTCGTTGGCAATAATAAGGGCGAAAAGTTCTTAAATGTGCCCGTTTCGTTTGATATTGAAACAACGTCTTTCTATAGAGATGCTGACGGTGAAACATATAGTTACGACCGTTACATTAAACTAGGTGGAAAAGATACAAAAATGGAAAAGTGTTCTTTAATGTATGTTTGGCAATTTGGAATAAACGGATTCTGTATTATTGGTCGCACGTGGGAAGAATTTTTGGATATGTTATCAGAAATAGAAATAATTCTGAAACTAAATACAAAAAGACGTATCATTATATACGTGCATAACCTAGCATACGAGTTTCAATTTTTCCGTGAGTTACTGTTATGGGAAAAAGTTTTCTCTATAGATTTACGTAAACCTATTTATGGAATAACAAAAACGGGTTTAGAGTTTAGATGCTCGTATCTTTTAAGCGGTTATTCTTTGGCAAAGTTAGGCGAACAATTACATAAATACAAATGTGAAAAGTTAGTTGGTGACTTAGATTATAGCCTATTACGTCACAGTAAAACACCGTTAACACAAAAAGAGATTGGTTATTGTCTGAACGATATAAAAGTAGTAATGTGCTATATTCAAGAATTGATTGAACGTTATAAGGGCATAACAAAACTGCCACTTACGAAAACGGGATTCGTGCGTAAATATTGCAGGTCTATTTGTTTCAAAACAGAAGATAACGAAACGGGGAAAACCGTACCGAATTTTAAGTATTTAGATAAAATCCATAGCTTAAATATTACTGGCATAGAAGAATTTGAAATGTTGCAACGTGCGTTTGCAGGTGGTTTCACGCACGCAAATGCTAAATACACCGATGAGGTAATAGAAAACGTTGATAGTTATGATTTTACTAGTAGTTACCCTTATGTGATGGTTTCAGAACGTTTTCCTATGAGTACGGGTGTTTTTGTACCCATTAAATCAATGAAACAATTTGAGTTTATGACAAGCAAATTTTGTTGTGTTTTCGATATTGAGATAAACAACATTTTTGCAAAATCAGAAAACGAAAATCCTATTTCTGTTAGTAAGTGCTTTGTAAAAGAAAACATATCAGAAAATAACGGGCGATTGGTTTGTGCAAAACGAATATGTATGACTATTACTGAAATAGATTTTAAAGTTTTCTCGCAGTTTTACAGCTGGGAAAATTTCAGAATTGGCAAAATGATTTGTTACCGCAAAGAATATTTGCCCACCGAATTTGTGGATTCAATACTCCATTTGTACGAAATGAAGACGAAACTAAAAGGCGTGCGTGGAAAAGAAGTGGAGTATTTAAATAGTAAGGAGATGTTAAACAGTTGTTATGGTATGTGTGTTACAAACCCTTTGCGTGATGAGATTTTGTGTGACGGTGAAACGTGGGATATTGAACACTTGACAAGTGAAAAGAAATTAGAGATGCTGACGAAATACAATGATAGCAAAAACCGTTTTCTTTTTTACCCGTGGGGTATTTACGTTACCGCTTATGCTAGACGAAACCTTTTCACGGGAATTTCTGAATGTGGAGATGACTATATATACAGTGATACCGATTCAGTTAAAATAATGAACGGTGATGCCCACAAAGCGTATTTTAAAGCATACAATGATTTGGTACAACAAAAGTTACGTGCAGCTTGTAAATTTCATAAAATACCTTTTGAAAAGGTAGAACCCGTTACAATAAAAGGGGTCGCAAAACTTTTGGGGATATGGGATTACGAGGGGCGTTACAAGCGTTTTAAAACGTTAGGGGCTAAACGTTATCTAGTTGAGGAAGAAAACGCCCTTACAGTTGACGGAAAAGACTATAATTATTGCATAACGGTGTCGGGTGTGAACAAGAAAGATGCAATACCGTATCTGTTAGAAACATACGGTGAAAGTGGTATCTTTGACGCATTTACAAATTATCTAGATATTCCACCGATAGCAACGGGCAAAAATATCCATACATATATTGACTATGAGCAAACGGGAACAATAAAAGACTATTTGGGTACGGTTTCAAGTTACGACACGGTAACTGGCGTACACCTAGAACCAACGGGGTACACTTTGAGTCTTTCAGTTCTTTATATAAACTATTTAATGGGAATAAGACTAAAAAAAGAATAATATGAAACAGAAGAAAGAAAAAGTAGAAACGCCAAAGTTTTACAGTCTTTCTAGAATTTTGGCAAAGAATGCCGATTACAACGTTATATTCGGTGAACGCTCAAACGGAAAGACTTATGCCACGTTATTGTATGGCATAAAAGAGTATTTGCGCACGGGAAAACAGATGGCGTATATCCGTAGATGGCGTGAAGATTTGCGAGGAAAACGAGCTGAAAGTTTATTCAGTAATCACGTTGCTAATGGTGTGATTCAAGAATTGACAAACGGCAAGTTTAACGAGGTGTTTTACGTGTCGGGTAAATGGTTTCTTTCGTCTTATGATGCAGAAACCAAAAAACGTGTACCCGATAGCACACCTTTCTGTTTTGGTTTCTGTTTATCAGAACAAGAACACGAAAAGTCTAGCAGTTACCCGAACATAACAACGGTCGTTTTCGATGAGTTTTTAACTAGACGTTACTATTTGCCCGATGAGTTTATGCTTTATATGAATTTATTGAGCACAATAATACGACAGAGAAACGATGTGAAAGTCTTTATGTTGGGTAACACCGTAAATCAATTTTGCCCGTATTTTACCGAAATGGGTTTAAAGCAGGTAAGAGTGATGGAGCAGGGAACGATAGACATTTACCGATTCGGTGAACACGGTGCAACGGTCGCAGTAGAATATTGCAGTACAATTATAAAGCAAAAAGCAAGTAACAAGTATTTTTGCTTTGATAACGAAAATCTGCAAATGATAACGGGCGGTAAATGGGAATTGGCAGTTTACCCACATTTGCCCGTTAAATACAAACCGAAAGACGTGTTATTTGTGTTCTATATTCAGTTTAATGAGATGACTTTGCAGGGAAACGTTATTCAGATAGAAGACAAAGAAAACGGGGTGAACAACTTTATCTATATACATAACAAAACAACCCCGATAAAAGACACGGAAAATAGCTTGATTTATTCGCTGCAAATGAACGGTAAACCTAATTATAAGCGTAAATTACTAAGTACTGCCACATATTTGGAGGCACAGATAACTAAGTATTTCGCGACAGATAAGGTATTTTACCAAAATAACGAGATAGGCGAAATTGTTAGAAACTACCTAATGGCAAGTGCTAGGAGCAATATCATCACTTAATATCTGTTAACGGGGGTTAAAATTGTTTCACGTGAAACAATTTTCCCCCGTTTTATTTGGTGAAACCAAATAATATGGGTATCTTTGCAACGTAAATAATAAAGTTAAAATTTACTATATGGATATAAACGGATTAATATCGCTAATTAGTAACGTGGGGTTTCCCGTAGCGGTGTGTGTCGCCCTTTTCTTCTATATGGAGAAACAGAACGAAAGACACCAAAACGAAACCGACAAGTTAAACGAAACGGTGCAAAGTAACACGAAAGTGTTAACTGAACTTTGCACGTTAATTAAAACGCTTATCAAGTAATGAAAAAAGAAAACTTATATAATTTGTACCAAACAGAAGTAAAAGACAAAGACACGGCATTAAATTCGTTTATGCAACGTGTTCTTTGTATGACGACAAAAATGTTTGAGTACAACGGAACACCCGAAACAATGCCGCCCGTTGAACTTGAAAAGATTCTTCAAACAAGCGGTAACGTTGGAATAGCAGAAGTTAACGGAAACTTGTATGCTTTGCAGGGCACACGTGGGGGCGAATGTGACGCTTATTATCACGGAAAAGATTATGTGGTAGCAAACCCGTGGCTAAAGCTTGACAAAACATATAAAATAGATTCCGATATTGTCGTTATCAATAACACCCCGTTTGCAGATTCAATACTGCCTATTATAGGCAAATATGGTGTGCTATATACTGATACAGTAATAACACTCAATATGACGAGTATTTTAACACGCATTACAATGTTGATTTCTGCTAGTGATGACAAGACAAAACAAAGTGCAGAATTGTTTCTGCAAAAGATTTTGGACGGTGATTTTTCCGTTATCGGTGAAAATGCATTTTTCAAAGGTGTAAATATGCAAACCCCACCGTCACAAAGTAATTTGCAGATAGGACAATTAATAGAACTTTTGCAGTACTATAAAGCGTCTATGTTTAACGACCTAGGTTTGAACGCAAATTACAATATGAAACGTGAACGTTTGAACACTCAAGAAGTTTCAATGAATATTGACGCATTAATGCCGTTTGTTGATTCAATGCTAACAGAACGTGTTGAGGGCGTAAAACGTGTTAACGAAATGTTCGGTACGGATATAACCGTAACACTCGGCTCAAGTTGGAAAATTGAACACGAAAATTACTTGTCTTTATTGCAGGAAACAGAAGACGGGCACGACCACACCGACACAGAAGACGTTGACCCCGTAAACGAAAACGAAACGGGCGAAACAGAAGAAACACAAGAAACAGAAGAAACAGAAACGGAAACAGAAGAAACAGAAGAAACAGAAGAAACAGAAACGGAAACAGAAGAAACACAAGAAACAGAAGAAAAAGAAGATGAAGATAAATGAACTTTTCACGGGTGAAAATGGTTTATTTGAAAAAATCTTTAAACCGCTTTTTCCCGTCTTGTATCAGTCTATTTTTGGAGATGATGACCCGAAAGTTATTGATACGGATTTTCGTTTCAAATACGGAAACAGAACACTAGTAGATGCCATCACAAACGAAACTGCAAATGATATTGTAAAAGGTATCATAACAGTAAACTTTGATGCGTGGCAAAAACAGATTCAAGTGTTTAACACTGAATATGAGGTATTAAACCCGATTACTGAAAAGTTAACGGAAACAACAAGTACAAACGTTGACGAAACGGGCAATAATAATACTATCGATTCAAGTACAACATTTAATAATGGGGGATTTGGCAATGACACAAAACAACAACGTGACACAACGGGAAGCAGACAAGAAACGGGCACGAAAACAAGTGTTAAAAACGGTGTTCCGTCTAGCTATCTTACTAGTGAGATTATTCAAAAAGAAATAAATCTCAGAAGAACAAATTTCAAAATGCAGGTTATTACAGAACTTGCAAAAGAGTTAACATTAGATATTTATTAATTTAAATTTTATAAAATGGAGATTAAACAGATTTACACGCTTATTAATAGCGTTTCAAGTGAGGTTTTGGGCAAAACCGATTTGGTGCAGGAAGACCTTACGGGTGTAGTAGATTTGGGCAACGAGATTTTTAATCAGAATGCCGTTGACAACTACGTTAAATCACTGGTGAACCATATTGGTAAGGTTGTTTTCGTGAACCGCCCTTATGCAGGCAAAGTCCCTAGTGTTCTTATGGATGCATGGGAATTTGGTAGTGTTCTTGAAAAGATTTCTGCTGACGTGCCCGTTGCAGAAGAAAACGACACGTGGAATTTGCAAGACGGCAAAGAGTACAAACAAGACGTTTTTCACAAACCAACTGTTTCTGCAAAATTTTTCAATTCGAAGGTGACGTTTGAGGTGCCCGTTTCAATTACCGAAAGACAAGTAAAAGAGTCTTTCAGTAGTGCTGAACAACTTAACGGTTTTCTTTCAATGATTTACTCGGCAGTTGAAAAGTCTATGACTATCAAGACCGATGCACTTATTATGCGCACAATTAACAATATGATTGCTGAAACCTTAGACGCTGATAAAGCTGCATTTGGTTGGATTGCTTCTAGTCACGAAACAGTGGATTACAGTACGGCAAGTACTGTTAGATGCGTAAACTTGCTCAAATTATATAACGACAAGACGGGGGCACATTTGGCTGCAAATGCTGCAATTACCACACCCGATTTTATACGTTTCGCTGCATATACTATGGGGCTATATTCAGACCGTTTGCAGACAATTTCAACACTTTTCAACGTGGGAGGTAAGGAACGTTTCACACCGAAAGACGTTTTGCACACCGTTTTGTTGTCTGATTTTGCAACTGCTGCAAAGACTTATCTGTATGCTGATACATACCACAACGATAACGTTATGCTACCAACGGCTGAAACCGTGGCAAGTTGGCAGGCAACGGGCAAAGACTATGCTTTTGCCAACGTTTCGAAGATTGACGTAAAATCTGCTAGCGGTGCAGCCGTTTCTATTAGCGGTGTTCTAGGTGTGATGTTTGACCGTGACGCTTTGGGTGTTACTAACTTAGATAAGCGAGTAACAACAAATTACAACGCAAAAGCAGAGTTTTTCAACAATTACTACAAATTCGATGCAGGGTATTTTAACGATACCAACGAAAACTTTGTAGTGTTCTTCGTCGCCTAATTGGTTATTGTTTAACTGTTTGGGGCGTTTCTCGTAGGTGAAAAGCGCGGGATTCGCCCCATTTTACTTATAAGATATGGTTAAAATAAAAACTTATGTTTATGACGGTGAACCAAACCGAATAAACAAGACGTTGCAAGAAAACAACGAATATACTGGGGTGCTCAATATGACGTTTAACGTGTTAAACCCGATTATTCGTTTCAGAACTCGCACACCCGTAACGTTTAACTATGTTTATATCGAAAGTTTAAACCGTTATTATTTTGTTTCTGAAATAGAACAAAATGGGGATACTTGCACGGTACACTTGCAAATAGACGTACTTTTTACTTATAAGGATATTATTTTAAACAGCTCGGCAACGATGACAAAGGGTGAAAATGCAGGCGCTTATAGCTCAAACCGTGAAAATGTTTACGATTTGCGACCAAAACTCCAAAAGTTGGATTTTTCGAACACGGGGTTGTTTAGTGATAACGACCACATTATAATGGTGACTGTAAAAGGTAATTAATATGGCAATAACGACAACAAACAATGTAATAGGCACGACCGTTACTGTAAAAGAAAAAGGTTTAGGTTACGATGTTACTATTAAACCAAACACTAATTATAATTGGAAAGGGGGCAAAGTAACAGTAACATTTCACGACTCTAAATACTCGCATACGTTATATGATAAAAAGATAACGTTAACGATTCCTAGCAGTGGAACGGAAACTGTTATTGGAAACCTAGGTGATTGGACGCAGGGCGACCCGAACGTTACTTTTGACGGTGACGTAACTAATTTTACGGGCGAACATTTGTATTATCACGATTTGGTAAACAATATACCAAATACAAGTATAGTGCAGGAAGATAAGGGCGAACGGGAATATTCGGGCATACAAGTTTACTGCTATCTCTATCTCCATATTACGTGTGATTCGGGTTTTAAAATGATTCGTGACACGATTAAATTAAACGGGGCTAACGTGCCACGCCAAACGTGGAGTGATGACGATACAAAGTGTACCCTTAAAATTCGCTCAAACACAAATAGTCTTTATGATACAAGACGTACCATAACGGGCGAAACTGTTAGCACTGGCACAAACGTTAAAAACAATATAACGGGTGATGTAACAGAAACGCATACGATAGACGGCACAAATGTTTCTGTTACTGTTACGGGGCAAAGTGAACGTGCAAAATTTGTAGGCGTTACCGTTACGTATGTTGCTACAAATGGAGAAACAAAAACAATAATACCCGAACAAACAACCAACATTATAAATGTTGTTTTGGACGATGTTAAGCAGGGTGCAACCGTTACTTTAAACGGTGCATACCGTCTTGTATGCGTAACTGCTAACGAGATGACGGGGTGTGACGTTTCGGGGCTGAAAGATTTCTATGTAGAAAACGAGGTCGCAAATATTACGGCAACGGCAACGGCAAAAACTCATTTTGACCCCGAAAATTTACCGTTTGCTCAATGGGTTACTACATTACACGGAACAACGGAACACCAATTTACTTTAAGTGAAAATGGTAAAACGGCAACGTTAAATTTCACTTTTCCTAATGATGTAGAAAGGGTGAGTGATTCCACTTTTACTCTGCTAGGTGGCACGATGCCCGATGTTGAGATTAGTGGATATGGTAGCATAAACGTTTATTTGGTTAACACCAAAACGTTAAATGAGTTTTCTAAGATTCGTTTCACCAAAAAATTAAATGAGTCTTATGAATATGAGTATTACGACATAGCACAATATGTTAACTCGTTGCATAAAGTTTTCGTTGACGTGCCAAACGTTTCTAAAACGTCTTTAAAGATAGCTAACTTTGACACGGGTATTGAAACAAATAGCGTTGACGATTCAAAGGTACACGTTGACTTTGGAACTGTTTTGCTACCTAGTTACTCCAATAATAGTAACGATTTTAACGTTAATATTCAGTGTTTCGTGCCGTTTGTAGGATTCGTACCGATAGATAGTGATTTTATGGGTAAATCTATTAATTTAAGTTACGATATTGACCTAGTAACGGGATATTGTGCTTATAATATGAAATGCGATGATATTGTTATCAATAACGGTGTGACTAATTGCAGCAGTGAAATAATATACAAGACGTTGGCAAATGACGAGGTAGGAACGGTCGGGGATTCTAGTTACTTAAATTCTGTATTGATGGGTTTAGAACCTTATATAACGGTGAAATATTATGAATCGTTGAAAGATTCTATCGAAAGTACTAAAAAGCAGGTTACTATTAATACCGTAAATGGTTATGCTCAATTTGAAAACGTAAATTTGAACACTGCAAATTTGCTTGTTGACGAATATAACGAAATAATTTCGCAGCTTGAAACGGGCGTATATTTATAAAAGAAAGGGGCGGTAAATTTACCGCCCTTTCTTTATTTCTTTTCTAGATTCATTATTATTTGGTTACGAGGTTTGCCGTTACGTGGGCAAACAGAAACGTGATACCAAAAACTGTTAGAACCTTTGCGATGTTCTTTTATAAGTTGGTCGTAACCGCCCGTTTTTAACAGAACCTTTTCTAAAGATTCCATATCAGCGCAAATTAAATCGGCAGCCAAACCCTTCAAATGTTGACTGTTAACAACCCCACCAACCGCTTTATTCAACATCGGGCAACGATAACCGCTAGAAACCAAAATCGGTTTACCTAGCTTTGCACGAATGCCGTCTAGATAGTCTGCTAAACGGTTTAAGTTGTCCACTACATCAAACGTGGGTGTATTATCAATACCCAAACGTTTTGCCGTTGCTGAATTGATAAATTCGGATAACTTAAAATACTTGATTTTCTTCATATTTATTTCTCTTTTGGTGAAACTACAAACCATTTGCGGGTGTCTTTGTGTGTTGGAAAACGACCTTTTACGGTGATGGAGCAATCACCCGAAAGGTAGTCTATTTTGTTATTAAAAAACTCGCTAACTTTATCAGAACGTACCATATAAACGGTGCTGACGGTATCACTCTTAATAGTGATTCTAAAATAAGTGCAACCCATATATATTAATTTGTGCCCGTGAACAAGTCACGGGCTATTAAACATTTAATCAATTCTTTCACTTGTCTGAATAAGCTGAAAGAATGAACTAACACCTTTGCCTAACTTATTACAAATTTGTGTAACACAACAACCATATTCGTTTATGTACTGTAAACTATCTTTTGATTCAAAGATAGTGCAAACGTCTTTGTCCACATTTGGTAAACTGTTATGTTTGATGCAGTTTATTTCGTGCCCATACATAACCTTTGCAACGTCTTTAAAAACACCTATTACTGCTTTTGTGTCACGTGATGTTTCACTCTTTATTCTAACACCGTTAACAGATATAACGGTTTCGAAATCCAATGTAATTTTGTAAATTGCCATAACCTTTGTATTTTATGCCCCGTGATAAACACGGGGCGGTTAAACTTACTTTTCAATACCTAGAATGCCATAACCAACTGCTAATAAGCTAGTAATAACACTATCTTTTTGGCTATCTTTTACAGTCATTTGACCTTTGCCGTTAACACCGATAAATTTAATTGTAACCATAATATTTATATTTTATTGTTTAACTTATGTTTCTTATTTCTGATGCAAAGGTACGACTTTTTTTCGAAACCACCAAATTATTTTTGTTAAATAGTGTAAAATTTTAAATTTTAATCTTTTTAACATATACCAT